>OKRY01003170.1_pt1 | contig 12329 bp, 13 predicted proteins | sample 1601121 | NCBI WGS metagenome assembly OKRY01 (sample SAMEA3541546, study PRJEB24748) | human gut metagenome | biome: human gut; feature: human-associated habitat; material: faeces | place: China | collected 2012
GGGATGATATTCTTGTGGGACATAATCTGATTTTTGATTACAGTTTTCTGAAGCATGCACCTGCGGCTGCCGCTGGCGTTTGGCATCCGTTTGGCTGATGTCAAAGACCTTTTTCACATTATAGTAGTAGCCGGTGCGGCCATCCTCGGTCACATAGCTGTCCCCGGCTTCCAGAATGGAAATGCCTGTTTCGTTTTTGCGGACATAGATGCCGCGTTCTTTCCAGCCGTCAAAGTCCCGCAGGCGGGTGGCCTCATCGTTCTGTGCATAGATCAGCAGCGCGTTTGTGGCCGAATAGCGGTCAAATCGTGCCTGCACATCCAAAAAGCCCCGAAAGGCTTCTCCGTCCCGCATGACCTCCTGTGCCATTTCATCCGCCAGTGCATACAGGCTGTCGCGTTCCGCCTTCTTCTTGGCGGCATATTCCTCCTTGGTCAGCTGCGGACGGTCGCTCTGCGTTTCCGTGGCAGTGGGGGCGGTAAAAAGATCATCGAAGTTTGCCATAGCTTATCTCTCCTTACTTTTTCTGACCCGCTTTTTCGGCGGAGTCTGTCGGTGTTCATTTTGCGGTCGTGTACTCTTGGCGGGTCTGCTGCGTTCGGTCGGCTTGCGCTCCTCCGTCTCCTGCTGCTCACGGCGGATCTCCTTCAGCTCCTCGCGGACAGATGGACGATCTTCCTTAGCAGTACCCTCGGCGGATCTCTTTCTGGATTTTGAGGAAGGCTCGGACGGACGGGATTTCTCCGTCCGAGCCGCCGTGGGGTTTTCTTGGGCAGCCTCCTGCTTCTGCGCAGGAGCTGCCATCATTTCATCCAGCAGCCGGTCGTCCTCACTCTTTTGCGGGCGCTCCTGTTCGGGAGCCGTCTGCCCGGCGGCATCCTTACTCTTATCCCGTCCTGTTTCCGCGTTTTCACGGATGACTTCGGGGTCGGATACCGTGGCGATTTTGATGTTCTCCACAATGCGGTTGATCTTGGCGGCATCTTCGGCGCGTACCATGATTTCACTGACGCCGTGTGGGTTGTCCTTTGCCTCCCGCAGAACGCAGTAGACTACGCCGTAGCGCTTGGCATCGGCCACAAAGCGGGCCATGTCCTTGTTTTTGACGGTGAAAATAGTCAGCTCCTTGCCGCTGCGCAGCATGGAGGTAAGCCGCTGGCGTCCTTTGATTTTGTTCTTGTCCCGGTTTTTCAGTGCTGCGTACAGAAGCGCCGCCACCTCCTTTGCCGCACTGCCGGTGATTTTTGCCGCAACCTCCATGCCCTCCAAGCTCAGTCGGACGACCTGTTCAGCTGCGTCTCCGGATGTGTTCATGCTGTTGTTCCTCCTTTTGTCGTTGTTTTTGTGCGTCCTCCCGGACAGCTTTCAGTTTCTCCGCCATCACGCCGGAGCGCTCGGCAATATCGTCGCACAGATGCACTTCCCGGCGCAGCGCTTTGAGCCTTTCGGACAACTCCCGGATCTGCGCCCGATGTGCGTCGGCCTGTTTGGGACTGTCCCGGACTGCCTTTGTGCGCAGTGCATTTTGCAGTACCCGGCGTTTGGCGGACAATTCTCGGATATTCACCTCCTGTTCCTTTTTATATAAAGCAAGCTGCTCGGCGGTATCAATTTGATGCTGTGCGAGCAGCCGTACTTCCTGTGAGATGTTATTCAGTTTGAGCAGATCTTCCCGCAGCAGAAAATGGAGCCGCGCCCGGTTTTGCGGACGGCCTTTGGGGAAGATACCGAGCTTGTAGCAGTAATAGAAATACAGTGCGCGAAAGCCGGTGATCTTGCGCGCAGCTTGCCGGCTACCTTGGACGCGGTAGGTTTTTGGACTTGGTGTATCGGTCATTTGCCGCTCCGGCTGCGGCAGGGGCTGTTGCAAAATACGCTGCCGGATGGCCTCGGCGGTGTAAGCCTCTCCGAAATTCCGGGTCAGACGGACAAAGCGCTCCTTACCGGGAGGGCGCACCGAAATATCCTTGCCGAATTTCACCTCATAGCCCTTTTGGCGAAGCAGATAGTAAAACTGCTTTTCGGTGACGCTCTGCCGGATCAGCTCATCGATCTCGCTGCGGATCAGTCCGCGCCAGGTGGGACGCTGCTCCTGCTCTGCACGCCATTCCCCATAGTGCTTTGACTTCCCGGCTTGCGGCCGTTGGATGACCGACAAGTTATATTCCCGGCAAAGGGTGTCGGACATGGTGCGCATATCATGATAATCTTTTTCGGTGCGGTGGTATTTGATGCCGTCCACAAAGGATACCGTATTCAGCACAAAATGATTGTGCAGATGGTTTTCCTTATCCAGATGGGTCGCCACCAGCACCTGATACCGTTCGTCCCAAAGCCGCTGCGCCAGCTTCACGCCGATCTCATGCGCCAACTCCGGCGTGGCCTCGCCGGGCGCGAAGGACTGATACCCATGGTAGGCGATCACACCGTCCTCCTTGCCGAAACGCTTTTTTACTGCCAGCATCTCGTCCCGTGCCGTGGACGGCAGGCAGTTGATGCCGCTGATAAGTTGCCGTACCACCATTGCACTCTCGTCGTCCGGTGTGACCGTTGTTTTCTCCGCACGGACAGCATAATCCATTACATCCGAAAGGTTTTGTGTCTGCACATCGGTCAGTTCCTCTTGCCGATAGAATTTCGGATTATCCGTCTTGTCCGGGTTTTCGATATACAGCACCACCTTGCCCAGCCAGCCCTTGACCGCCCAGATGGATGTGGTAGCCATGGCATTACTCCCGCTTTGCCGGAAGCACGACTGCCGCTGTAACCTCCCGGATGAGCTTGTCCAGCCGCTTGCTATCCTCGTCATAGCGTTTTGCATCCACCACATTCAGTACATGGGCTTTCTGAGCGATCTGGTTAAGGTTGTGCCCCACATAGTGCATCTCACGCATAAAGGCAAAGTATTCCGGCGGCGGTGCTTCACGGGGTACCTCTCCGGTGATCAGATGGCGAAGGTAGGCTTCGCGGGACAGACGGCATTTTTTCACTTGTTTATTCAGATTTTCCGCTTCCTTGCGACTTAGCCGCACCTTGATCTCAATGTTTCGTTTGGTCATGTTCATTCCTCCATATAGCGATATTGCCGCGCTCGGCGGCGCAGGGGTTACAGGGGGATGCCCCTGTCAAGCTGCCTTTTGTCCCCAAAAGGCGTTGCTTGCTGGTATAGCACATTCTCACGCTCCCTGCGGTCGTGCGTCGGAGCCGACCTGCCGACAAACGATCATCGCTCCCGATCCCGTCCGCGCTCCGGAAGCGCCATCACACGGTCATAGTCCTCACGGAGCATATAACAGCGCTCTACGCTCCAGCCCTTTTCACCACCGCGTTCGACCGCCATATACTGCTCCAGCCGGACACAGGGATCCGTTCCGTCCAGACAGCTTCCATAGACGGAATATCCACCCATGTTCGGCTGAAACGCTTTATTGCCGCTGGACACGGCGTAGGTGCGGGAGCGTTCGCTGTATTGTACGGTAAAACAGTCCTGCATAAAGGTGATATAGCCGCATACATGAGTGCCGGCACGCTCGGCTTTACGAAACAGCTCTTTCATTTTTCCATAGGGTAATTCGACCTGCTGTTCGGGATACTTCGCCGAAAAAGACACGCCGTCAAAATCCTCGGCCACAAGAATGTGCTCGCTGTTTTGATACTGACGGCGCACCGCTTCTTCGGCTTCTTCGCGACTTTCGGCTTCCACCGTAACGGCCCGTTTCAATGTTTCGGTAATGATGACCCTGTATTCGTTCATCGTGCAAAGCTCCTTTCCGTCATCGGATTTTCTTTCGCCGGTTGCAATCCCATCCGTATACAAAGCCAATCGTTATAATCCTTGCCTTGCCGGGGGAAGGCACTTGCTACTTTATAACGCTCGGCCAACTGCTGTCGGATCGCCTCGGTGGCGCTGCGTCCGGTCATGTCATTATCCAGGCACAGGCAAATGGTTTTGATCTCCGCATGGTCTTTCAGATACTGTGTCAGCGCCAACGGCAGACGGTGCTCCTGTGTTTCCTTTTGCGGCTTATAGACTCCGGCCAAGGATAACAGATGCTGTGACCGCCACGACAGCCCGCCAGCCTGCGCCATGGTGGCATAGGATAACAGGTCGATGGCCGACTCGAATACGCAGAGCATCCGACTTTCGCCCGTAGCCGGGAGGGCAAAGGAAAATCTCTTGTCGCTGCCGGTCGCCTCGCCCTTAAAATCCGTTCCGATGCCTCGCAGGCACGCATAGCGCGGCGTTCCGTTCCTATCCATGCCGACGAATACGGCATTATGGTAGGGGAGGCTTTCATACAGCTGGCCGGAACGGATACACTGCTCGATCAATCCACCGTCAATGCCGCGGCTTTTCAGATAGGCAATAACGCGGGTATTGCTGTTACTTTTGGGCGGCAAGAGCAGCGTTTTCGGCTTCTCCGGCTGAGCGCGGGCATGAAAAACGGACGGTCTTTCCGCCGCCCGTCCCACGATCCGCTCTACCGCCTCGGTAAAAGGGAGCTCTTTGACCTTGATCAGGTAATCCAGCGCTGTTTTTCCGCCGATCCCGCGTGAGAACCAGCACCACTTTCCATTGGAGATTTTAAGGCTGTCATGCTCACGGGTGCAGTAAGTGTTGCCGCCGAAATGCACCAGCTCCTGCGGCTCATAAGTCTGGAGGTAGGTCAGCAAGTCCATTTTCTTTGCCCGGTCGATCATCTCTCTTGTGACATAGCCCATCGGTTCATCAACTCCTTGAAATAGAATAAGCCGGACAGGCTTCACGTCGGTGAAAGCCGTCCGGCTATGTATGGGATCTGCATACTCTATGCAGATCAGGGTTATTCGGTTGTGGTGTCCTCATATGATAAATTAACTTATGATAATCTCGTTTATAGTATATGGCAAGGGCGCAGAGGAGCCGATCCATTATCAGATATTTTTCCCATCAATTTTCCTATGGCTAAATTATATTCGCTGCCGCTTGAATAATTTTATCATCTGATTTTGCATTATTTCTACAAAAACAAGATATAAATATTGACACAGACGATTTTAACTGCTATAATATAGGCGAAGAATGGAGAAACTATACTGTGGATGGAGGTATCCGCTTATGCTTATACAGTTTTCGATTGAAAACCACCGGTCTATCAAGGATAGCGCGGTGATCAGTTTTGCCGCTTCAAAGGATAAGTCTTTGGAGTCTTATCTGCTGCACCCGGACGAAAAGAGAGCACTTTTACCGGCTATTGCTATTTACGGAGCGAATGCCGCCGGCAAGAGTAATGTGCTGCACGCACTGATGACGATGAAGGATATGGTCGTCGGAGAAGCGGCCAAAATATCCAAGGGACAAAAATTGCCATGGGAACCGTTTGGTGACACCACAGTGCCTACATCCTTTGAGGTCGTGTTCATTTATCAAGGTGTTCGGTATGCTTACGGCTTTTCTTTTGATGCCAAGAAGATCTATACGGAGTATCTATACCATTGGCCGAACGGGCGCGAGGCACTGATTTTCTCAAGAGAAAACGGCGCATACGAATTCCGTGAGAATGTTAATGAGCAAATCACACTCAGTAACCGCACGCCGGATAATAAGCTGTATCTTGTTTCCTCAAATGACTGGAACTTGCCGCAAACGGAAAACGCCTACAAGTGGTTCTTGGAAAAGCTGACATTCTTGATGGAGGAAGCACCGGCTACTTCGGAAACGGTCGCGCAGATCGTCAGCGGCGATGAGAAGAAGGCTCGTATCCTGAAGGAACTGTTGCTTGCAGACCTCGGTATTTCCGATGTGACCGTCAAGAACATCTCCGGCAAGGCCCCGGTCATTACAACCACGCACCGAGTCATCGGTGCGGATGGCAGTGTGGAACACTTTCAGTTCCTTATGGATCAGGAGTCGTCCGGAACACAACGATTTTTCTCCCGTATCGGCGGCTGGCTGCAAGCGCTGGAGAACGGCGCACTGCTTGTCGTTGACGAGATCGAGGACAGTCTGCATCCGCTCCTGACAAAGCGGCTGATCGAGATGGTTCAGGACAATACGATCAACACTGAGGGAGCACAGCTTCTGTTTACGACGCATGATGCTATGCTGCTTGATCTTACCTTCTTCCGCAGAGATCAGATATGGTTTGCGGAAAAGGATGAGAAGTCCTGTGCGACTGAGTTGTATTCGCTGGCATCCTTCTCTCCGAGAAAGGGTGAGAACATCCGCAAGGGGTATTTGCAAGGACGCTTTGGTGCGATTCCGTTTATCGGAGGTGACGGCTTATGGCAGGAATGAGAAAGGAATACGACCCCAATAAAGGCAGTCGCCGTAAGCGTAGACCTATCATTTATATCATCTGCGAGGGCAAGGAAACGGAAACCAAGTATTTTAAGCATTTCCGTTCTCGTAACTGCCTGGTAGACATTGTGCCGATTTCTTCTAAGATTCGATAGGGACGCCTTCCGTGGGCTTTCAGTGGTGTTAAGCGGGTTTGCCGCGGGATTTCCATACCCGTAGATACGCTCTGTTCCACTGTTTCCGCCTCGGTTTTTCTGTTCGTGGGTCACGGCGTGGGTCAACGGGAAATTCCCGTTTGCCAAGGTATACCAGCCATCCCACCATGAGAACCTCCCGCCCAGAAAGTCTGACCGTCCCGGTTTTGTCCCGGTTTGCAAAATGGCGAGGTTGCGTTTGACGGTCATTCTCTGGCAAATGAATGCTGCAAAGGGGAAGTGAATGACCACCGGATCTGGTGGGTACAGGCAGAGACTGTGATCGGATTCCTGAATGAATACCAGAAGCATCCGCAGAAAACGAAGTTTCTGGAGGCATCGGAGGCTGAATGGGAATTTATCAAAGAACACGTCATTGATAAGAGAACCGGTTCCGAGTGGTTCTGGGAAGTACATCCGGACGGCAGTCCGATTGCGGACCGTCCAATCGTAGAACCTTGGAAATGTCCGTATCATAACGGAAGAATGTGTATGGAAGTAATAAGGAGACTTTAAATAATGCATGAAAGATATTATGTAGAACTGGCAAAGCAGGAGAAGCTGCTTTCCCGAAAAAATGAAAAAAGCGATTTTTATAACGGTGTATTTGACCGCTATGTAAATCCCGTTCTTACAAGAGATATGATTCCGCTCACCTGGAGATATGACTTAAACGAAGAAACCAATCCATTCTTTATGGAGCGTCTTGGAGTCAATGCAGTCATGAATTCCGGAGCAATTTATTTAAACGGAAAGTATTATCTGGTTGCCCGTATCGAGGGAAATGACAGAAAGTCTTTCTTCGGTGTGGCAGAGAGTGATAACGGAATTGATAATTTCCGTTTCTGGGATTACCCGATCCTTCTGGATGATGTATGTCCGGAGGAGACAAACGTCTATGATATGAGACTGACACAGCATGAGGACGGATACATTTACGGCGTATTCTGTTCCGAGAGCAAAGACACCAGCGTAAACGATCTGTCTGCAGCCGTTGCAGCAGCAGGAATTGTCCGCACAAAAGATTTAAAGCACTGGGAGCGTCTGGAAAACTTAAAGACCCTTCGTTCCCCGCAACAGAGAAATGTCGTGCTGCATCCGGAATTTGTGGATGGAAAGTATGCATTCTATACCCGTCCGATGGATGACTTCATTGATACCGGAAGCGGAAGCGGTATTGGATTCGGTCTTTGCGAGGACATCACACATGCAGTCATTGACGAAGAGAAGATGACCAGCATCCGTAAGTACCATACCATTACCGAGGCAAAGAACGGTGCAGGTGCGACTCCAATCAAAACAGACCGCGGCTGGATTCACATTGCACACGGTGTAAGAAATACTGCAGCAGGTCTGCGCTATGTGATCTATGCATTTGCCACGGATTTAAATGATCCGTCCAAGGTAATTGCAGAGCCATCCGGACTGTTAATCGGACCAAGAGGTGAGGAGCGTGTCGGAGATGTATCCAATGTTGTATTTACCAACGGTGCAATCGTAAACAATAAGAACGAAGTATTTATTTACTATGCTTCTTCTGATACAAGAATGCATGTGGCGACTACAACGATTGACCGTCTGATTGATTACGTATTCAACACCCCACAGGATCCGGGAAGAAGTGTACTGTGTGTACAGCAGAGATGCGACCTGATTAAGAAGAACTTAGAGTATTTAAAAAATCATAAATAAGAGGAGAGTTGATTATGAGTGAAGTAAAGATGCTGACAGCTCCGGTACCAAATGTACCATGGCAGGAGAGACCACAAGGATCTCAGAACGGAGCCCCGATCTGGAGATACAGTGAAAACCCGATTATCGGAAGAAATCCGTTAAAGGGTGTTGCAAGAATTTTTAACAGTGCGGTTATGCCATATGGTGATGCTTTCATCGGTGTGTTCCGTGGAGAGCAGACCAATGGTATTCCATATATTTATCTTGGACACAGCAAAGATGCCATCCACTGGGATTTTGAAGAAAACAAGATTCCATTCGTAGATGAAAACGGCGATCCATTTATGCCAATCTATGCATATGATCCAAGACTTGTAAAAGTAGAAGACACCTATTATATCATCTGGTGTCAGGATTTCTACGGAGCAGCAATCGGCATGGCAAAAACAACAGATTTCAAGACGTTTACACGGATTGAGAATCCGTTCCTCCCATTCAATCGTAATGCCGTGCTGTTCCCTAGAAAGATCAATGGAAACTTCATGATGCTTTCCCGTCCGTCAGACAGTGGTCATACACCGTTTGGTGACATCTTCTTAAGTGAGAGCCCGGATCTGGTATACTGGGGCAAACACAGACATGTCATGGGCAAAGGAAGCGAATGGTGGGAGTCCTTAAAGATCGGCGGCGGAGCTGCTCCAATCGAGACTTCCGAAGGATGGCTCTTATTCTATCATGGGGTATCCGGTACATGTAACGGATATGTTTATTCCATTGGTGGCGCAATCCTTGACATTGATAATCCTTCCATCGTGAAGTACCGCTGTGAGAATTTCCTTCTGACTCCGGAAGAGTGGTATGAGGAGAGAGGTTTCGTTCCGAACGTATGCTTCCCATGCGCAACCATTCACGACAGTGCATCCGGTAAGATTGCGATCTACTATGGCGCTGCAGACAGCTACGTTGGCCTGGCATTTACAAAACTGGATGAGATTGTAGATTACATAAAAACAAACAGTGTTGTAACACCTGCAGACACTGAAATCGGAAGGAGATAATTATGCATATTTCACCGGACGACAAGAGATTACAATATTGTGGAAGAATTGATTTTGATAATCCAAAAGCACCTGTACTTGTCTATGCGGCAAGTTTTGTACAGATTCGTTTTACCGGGACGCAGATCTCTGTGACACTGGAAAACAAACGTGCATACTGGTCGAGCCGGATGGGATATATATTGGACGGGAAGCAGGGGCAGTTCTTACTCACCTCGGATCCGGGGGCAGAAACGTATGTGATTGCCAGGGATCTTGAACATACAGACACAGTTCGGTGAACCGTAACGGTGGGAATCTTCTGCGGTAAATGCAATACACTTACTGTCGAGAAGTGCCTGTACCTCCTCCGGATGTGCTGCCGGATGGATGCAGGTAAATACGATCTGGTTTTCACGGAGCAGCTTGTACTCGCACGGTTCAAACTCTTTTACCTTTGCGACGAAATCGCAGGTTGCATAAATTTCTTCCTTTGTATCAACCAGCTTCGCGCCCTCTTTCACATATGCCTCATCCGGGAATCCAGAACCTTCGCCCGCGCCCTTCTGAACGTAAACCTCATTGCCGTCACCTACCAGCATGCTTACCTCTGCCGGGGTTGCGATGACACGGTACTCGCCTACTTTGATGTCTTTCAATACGCCAACTTTCATAATGTGTTCCCTCCATGTAATATATTTTTCTTTTTGCTTGATACTTTTGCTTGATACTCATATATACAGCAAGTTCCGTGCCAACTTTTACGTTTTTCGATTTTATTTAATATTTTTCTTTTTTATTTTCCAAAAAATTCGAGGTTTTCCTTGTAAATACAAGGTTTTTGTCGAATTAAAATTTTTATTTATTTTTTTGATAACCTTCCAGGAATGACTCGTTCTTGTCTCATTTTTTTCATAATGCAAAAAATGACTCATTTATGAGCTTTTATATGCTCATAAATGAGTCATTCAAATTTTATTTTTAAGTCATATGCCGATTTTTGAGTCCTACTGCCCGACTTCCGCCGCTGCCAGCTTTCGCGACTCCGTCAGCGTCTTTCCCTCGCGCAGATGAACCGCCACGCGCTCCTCGCGCTTCGCGATCCGGGAGGCGGATTCGTAGACTTCCGCGATCTTTCCGGACGGAACCACGACCACGCCGGTCCGGTCCATCACGACCATGTCGCCCGGAAAAATCAGGACGCCGCAGAGCGTCACCGGCACATCCACGCCGACTGTCTCGATATCGTAAGCGCTCTTGTTTGGTGCAGTTCCGGCGCTATATGCCGGAAAACCAAATGCCGCGATGTCATCGATATCGCGCAGGCAGCCGTCGGTCAGCTCGCCTTGCACGCCGCGAAGCTGTGCCCGGAGTGCCAGCAGGTCACCGCCCGTCGATACATTCATGATACCGCCCATGGAAATCACCAGCAGGTCGCCCGGTTCCGTTTTGTCATCGATCACTTTTCCGTGCTTTGCCAGGTTCACGCCGTCCCACGGTGTACTCCGGCGCTTCTGCAAAATCGTGCGGGCAAATCCGGCTGCACGCTTCTGGGAGGGATCGATCGGATGAAGTCCCAGCACACTGCCGCGTTTTAAACCAAGTCCGTCCATGGCATCTGCCACATTTCCGGTCGGGAGGGCGCTATAGCGCTCCACCCACATCATTCTCTCTTCTGCTGTCATATTTTCCTCTTCCTATTCTCAAACCATATCTTTACAGGCTTCTGCCCGGCTCTTTCATCTATCCGATATGATGCTTTCTTTTTCCACTATACAAACAGATGGTAAATACCCAGGAAAGAAAATACCGCTACCACTGCCAGTGCCAGGAAGGAAACGGCAAACAGCTCTACAAACATACGGTTCTGCGGGAAACGTTCTTCCGCATTCTCCTGCTGAGAAACACCTGCCATGATGAGCGCGCCGGTTGTGGAAATCGGAGTAAATCCTACGATCGTTCCACCGATTACAATCACCGATACCAGTTCGATGGCATCTGCTCCCAGCGTTGAAGCCAGTCCGCTTGCTGTCGGAATCAGAGTCGGGAATACAACTCCAAGACCGGAACTGAAGAAGGACATAAACCCAGAAGTAATACCCATGATCATCGCAGCAGTCCGTTTGCTCATAACATGCTCCAGAGCCGCTACCATGATATCGATACCGCCGGACAGGGAGATAACATTCATTAAAATGCCAACGCCCAAAACCATAATAATCACATTCCACGGCACCATCTGAACTGCTTTCTTCTCATCACCGCAGCCAAAGATAATTAACAGCGACCCCATTAAAAATCCCATCAGACCGACATTCCAGGAGAAGAACAGAACGCCGACTGCCAGACCAGCCAGTGCTGCCAGGGAAAGGAGCTGTTTTCCGGTAAATTTCGGAAGCTCTGCTTCTTTTCCGACTGCCTTTACATCCACTTTCCAGCCTTTATAGTAAATGTAGACAAGTACCATGGTTGCCAACGCCGTCAGAATCAGGCAGAACATGATCGGAACGGTGTCTGCCTCCAGTCCCTGTGCTGCCATCAGTTCACGGACAACGGCTGCCTCCGGGGTCAGCGGACTCATACGTCCGGACATAACGCCCAGGTCACCGATGATCGCCGTCATAATCGGGTTGATGCCTGCGGATGCCGCAACCGGGATTGCGATAACCGGGATGATTGCCAGGCTCGGAATTGCGCCCGGTCCTACGGCACTGATGATAAATCCTAAAATATAGATAACAAACGGAATCAGACGTTTCTGTTTGCCAACCAGCGCTACCATCTTGCGTGCTAAAAGTTCCAGGGTTCCGTTTCCGTTAATAATCGCAAACAGATAAGTAATACCGACCATCTGGATGCACAGGGATGCACTGAATCCCTTGATGATATCGGACGCCTTGATGCCGAATACCAGCGCCAGCACAGCAGCGATACCGGTACAGAGAATACCGACGTTACAGTTTTTCACAAATCCAATCACAATGGCTGCCAGAAGGCAGATTAAAGAAATAAGACCTAAGTTCATAGCAACCTCCTATCGAAATGTAATGCAGACCGGACTCTCGGTGTGGATGATCCGTCCCGTGTATTCCATGCGGCCTGTTTCCTCGCAGAGACGCATCTCTACGATGGTATCGCTGTCCT
>OKRY01003181.1_pt1 | contig 12275 bp, 10 predicted proteins | sample 1601121 | NCBI WGS metagenome assembly OKRY01 (sample SAMEA3541546, study PRJEB24748) | human gut metagenome | biome: human gut; feature: human-associated habitat; material: faeces | place: China | collected 2012
ATTCTGGTGCTGATCTGTGGAGCTATATTCTTTATAACGAATATGTCAAAGAAGGCAGGCGAAACGACAACTAATCTGAATACATATGTAAATGGAAATGTGCAGGTACTGGACAGAAGGGATATATTTGTCCGCAAGGAAGTTACCAGTGTTAAGATCGAATCATCCAGCAGCGGCGGAGGCGGCAGCAGCGGTGGAGGAGGCGGCAGCCACGGTGGTGGCGGAAGCCATTTTTAAAACGAAATGCTAGAGAACAAGAAGTTAAATATATTATTATTAAAGAATACAGGAATGTCATTACTGCCTACGATCGTGATCATGTTGCTGATCGTTGGCGGTATGCGGCATTTTCATCTGTTGAATAATCTGGATTTTTATCATGTGGATGATCCGCAGCAATTAGGAGTCTTATATGACGCAGGCACCACTAATGTAGAAATGCGGTTTCAGAAGCTGACCTATATGGGATACGATTATGAGATAGATGGAGAACGGGTAGGCGGTTATTATTATGTCTGGGTAAATGGTAAATTTATGGTTGTTCTGCTTGACAGTGATGAGACGATCATCTGTGATTATCTGGTGCAGGGACAGTTGAAGAAGGATCCTGCGGCATATAACTATATATTGTCAGAATGTGCGGAGAGTGTAGGAATCGAACAGCAGCAGTTAGAGACTATCACATACGATTATCTGATCAGTGAGGTGGATTATCCAAAGACATTTTATATGATCGTAAAGGCAGCGTTGATCATTGCATTTGCAGTGATTATATTATCGATCATTGAGGGAATTGTATACTGGTTTTATCCATGGAAGCATCCACAGATCCGTCAGATGAAAGGATATCGTGACAAGAAGCTGTTAACAGGAGATATTAACCGTCAGTTGCATGATGCACTGGTATATGAAACAGGAAATTGTTATGTGACCAGAAAATATCTGGTAATCTGGACACCATTCCGGACGGATATCATTGTGCTGCGGGATATCGATGTGGTTTCCCGGCATAAGGAAACAAAGAAAATACTGCCATGGATGCCGCTGCGGGATGTGTACAAGCTGATCATTTCAAATTCAAATGGTGCAATATTTGAGCATGATTTTCATGATGAGAAGATCCTGGATACAATATTGCCATATATACAAAAGAAAAAACGGGACAGATAGGATAACACAGTGGAGTGTTACTGGGTCTGCCCCGTTTTTTAATAGCTATACTGCAAAGCAATCATTTGGTGATGTGCTTATACATCCAGTTTGTCCTGTTCTTCGATCACATCGAGATCCTCTGATACATCAGATAAGCCTTCATTTTCATAAAGGATCGGGCTTTCAGTTTCTTCTGTAACAGTGGCTACTTCTTCAGTGGAATGTTCTGTTTCCTTCGGTTTGGCATCATCTGCCGAAATGTCAGAGGTGTTTTCTGACTGCTGATCGATTGTTCCTTCCATCAGATCCAGTTTTGGACGCTTGTCGATCCACTCGGTCCATACCTCAGCCTCTACGCCCAGCACATGGTCATAGGAACGAGGCGGAATATGATAACGACCCGGGTCGAAATCGTATGTATAGATCAACGGGTACTGCCCGTAGGTCATATCAAAGTAAAAACTGCGGTGATTGCTCAGGATCACATCGCCGCCGCGGGCAATGTGGCGCTCCACATTCTTATCCCGCTTGGGGGTCCAGTATTGACCGATCACAGACGGGTCCAGATTGCCGGCGGCCAAAATCTCATTCCAGCCGATCAGGCGCTTACCCTTCTGCTTTACATATTCCAGCACCCGGTTGTTGAACCAGCCTTGCAGCTCTTCCACATCGTTTAGGTGCATCTCTTTCATCTTCGCCTGGCAGTGGGGACACTTCTTCCACTCGTCCTTGGGCGCCTCATCGCCGCCGATATGGAAGTAAGGCGCGTCAAACAGTTCGCACACTTCATCAATCACATCAAAGATAAACTGGAAGGTACTCTCCTTGCCCAGGCAGGCAGAGCGGTTCCAGTCCATAACGCCGTGCAATGTAGGCACACGACCGCCAAAGTAGCCGGGCACCTCGCGTTCCAGTTCCCGACAAGCCAACCAGGGATAAGCTGCCTGCGCCGCCGCAAAATGGGCAGGCATGTCAATCTCCGGCACAACCATAATGCCCCGGGCGTTGGCATAGGCCACGATCTCCCGAATATCCTCCTGGGTATAAAAGCCCTCATGAGGCTCGTTGACCATGTGAGAAGTATGCCAGCCGTCCACCTGGGTGCAGGTGCGCTTAGAGCCGATCTCCGTTAAGCGCGGATATTTTTTGATCTCAATGCGCCAACCCTGATCGTCCGTCAGGTGCCAGTGGAACACATTGAGTTTCATCATAAAGAGCATATCCAGCAGTCGCTTGACTTCTTCTTTGCCAAAGAAGTGGCGGCTCTCGTCCAGGCTCATACCGCGCCAACCCCAACGGGGGGCATCGTGAATGCTGCAGCAGGGCACCGTACGCCCGCCGATATCATAATCCGCCAAAATACGCAGGGATTGCAGCGCATAGTAAGCACCGATAGGCGTAGCGGCAGTGATGTGCACCTTCTCCGGGGTCACATTCAAGGTATATGCTTCCTTTTGCAACGCCGGGTTGCGGGTGACAATAATCCGTGCCTCCCGGGTGGTGGTGCGTACCAAAGGAATACGCAGTTCGCTCTTCACCTTCTCGCCATCCTGCAAGGTGAAGGCGCCGTCCAACGCCTGATATGCGCGGGGATTGGGAATCAAATGCATACTCATTCTCCATTTCTGAAATTCCGACCGGGCGCAGCGCGTCGGATCGGGTAAAGAGTGAAATAAAAATGCGTGCGTTTTCACGCCGTCTATTTTACCATATTTTCACCATAATGTAAACGCTTTGAGCCGCGCAAATTGTGAATTTTGTATGTTCGACACATTGCTGCATCCGCCGCATAAGTGACCCATGTTCAAAATTCGTGCCTTGACACCGCCGTTCATCGCGTTATAATTAAGTACGCTTAGATTGCAGAAATGAGTTGACGACTATGGAACAAAGCAAAGATTTTTTAGCCACCCGGCCCATCGGACGACTGCTACTCCAACTGTCCCTGCCCACAGTAGCCGCCCAACTGATCAATATGCTTTACAATGTGGTAGACCGCATTTACATTGGCCACATTCCCGGCGAGGGCGCGCTGGCGCTTACCGGGGTGGGCGTGTGTATGCCGCTGATCCTAATCATCTCCGCCTTTGCGGCATTGGTGGGCAACGGCGGCGCACCTCGGGCCTCCATCGCCTTAGGCAAGAAGCAACCGGCAGAAGCTGAGCAGATTCTGGGCAACTGCTTTGTCACGCAACTGCTGGTGTCTGCGGTGCTGACAGCGGTGGTACTCATCTGGAACCGGCCGCTACTACTGGCATTCGGCGCCAGCTCCAACACCATTGATTACAGTGCGGCCTATATGAACCTTTACGCCTTGGGCACCGTATTCGTGCAGCTGACCCTTGGCATGAACGCCTTTATCACCGCCCAGGGCTTCGCTAAGGTAGGTATGCTCTCGGTGCTCATCGGCGCCATTGCCAATACAGCACTGGATCCGCTGTTTATCTTCGGCTTCCACATGGGTGTGCAAGGCGCCGCGCTGGCTACCGTGCTGTCCCAGGGACTGTCCTGCCTGTGGGTGCTGTCTTTTTTACTTGGCAAAAAGACTTTTATCCGCATTCGCCGGTGCAATCTGCGTCTGCACGCCAAGGTCATTCTCCCCTGTTTGGCGCTGGGCAGTGCCCTGTTCGTCATGCAGGCCAGCGAGAGCGTGATCTCCGTATGCTTTAACACCTCACTGCTGAAATACGGCGGCGATCTGGCAGTGGGTGCCATGACCATTCTCACTAGCGTCATGCAGTTTGCCATGCTGCCGCTGCAAGGGCTTGGACAAGGCGCCCAACCCATTATCAGCTACAATTACGGTGCCGGAAACAGCAATCGCGTACGCCGCGCGTACCGACTGCTGCTCACTTGCAGCGTTTGCTACGCCATGGTCTTTTGCCTGCTGATCCAACTGTTCCCCGGCGTGTTTGCCGCCATCTTTACCTCCAATGCAGAATTGCTGACCTTTACCAAGCCGATGTTGCGCATTTACACTCTGGCGCTGGGGCTGTTCGGTATTCAAATCGCCTGTCAAATGACCTTTACCTCTCTGGGCAACGCCAAGGCGTCCATCATCGTGGCGGTGATGCGCAAGTTTATTCTGCTGCTGCCGCTGATCTACATGATGCCCCACCTGTACACTGCTGACCTAACCAAGGCTGTCTTTATGGCGGAGCCGGTGGCAGATGTGCTGGCCGTGGCCTTCACCGGCGTTCTTTTCTTTTTTGAATTCCGCAAGGCCCTGCGTGCCATGCCAAAAAGCGAGAAAAAAAGCTAAAAGCAAATGTCGCCTGTACCGGACAATGCCATTTCTCTGTCCTATAATTCTCCCTGTCATTTGCACCCGGTGGCTTTTTGTGGTACAGTAAGAGTGCAAGGGAGGTCATGGTATGAAAAAGCAACAGGACAAAAACAACCCGCCGGAAGAATGGGAATTGACCCTGACCCTGGAGCCGGAGGAAGAAGAACAACCGGAACCCGGCGACGGCAGCGCTTTAACAGACGATGAAATTCTGCTGTTCGGTTATTTAGGCAGTCACCTGGGCGGTAAAAAATAAAGAATTGTCCCCCTTTGGTGCTTTGTGTTATACTGAAAGTACCAAGGGGGATTTTTATGCGCGTATTTGATTTTGACAATACCATTTATGACGGTGAGAGCGTCATTGACTTTTATCTGTTCAGCCTGCGCCGCAATCCAAAGGTAGCGCGCTATGTGCCGGTGGTGCTGTATCACCTGCTGCGCTATAAGTTGGGGCGCACCACCATGGCAGACTTGGAGCAGGCCGGACGCAAGTACGCCACCCAATATCTCAGCAGCTTTGATGACCCGGAGGGGCTGGTCCGGGACTTTTGGGACGGGAATATGCGCAAGATCAAAGCCTGGTATCACCCGGAAAAGGACGATGTAATCGTCACCGCCTCGCTGAATTTGATTATGGATGAGGTGTGCCGCCGCCTGGGGGTGCAGCACTGTATCTGCTCCGTGGTGGACCGCCAAACCCTGACGGTGGAGTATATCAACTTCAGCGCCAATAAGGTGTCCGCTTTTCGCAAATGCTTTGGAGCAAGCGCCGTACCGGACGCATTCTATACCGACAACGCCGCCGACCTGCCCATGATCCATCTCTCCCGCACCGCCTACAAAGTCCACCACAACCGCATAACCCGAATTAAATAGCATAAAAATCCCACCCGAGCAGGCAACACCTGTATCGGGTGGGATTTTTTATATTTCTGCTTTATTCGTCGTCGGAGGAGAGTTTGAGCACTGCCAGGAAGGCCTCCTGGGGCACCTCCACCTGACCGAACTGGCGCATACGCTTTTTGCCCTCTTTCTGCTTTTCCAGCAGCTTTTTCTTACGGGTCACATCGCCGCCGTAGCACTTGGCCAACACATCCTTGCGCAGGGCCTTTACCGTCTCGCGGGCAATGACCTTGCCACCGATAGCCACCTGCACCGGTATCTCAAACAAATGCCGCGGGATATGCTCCTTGAGCTTCTCCGCAATGCGGCGCCCCCGCTGGTAAGCCTTGTCCCGGTGGATAATAAAGCTCAGCGCGTCGATGGTGTCACCGTTGAGCAGCACATCCACCTTTACCAGATCTGAGCGGCGATATTCCTTGATCTCATAATCAAAGGAAGCGTAGCCACGGGTGCGGGATTTAAGTGCGTCAAAGAAATCATAGATAATTTCATTTAGCGGCAGCTCGTAATGAATATCCACCCGGTCCGGGGTGATATAGCTCATATTCTTAAAGATCCCCCGCCGATCCTGGCACATATCCATAATAGTGCCCACAAACTCGCTGGGTACATAAATATTGCAGTCCGCAAACGGCTCCTCGCAGTAGTCAATCAGGGACGGATCCGGGTAATTGGTGGGATTGTCGATCTCCACCATGGTGCCGTCGGTCATGTGGATCTTGTAGATCACCGAGGGCACGGTGGTAATCAGATCCAGGTTGTACTCTCGCTCCAGGCGCTCCTCAATGATTTCCAAATGCAGGAGACCCAAAAAGCCGCAGCGAAAGCCAAAGCCCAGGGCGCCGGACGTCTCCGGCTCATAGCTTAGGGACGCGTCATTAAGCTGCAGCTTCTCCAGCGCGTCTCGCAGGGCCTCATAATCCGCACCGTCTGCCGGGTACACACCGCAGAACACCATTGGGTTCACCTTGCGGTAACCGGGCAGCGGCTCCGCTGCCGGCGCATTTACCAAAGTGATGGTATCGCCCACCCGGGCGTCGGAAACGGTCTTGATGGACGCGGTAATATAGCCTACCTCGCCGGAGGAGAGCACGCCGGTATTCTCCATGGAAGTGGCCCGCATACGACCCACCTCCACCACGGTAAACTGGGCACCGGTGGCCATCATACGCATGGTGTCACCGGCCTTGATTTTGCCGTCCATGACGCGCACATACACGATCACGCCACGGTAGCTGTCATAAACCGAGTCAAAGATCAGCGCCCGCAGGGGTGCATTGTCGTTGGCAACCGGCGGGCGGATCTCCGTCACAATCCGTTCCAGCACCTCCTCCACATTCTGCCCGGTCTTGGCAGACACGCGGGGGGCGTCCATACAGGGAATGCCCACCACTTCTTCCACCTCCTGGGCCACCCGCTCCGGGTCCGCTGCCGGCAGGTCGATCTTGTTGATCACCGGCATAATGTCCAGGTCGTGATCCAAAGCCAGGTAGGTGTTGGCAAGGGTCTGCGCCTCTACGCCCTGAGAGGCGTCCACAATCAAGATAGCGCCCTCGCAAGCCGCCAGCGAGCGACTGACCTCGTAGTTAAAGTCTACATGGCCGGGGGTGTCGATCAAGTTAAACTCGTAGTGCTCGCCGTTTTTGGCGTCATAGCCCAGCGTCACCGCATGCGCCTTAATGGTAATGCCCCGCTCCCGCTCCAGGTCCATATCATCGAGAATTTGCTCCTGCATATCTCGCTGCTGCACAGAACTGGTCAGCTCCAACAGTCGGTCTGCCAAAGTGGACTTGCCGTGGTCAATGTGGGCAATGATGGAAAAATTGCGAATGTTCTCTTTCTTTACAGCCAATGGTCTTCCTCCGAAAGTCAATGAATCAGCGCCCGGGCCCCGAAGATGGCCAGCAGGCACAAGCCTACGCTCAGCAGCGCATACAAGATCGCCGGTGCCGTGTGCCCGCTGCTCAGCAGGTCATAGGTCTCCAACGAGAAGGTGGAAAATGTGGTAAACCCGCCGCAAAGCCCCACCTTCAAAAACAGCAGCAGCGGCTGGGAGTTGATTTTATGCCTTTCACACAATGCGGCCAGCAGCCCAATTCCAAAGGCGCCCAGCACATTGATACACAGGGTGATGATGGGAAAAGGCGTTTGGCGCACCGGGATCAGCCCCAGCAGATAGCGCAACACGGCGCCCACAAAGCCGCCCAGACCTACAAAAATTACATTGGTCATTTCTCCTCCTGCTGCCGAGTCAGCTGCTGCACCTGCCGGGTCTCTGCCAGCACCGCCTTGCGCTTAAAGGGCAGGCGCAAAATCCGCAACAAATAGAACCAGGGCAGCAACCAGGGGTGCCGGTCCAGTGCCTTAAAGTCCGCGTGCATTTTTTTCTTATCCGGAAACAAGCGCCGCCACAGATACCGCCGCCGCTGCGCCGAGCCGGACAGTTGGGCACCCTGGGCATTCAGCTGGCGCACCAGGGTCAGTTTGCTGTCACCAAACACACCGCCCTGCATACAGACGGTGAGCATTTGCATTTCGTCCCGATCCAGTTCCCTGTCTTCAAACAAATCCAGTGCCAGGCGCAATACCAGGCGGGCAAAATCCAATATGTCCATTTTGCGAAATTCCGCTTCAATATACGGCCGATCCAGCCGTGCGTTTTCTTTGGTATAAAGCAAATACACATCGGCCAAAAAGCGCACACCACAGCCGTTGGTGGAATAATGCTTGTACATGTGGGCAACGGTATAGAGATAATTGTCGCTTACATCCATAACGAATGCGTGCGGGTGGTCCGGGTCTCGGGTGGCCCGCTGCCACAACCCGTCAAACCGGGGACAAAAGTCCTTCTCGTCAAAAAACAGGGTGCGATGGAACTCAAAAGTGGCATAAGGCGGCTTGTGAAAGTCGTCGGAATTCTCGCCGCAGGCGGTCATCTTGTACCCGGCCTTGCGCATGATCCGCAGCAACTGCTCCCGCCCTACCGGATCATACAGAATGTCGTTATCCGTCATTTGGCGCATAGAGGTCTTGGGGTAATATTCCCGCAACAACAGCCCTTTTAAGGGCATATAGTCAATGCCTGCTTCATCCAGCCGGGCAAACAGCTGTCCCCGCTCATGATCCATGGTGATGGTGCGGGTCAGCTCCGTGTAGGTGTAGTTCTCCCAGCGCTTTTTCTCCCCCTCCGGCACACCGGGCAGCGCCGCCAGCAGCGGAAAGACAATGTTATATACCTGCTGCCGCCGGGCCAGGTCAAAAAATGCGTCAAAATCCAGTCCCTCCGGCGCAGCAGGCGCAGGCGCACCGGTCAGCGCGCACCGCAGCAGCACCAACAAATAGGCGCAGGTCTGATTTTCGATCTGCATACTCAGTCCAGCACCCCGGCAGCCCGCAGGGTATCCAGCATTTCGCGCACATCCGCCCGAGCTGTGTCTGCGTCTACATCGTATTTCTCCGTGAGCGCCGCCACCAGGCTGTCCTCCGTCTGCTCCGTCTGGAGCAACTCAAACAGGAACGCCGCCGTGGGATTGTTGTGGATCACACCGTTAAAGTGCTTCATGGCCTTGCCGGTAGCAATGGCAAAATCCTCGCCATCCACATGCCCCAGCACCATACCGTCTTTCAGTTTCATTTGTTTTGTCCTTTCATATCGCAGGTTGGATTAACTTCTGTCTTATATATAGGATCCAGGCCGTGCCGGATTGTACAAGCAAGCCAATTTGAACCATCCGGAAATTCCGGAGAGTTTGTTATTTATCCCTTGGCAAAACAGAACTTTGTTATGGATAAGCGCTATATGTTATTGTGAAAATAATATAGCACCCGGCCTTGCGTATCATAAAAGTAAATGTTATACATGGTCGTGGCTGTTTGTCCATCCTCCCATGTATGTTCTTCAACATCAAAATAAATGTAATCTTCCGTGTCAACACTCCTTCGATCAAAATCATAATTTAACGCCACTTCGCTTGAAGGATCACTTTCTTTGATCGTTTTCAACCAATCCTCATAGTCATCTAAGAGCCGATTCATTTTCGATATATCTTTTGGTTGTACTTGCTTCAAATATGGATTATCTTTAATCACAGCAAATTTATAATCATATTTTGCATAATCCGTATAGTCTTGAAATCCTTCTGAGGTAAAAGCCTGGCAGCTTTCATATTTTCCCAAAGAAGCGATCACTTTATCCTCTGCCGCTTTGCAAACAATAACCGTTGCCAACACAAACAAAAAGCACACCAGCAACGCCAGTCTCTTTACCCAACGATGTTTGACAAAAGACATACAATACGCCCTCTCCAATTACTATGTTTATTCATTTTCTTTCTTTGACAGCAAAACTACCGTCTCAACATGGGGAGTGCGTGGGAACAGGTCTACGCCGCAGGCGCGGCGGGCGGTGTAGCCCATGGTGGCCAAGAGCGCCAAATCCCGTGCCAAGGTTGCCGGGTCGCAGGACACATACACCAGCCGCTGGGTGCCCATTTTATCAATAGCGGCGAACACCTCCGGCGCGCAGCCCTTGCGTGGCGGGTCTACGATGGCCACATCCGGGCGCACGCCCTGGGACGCCAGCTGCGTTGCCGCACCGGCTGCGTCCGCACACAGGAATTCTGCATTCTCAATGCCGTTGCGCCGGGCATTCTCCCGAGCGTTCTCCACCGCCTGGAGAACCACCTCCACGCCGATCAACCGGCGGCAGCGATCCGCTAAAGTCAGGCCGATGGTGCCCACGCCGCAGTACAGATCCAGCAGCACCTGGTCGCCGGTCAAGCCCGCAAAATCCCCTGCCAGCGCATACAAGCGTTCACATTGGTCGTGGTTGACTTGATAAAAAGCATGGGGGCCGATGGCAAAAGTCTTGCCGCACAGCTTGTCCAGCAGTTCGCCCTTGCCCCAAAGCACCCGATCCCGGTCACCCAAAATCACATTGGTGCGCCGGGTGTTGCTGTTTAGCACCACGCCCACCAAACCGGGCACAGCGGCACGCAAGGCGGCGCAAAGTGCGTCCCCGCCGGGCAGATCCGTGCCGTTGATCACAACACAAGCCAGCACCTGGCCGGTAGCCTGGCCCTTGCGGAAATACAAGTGGCGCAGCAGACCGGTGCCGGTCTCCTCATTATATACGGAAATTTGATGTTCTTCCGCCCATTGCAGGCAAGCCGCCACACCAGCGGAAAAACCCGTACACTGGAGCAGGCAATCCTCGGTGGGCACCACACGGTGGCTTTTATAGGCATAAAAACCGGCTACCGGTCGGCCGTCTTGCAGCTGCACCGGGTACTGGGCTTTATTGCGATAGCGCACGGTATCGGGTGCTGCCAGCACGCCCTCCACCTGCAAATCCAGGTGGCCGATCCGCTGAAAAGCATCGTCGATCCGCTGCTGCTTAAATCGCAGTTCCTCCGCGTAATCCACCGTGCGAAAGGCACAGCCGCCGCACTGGGCGGACACCGGGCAGTCGCTCTCCACCCGATGAGGCGATGGCTCCAGCACCTGCTGCAGCCGGGCCACGGCATAGTTCTTTTTGGCTTTAATGATATGCGCCGTAACCACATCGCCGGGCACGCCGCCGCGCAAGAACACCGGCACGCCGTCCTTGCGCCCGATGGCACTGCCCTCGGAAGTCAGGGCGGTTATATTCAGTTGAATCTCGTCATTCTTTTTGAGTTGCACCCAAATCACCGTCCTTTATCATAGCATAAAACCACGGGAAAAGGAAGTGTTAAAATGAAAAAGGCGGCAGGCAAATTTCCTTGCCTGCCGCACTTTTTTACTGATTTAACGATGGACGGCCCGCTGCACTGCCTTGACCAGCTCCACCACCGGGATCACTGCCAGAGCCAGCGCCATCGACACACCGTAGGCTGTACCGGACAGAGGAACAAAATCAAAGGCCGCAGCCAACGCCGGCACATACAGCACCACCGTGGACAGCACCAAAGACAGCACCATGGCTCCCCACAAATAGCCGTTTTGCCCCATAGAGAACAAACTGGCCCGGCGCGAGCGCATATTAAAGCTATGGAAGATCTCCGCCATAGACAGGGTAAAAAACGCCATGGTCATGCCGGTTTTATGGGCCAGCGGGTCCGTAATATGTACCAGTGCCGCCCAGTCCATTTGTACCGGGCAGGTAAGCAGCAGACCGCTGAAGTAGGCCAGCAGGGTCACCGCCGTTACCAGCAGTCCCTGCCAGGCCACATCGAAGCCCATACCCCCGGCAAAAATGCCGTCCTTTGGATTTCGAGGGCGGCGGCGCATGATCTCCGGCTCGCCCCGCTCCATACCCAGTGCCAGCGCCGGGAAGCAATCGGTGATCAAATTGATCCACAGAAGGTGCACCGGCTCCAAAATGGTAAAGCCCAGCAGAGTGGCCACCAAAATGGTGAGCACCTCTGCCAAGTTAGAGGACAGCAAAAACTGAATAGACTTGCGGATATTGTCATACACCCGGCGGCCCTCCTCCACGGCCGCCACAATGGTGGCAAAGTTGTCGTCCGTCAGTACCATATCTGCCACATTCTTGGTCACATCCGTGCCGGTCATGCCCATACCGACGCCAATATCCGCCGCCTGAATGGCCGGGGCGTCGTTGACCCCGTCGCCGGTCATGGCAGTCACAGCCCCCTGCCGGTGAAAGGCCTCTACAATGCGCACCTTATGTTCCGGCTGCACCCGGGCAAACACGCTGCACCAGGCAACGGCATCGTCCAACGCCCGATCGTCCATTTGGCTCAGCTGGGCGCCGGTGAGCACCTCCCCCTCCGGCTCCAAGATTCCCAGCTGCCGGGCAATGGCCGCGGCAGTATCTCGATGATCGCCGGTGATCATCACCGGACGAATGCCCGCTTGACGACAAGCGGCAATGGCCTCCACCGCCTCCGGGCGCACCGGATCCATCATACCCACCAGCCCCAGGTAGCAA
>OKRY01003183.1_pt1 | contig 12262 bp, 8 predicted proteins | sample 1601121 | NCBI WGS metagenome assembly OKRY01 (sample SAMEA3541546, study PRJEB24748) | human gut metagenome | biome: human gut; feature: human-associated habitat; material: faeces | place: China | collected 2012
TTAACTTCGTCCATTGATAACAATCTGCCTCCATTTTCCTTGTATTGGTTCTGTATAACAGCACCAACACCATTCTCAAATGAAGATATGAGAAGCAACACTTCGGCATAGAGGGTATGGCGCACATTATCCTTGGAGTCAAGAGAAAGAACCCTTCTGTATTCTTTGGCATTTTCCTTGAACACAGCTTCATATATCCAGTCTGTTACTTGTGCATACTTGTAGGTTTTGTGTCCCCCCACACATTGGCTCATTGCTGAGGTTAGGTTCTTCCGATAGTTCTCTTCTGTGATAGCTGCTGGAATATAGTTCACATCACGGCGATTGATATATTTTGTTCCGCCACCTGTTTTCTCATTTATCGTAGCTATCACAAGATCCAAAATGGCACTACGCAAAGCCTTCGCTTTTTCACTCTCCGTAAGCAACATACCAATATTTAGGAACGAACGGAAGTTGAACAAACCGAGTTGTGTGGTTTTGCTCCCGACATTGATGACGGGAGCAAATTGTAACTTTAACTCTTTCAGTCGTTTACCTTTACATAAAACATATCCATTGCCAGATAATTCAGAACCGAAATTCTCAAGATATCTTTCAATTGTTCTTTCTTCAACTTCATAGAAATCGGCCACCATTTTTTTCGTAAAACGGTATTCTCCATCGAACATCATACCAGTAATGTCCAATGTCTTTTGTATCTTTTCTATTGCAAAACGGTTGTTCAGTACGTTTTGTCGTTCTATATTTGATATTGTCAAATCTTTCATCGTTATAGTCTATTTTGAATTTGTGAGACAGCGTCTCACATATTACAATTCGTCCACATTCACCTCAATCCCCAATATACGCTGTATTTCTGCCAATGTCTTGTCTATCTCATGATCAAGAGCCTTGCGCTTCTTGAAATAATCGGCAAGCAATTCGGCTGGCGGCAAAATCTCCTCATCCTCTTTCGGGAACTTGCACAAGTCGAAGTTGCAATCGGAATCTATCAGTTCCTTAACAGGATAGCAGCGTGATTTCTCGTCTCCATCGGCAATGATAATCTCCTTGCGGTCGTTCCACCATTCACGGATAGGATCGCAATGCTCCAACTTCATTGATTTTGTCTTAGAGAAATGCTTGTACCCCTCTGGCATATCCAAACGGTAGAACCATGTTTCCTTTGTCGAGAAGCCTTCTGGAGCATTCTCTGCACAGGTATTGTCGAAGAACAAAATATTCGTGGCAATCGAAGTGTAAGGTGCAAAGATGCTGCCTGGCAAACGGATAATGGTGTGCAAGTTGAAATCCCTGAGCAACTTTGTCTTAATGGCAATCTTTGTGTTATCTGCTCCAAAAAGGAAACCATCAGGAACAATGACTGCTGCACGGCCATTCTTCTTCAAGCGATACATGATAAGCACCATGAAGAGGTCGGCTGTCTCGCTACTGCGCATATCTGAAGGAAAGTGAGATTTCACGTCGGCCTTTTCATTACCTCCGTAGGGTGGATTCATCAACACAACATCAAACTTGTCTTCGTCTGTGTAGTTGAGAACATCCTTTGTAAGCGAATTGTCGTGATATACCAATGGTGTATCTATGCCATGCAGCAACAGGTTTGTTACACATAACATATATGGGAACTGTTTCTTCTCAATACCGAATACTGATTGGTTAAACTTCCTGCGGTCTTCTGCTGTTTTCACCTTTTTATCCAGTTCACCCAGCCAACTGGTGATGAAACCACCAGTGCCACATGCAAAGTCAGCCATTTTCTCGCCAATCTGTGGATTCACGATTTCTGCCATGAACTCAGTCAGGGCTCTTGGGGTGTAGAACTCACCAGAGGAACCTGCCGATTGCATTTCTTTGAGGATAGTTTCGTATATTTCACCGAAAGCATGACTTTCCTCATAGTCACCAAGATTCAAACCGTCAATTACATTCAGCACTTGACGAAGTTGAACTCCATCTTTCATATATTGGTTTGCATCCTCAAATGTGGTCTTTACTATTGCTTGGCGGATAGGGGTGTCTGGTGTTACTTCTATCTTTTTGAGCTCCACAAACAATGTGTTGTTGACAAACGAAAGCAGCTCGTCACCAGTCAAGGCATTACCGCTTCCATCGTCATGCGCCCAGTTGCGCCAACGGCATTCTTCTGGAATAATAGATTTGTAATCATCATCGTCCAACTCCCAGTCATTCTCTTTCTCGTCATAGACTTTCAGAAAAAGCATCCATGCCATTTGTTCTATGCGTTGCGCATCGCCATTGATACCAGCATCATTGCGCATGATATTGCGTACTCGTTTTACGAAATTTGATAAACTCATTTTATATTGTTTCTTTTTATGCTATATTATATATTGACTGCTCCAACTCTTTTACGGCCTTCAGATAATCTCTCTTTCCACCGAAGAACTTTACTATATTTGCCTTAGAGCCAAATCGGCGGAAAGGATCGTTTTCAAGCACAGTGAGACTTTCAAGTTCAGAAATGCCTTCTTCCATGTACTTCTCCAGCAAAGCCTCAAGTACCAGCCGTGCCTGCTCACCATATTTGGTGAATATATCACGCTTTTTCACTTGCTCGGCACGTTCCCGCCTCGTCAGGGTCTTCTTGCCGTATGCGATATGGCAGATGAAATCAAAATCATCCACATTGCTCATTTCCTGTGAAGTCTTTAATTCCGCAAGGTCTATGCCTCTTTCTTTCAGCATATCAGCAATGTCTGACTTTTTCTTTAATTCTTTCCATTTGGAGGTAAATGTATCAATGGTTGCAAACGAATCAAGGATATTCTTCTTCGTGTAGTCGGTAATACTCTCCGTGCGAAGCAGCTTGCCATCGGCATCGTAAACGGACACTACCTTATTGACAACCATCACCTGGCATCCATCCTTGTCAACAACCGGTTTTGAGTGTGTAATTGGTGCATTTGCCGTGGACGGAGGCGCGTCAGTGTCATCAGGAAATGTACGTGAATCCGTTTTGTTAGTTTTTGCAGGATAGTTTGAGTCTATCTCTATCGGTCCATCCCACTCCGGATCTGCAAACAAGCGTGTTACATTGCGAAAGTCCATCACCGTGAAATTGGTTTTTCCCTCATTCTCACGAAGACGGGTGCCACGACCTATAATCTGCTTAAACTCCGTCATGGAACCAATCTGCTGGTCAAGCACTATCAGTTTTACCATCTTGCAATCCACACCGGTAGAAAGCAGTTTGCTGGTTGTTGCAATGACAGGATATTCTGAAGATACAGAGATAAAGTAATCCAGTTTGCCTTTTCCATACTCATCGCTACCTGTTATGCGAACCACATAGTCGGGATTTTTCTTGCATATATCAGCATTGGCATTGGTCAATGCCACACGCATACGTTCCGCATGAGTTTCATCAGCACAGAACACTATGGTCTTAGCCATGCGATCTGTACTTTTCAGATAATTGGTTATCTCTTGCGCAACTTCCCTTATACGGTCTTCTATAACAATGTTATAATCATAGTCGCTGTTGTTATAAATGCGATCTTCTATCTCGTTGCCGTAAATATCCTTTTGTCCCTTTGTTGGTCTCCACTCGTCACCGATGTTCGTTGTGATGTTGATTACCTTAAAAGGAGCAAGGAAGCCATCTTCTATACCATTCTTGAGACTATAAGTATATACTGGCTCACCAAAGTAGCCAATACTCGACTGGTACTTTGTTTCTTTAGGTGTTGCTGTCATACCTATATGAGTAGCCGAAGAAAAGTATTCCAAAATGTTTCGCCAGTTGCTATCATCCTTTGCGCTACCTCTATGACACTCATCAACGATAACAAGGTCAAAATAGTCTGGATTAGGAAACAACTCCTTATAGTTTTTGGCATCATTCTGTCCAATCAACTGTTGATAGAGTGCAAAGAACACTTGATAAGAACCCAATTCTTCCAAGTGGTTCTTGTCTTTTGAGTAATCTATCTTGTGCGTTACCTTTTCTAATGGTTTGAAATCCTGCTGTATGGATTGGTCAACCAATATGTTTCGGTCTGCAAGATACAGTATTTTTTTCTTCAGTTTACTGTGAAGCAGACGCCATACTATCTGAAAGGCAGTGTATGTCTTGCCTGTACCTGTTGCCATGACAAGGAGTACACGGTTTTTTCCTTTTGCAATGGCATTAACCGTGCGGTTTACGGCATTGCGCTGATAATATCGTGGCGCAAATATATTCTGACCAGTGCAGAAAGGTTGCTCAATGACAGCCAACTCCTGCTCAGTGAGTCCGTTGCCATCGTTTGCCTCACTTTTGTACCTTTCGATAAGTTCTTCTTTTGTAGGAAATTCGTCGATAGCAAAAGTGCGTTCCTTGCCTGTCAAGAAGTCATGTTCGGCAAAACCTTCACCATTTGAACTGTATGCAAACTTCACATCAAGCATTTGGGCATAGGTCATGGCTTGTTGCAATCCATGAGAAACAGAATGATTGGCATCCTTTGCTTCTACAATAGCAATGGGTGTTGCCTTATTTGCATAAAGTACATAGTCGGCAAACTTCGGTTTCTCTCTATGCACAAGATTACCATGAAGGTTAATTTTACCGTCAGTAAATTTAACCTTCTGTTCCATGAATATACTATCCTTTGACCATCCCTTGCTTGTGATGGCTTCGTTGAGATAGCGGAACTTGATGTCCTCTTCTGTTAAATCTTTGCTTATGCCCATATTCAAATAATAATTTATTATCAGAAGTTCTACAACATACTAGCTAAGACTGAAAACTACGAGTTCATTACACTCTTTCGTTCTCGTCCGTAATCAAATCCTTGAGGTCAACTTCTAAAATCTTTGAGATTTCAAGAAGCGTCTCTAAATCGGGTAGGTATTTATTCCGAGCGTAGTAATAGACCGTGCTAAAGCTCTTACGGGAGATTTGTATTATCTGCCGTTAAAATAACTCCAGGATCTTATCGATTATCTTTTCGATGCTGGAAGAATCGGTGGTTTCGTCGAGCTTCTGGTTGATTTTCTCTTCTACCTTCTTGCTCACTTTATCAGCCGCCTTATCGAAAGCCTGATTGGCTTTCTCTTCCAGTTTCTTCTGCATTCTTGTGCTGAAGCTGCCTTCATCGCTTTCAGCCTGGTCCTCATTGGCATTGGCTTCTGAAGCAGAGCTATCCATATTAGGAGTATCAGAGGATACATTTGATTCTGACTCCTCGATATGGAGATTATCGGCAGATTCCAGCGCCTTCACCATATCGTCGGCATTCATCGTATAGACATTGCCGAGAATACCGAAACTCACGGTGTGCGGCTTGCCGTTGAACTCTACGGAACCCGTAGAGCAAACGATATAGTTGTGGTATTCGAAAAGCTGGTTCATCGCTTCGTCCATCATGCTGCCAGCCATCATCTGGGCTACAGAGCGGAGCGCCTGCGAGAAGAAATTGTTGTCGGTAGATCCTACCGCCTTTTCTAGCGCCTTGCTTGCCTCCGTGCGAACCTTCTCCTTATGAGCATCTGCGCTCGGATTGGTTACGGCAAATATGGCAAGGATGAAAATGATGAGACCTATTACCAGCTTCATTGCGAAATGGCTCGTCTTCTTCTTAGGCTGCTGCTGGAAATTCGAATGCATCGCTGCTCCCTGCTGGAATCCCTGCTGATAGGCTTCCTGCTGGGCTTTCTGATAATCCTGCTGCTGAGCCTGCTGCTGGTTGGCTCTTATTGCTTCCAGTACAGCTCTCAGTTCCTCTACTTTCCAGGCAGGAGTCCAATCTGCCATACCCTGTTTCCACACCAGTGTTTCGGGACTGATGCCCTTCTGTACGAGTTGGTCGAAACTGAAAGGACCAGCCTGCTGTCCATTACGATCGATTATAAAAAATTCCATCTTTGTCCTTAGTTTTTTGAAATTTGAACATTCAACTTTATGATGACACTAACGGGGTGTAAGCCCATTCAATGTTAGTGGGTTGCCTTCCACCATCCAGTCTTCTCTCTTCCCTTGATAGCTACACTGTGCTGGCTCGGGTCGGAGATGGAAAGACCGCAATAGCTCTTCACCTGGAAGGTGGTTCCTCTATATGAGTCCTTCAGCATGGTAAATGCCTCATCGGTATGCGCTGCAGCCTTGATGGTTTTCTGCATCTGGGCGGCAAACTGATCTTTCAGGTAACCGCTTGGCTTGAGGCTATCTACATATGCCGACATGTCATAGAATAGGTTGGGAGTGAAGCCGTCGAGAGGTTGGATTGTTTCCAGAGGAATGGAGGAATCAAGCGTATATTTGCTGTTGATTTCCTTCATGACGCTAGCCAGGTTATCCATCTCGCGACAGTCGATGGCTGCCATGTTGCAATAAGGTACTTCGCTGGATTTGTAGAAGTTGACAATACCGTTCACGATGCCGGAATAGTTGGGTGTTGCGGAATTGAGCATGCTCCAGATGCTCCGGTATGGAATGCCCATACCCATCACCTCGCTGCTCGAACTGATGAGATAGTTGGTGACATCCTTCAGCTCGTATGCAGTCTCCACGTTTCCCATATAGCAGGCATCGAAGAGAATGTATTGCATCTTCAGTCCGCTCTGTCTGATTCCTTCTGCCAGGGTTGGGATGTCCATGGCATAACTCTTGGAATTTACACTTCCGAAGAAGCGGGTGACTGGATGGTCTGGGTCGCTGCCAAACTGGATGCCGCTGAATGTACTGGATGGCTTGCCGGCTGTGGCTGTGCTTCCGAAGCTAGGACGGGCATAGTTCGGATAATTCACCCAATCTTCTGCATAGGTCCATCCGCATCCATGTACTCCGATGATGAGGGCATAGTTGAGAGCCTCGGCATTTTGCTTCACCTCATTGAGAAGGTTGGCGAATCCCTCTGCCGTGCAATAGCTGTTGTCCTCGTAGGTCTTCACGGGCACACGCTTCACCGTCTTGCTGGCGGCATCGTACTGCAGATCGTAGAGTGTGCTCTTGTTGTATTTCTCGCTGAAAAATACCATCACACGTGAGTCACTAAGTCCTTTTTTGGCTACGATACCCTGGCAGATGCTGTCGATGTTGTTTGCAAGGTATTGCTTCAAACCCGAACTGGTGGTACTGCCTGTCCATGGATAATATACCAGGATGGTCTGCTTGTTGACGCTATCCACATCAAAAGCCTCGTCGCTACAACTGGTGAAAGTCATGGCGAACGAAAACATACATATAAATAAGGTGAAAAGCTTCTTGATCATAATAAAAAAGTTGAATGTTGAATGCTGAATGCTGAGTTGCAGAATGGCTGACGAATTCATCCGTCTGAGATTCTGCATTCATCATTCTACACTCAACATTCAACATATATAAAAAGAATCTGTTACTTCTTCTTGAGCTCCTCGATGGTTGCCTTGAGGGCAGCGATCTTCTCTACAGAGTCGCTCTCCTTCTTGCGCTCCAGGGCCACTACCTTCTCAGGGGCGTGAGCTACGAAGTTCTCATTGCTGAGCTTCTTGCGTACACCCATCAGGAAGCCCTCCAGGTGCTTGAGCTGGGCCTCTGCCTTCTCAATCTCGGCTGCCACGTCGATGAGGTCGCCCAATGGTACGGCAAACTCGTCGGTGCCTACCATGAAGCTGGATGCATCGGCACTCTTCTCGGCGATGACCTCAATCTTGTCGAGGTTGGCCATCTTCAGCGTTACGTCGTTGTAAGCCTCGAAATCGTTCTTGCCTACTACCTGCAGAGACAACTGCTCCTTCTGGGCAATGTTCTTCTGGTTGCGAACGGTACGAACACCGGCGATAATCAGCTTCACTGCCTCGATGTCGGCTGCCAACTTCTGCTCCTCAGCTGTAGGTGCAGGAATCTCCAGCTTCTCGCGCATGATGCTCTCGCCATCCTTGCGGTCGTAGATGTGCTGCCACAACTCCTCGGTGATGAATGGCATGAATGGATGCAGCATCTTCAGCAGGGCATCGAAGAAGCGGAGGGTAGCGTCGTAGCTCTTCTGGTCGATAGGCTGACCGTAAGCTGGCTTCACCATCTCCAGGTACCAGGATGAGAACTCATCCCAGAACAGCTTATATACTGTCATCAATGCCTCAGAGATACGGTAGTCCTTAAACTGCTTCTGCATCTCCTCGTTCACCTCCTTGAGCTTGGCATCAAACCACTTCACGGCGATTTCAGCACTCTTAGGCTGCTCGATATCCGCAGTCTCCCAACCCTTGACGAGGCGGAAGGCATTCCAGATCTTATTGTTGAAGTTACGTCCCTGCTCGCAAAGGCTCTCGTCGAAGAGGATGTCGTTGCCGGCTGGAGCACTGAGCATCATACCCATACGAACGCCGTCGGCACCAAACTTATCGATCAAATCCAATGGGTCTGGTGAGTTACCGAGACTCTTGCTCATCTTGCGGCCCAGCTTGTCGCGGACGATACCTGTGAAATATACGTGCTTGAATGGCATCTTGCCACGATACTCGTAGCCAGCCATGATCATACGTGCTACCCAGAAGAAGATGATGTCCGGACCTGTTACGAGGTCGGAAGTAGGGTAGTAGTAGTTGATCTCCTCGTTGTCAGGATTCTCGATGCCATCAAACAGGGAGATAGGCCACAACCATGAAGAGAACCAGGTGTCGAGGCAGTCGCTCTCCTGCTCCAGGTCCTCAGCCTTGATGCTGGCGTTCTTTTCCTGAGCGAGCTTCAGAGCCTCCTCAGCAGTCTCTGCTACCACGAAATCCTTCTTGCCGGCATTATCGAAGTAGTAAGCAGGGATGCGATGACCCCACCAGAGCTGACGGCTGATACACCAGTCCTTGATGTTCTCCAACCAGTGGCGATAGGTGTTCTTGTACTTCTTAGGATAGAACTCGATGTCATCGTCCATCACAGGAGGGAGGGCGATGTCGGCAAAGTGCTGCATCTTGAGGAACCACTGTGTAGAGAGCTTTGGCTCGATAGGCACATTGGTACGCTCAGAGAAGCCCACCTTATTATTATAGTCCTCAATCTTCTCCATCAGACCGGCGTTCTGAAGGTCGATGGAAATCTGCTTGCGCACATCCATGCGGTCCATGCCTACATAGAGACCTGCTGCCTCGCTGATGGTACCGTTGTCGTTGAAGATATCGATGGTTTCCAAACCGTGCTTCAAACCGAGGGCGTGGTCGTTGATATCGTGAGCTGGAGTCACCTTCAGGCAACCAGTACCGAACTCGATATCTACGTATGAATCCTCGATGACAGGAATCTCGCGGTTTACGAGAGGTACAATCACGTGCTTGCCCTTCAGCCAGGTATTCTTCTTATCCTCAGGGTTGATACACATGGCAGAGTCGCCCATGATAGTCTCCGGACGGGTGGTTGCTACCACGGCATAGTAGCCCTTCTCATCCTTGTGCATCACGTTCTCCTCGTCCACCTGCTGGCAGTCCTGCTCTACTACATAATACTTCAGATGGTAGAGCTTAGAGTGCTCGTCCTTGTAGATAACCTCCTCGTCAGAGAGTGCAGTCTGAGCCTTAGGGTCCCAGTTAACCATTCGCACGCCACGATAGATGAGTCCCTTCTGGTAGAGGTCGCAGAATACGTGGATAACGGCACGGGAGCGGGTCTCGTCCATGGTGAAGGCTGTGCGGTCCCAGTCGCAGCTGGCACCGAGCTTACGGAGCTGCTTGAGGATGATGCCGCCGTGCTCGTGAGTCCAGTCCCAAGCGTGCTTGAGGAACTCTTCGCGGGTAAGGTCAGTCTTCTTGATACCCTGCTGGGCGAGGCGGTTAACCACCTTAGCCTCGGTAGCGATACTGGCGTGGTCGGTACCTGGTACCCAGCAAGCGTTCTTGCCCTCCATGCGTGCACGGCGAACGAGAATATCCTGGATCGTATTGTTGAGCATGTGTCCCATGTGGAGCACACCCGTAACGTTTGGTGGAGGGATTACCACCGTATAAGGTTCACGACCATCTGGCTTAGAGCAGAAAAGCTTGTTGTCGAGCCAGTACTGATACCATTTACTTTCCACTGCTTGTGGATCGTATTTACTTGCTAATTCCATTGTTTCTATCTAATTTTTATTCTTTTTCTTTCTTTTTCCTTAAAAAACGGTGCAAAGATACGAATTTTTGAGCGAAAAATGCTATCTTTGCAGCATAAATTACGTATTTTTACATAAATATAGTGCCAATGATTTGTTGAAGTATAAAAAGTAATGGTTATGGAAGCATATTTGTTTTTTAATGTAATGATGTTTGTGTTTGCATTGTCTTTTGTCATTTTCCTCAACACGAAAGCCGGGAAGAAATGGAAAGATAATCTTTAATGTGAGGTTAGAGTTATGCATACGAAAGAAGAGAAAATGGCGGCATTCAGCCGCTTGCTGGATGTGCAGGACCGTTTGCGCCTGCAGTGTCCATGGGATAAGAAGCAGACATTCGAGAGTCTTCGTCCGAATACCATCGAGGAGACTTTCGAGCTTTGTGACGCCTTGATGAAGCGCGATTACAAGGATATCAAGAAGGAGTTGGGCGATGTGCTGGAGCACGTGATGTTCTATAGCATCATCGGCAGAGAAGACGGCGAGTTCGATATCTGTGATGTCTGCAATCAGGAGGCCGATAAACTGATGTTCCGCCATCCTTTCATCAACTGGAAGGAAGAGGGCGAATGGACAGTGGCGAATCCTGATATGTATATCAATGATGAGGGACAGGTGGTATATAAGGAGTCGGAAGAAACGGCAACTGGTAAGGCTGAGGCGGGAAGCTCGGAAGAAACCCTGGCTCTTGGTGCCAGCAAACCTAAGAATGCAGCCTCGGTAGAGAAAACCTGGGAGCAGATCAAGCAGCAGGAGAAAGATGGCAACGAGCGCGTTCTGAGCGGTGTGCCAAATTCCCTGCCATCCCTTATCAAGGCCTATCGCATTCAGGACAAGGCACGAAACGTGGGCTTCGACTGGAAGGAGAAGGAGGACGTATGGGATAAGGTACAGGAAGAACTGGAAGAACTCAAGGTAGAACTTGCCAAGGGTGATAAGGAGAATTCTACCCAGGAACTCGGCGATTTCCTCTTCTCCGTAATCAATGCAGCCCGTCTCTATAAGCTCAATCCTGACAATGCGCTGGAGAAAACAAACCAGAAGTTTATCCGCCGATTCAACTATGTAGAAGATCATTCGCTCAAGCAGGGTAAGAATCTGAAAGACATGAGCTTGGAAGAAATGGATAAACTGTGGGATGAAGCCAAGAAACTGGAAAGACAAGAAGCAGGAAAGACAAGATAAATAGAACGTTTTTATAACAACAAAAACTATAAGGATTATGAAAAGATTAGTTTATATGATGATGGCTTTGGTGGTACTCTTTGCTGCCAATAGCTGTAAGGATAAGAAGACCGCACAGGTTATCAGTCCTACAGATTCCCTCGATCTGGAGGAGGTTGCCGATGATTCAACCATCTACGGTGTATGTGGTGAGGGAACATCTATGCACAATCTGGAGCTGATTTCTGATGAGGGAGATACGCTCTCAGTCTTCATTGATGATGAGAAGCCAGACATCGTACAGGGTGGTTTGCTGGCAGGCGACCGCATCGCTCTTATCGGTTACAAGGCACAGGATGGAGAGATGATGGCACAGAAAATCATCAATCTTACTTCACTCTTGGGCAAGTGGACTTCACTCGACAAGAACTTCGACTTGCTGGAAGGCGGAGAGGTAAAAAACAATGTGAAGGCTGAGACCAATCCTTGGACTTCATGGAAAATCCTGAACGGAAAGCTCCTGCTCAACAAGGATACCTTTGCCATCGATAAACTGGGATCTGACAGCTTGATGCTCGAGAATACCCAGGGCATCTATGTCTTCAAGCGCCAGGAGTAAATAGTCATTCTAATTTTAGATTAAGTTGGAACCATTTAAGATACATATACTGGGGTGTGGCAGTGCGCTGCCAACCCTGAAACACAATGCTTCCTCGCAGCTCATTGAGATGCGGGGAAAATGCTATATGATAGATTGTGGCGAGGGCGCACAGATGCAGTTCCGTCGCTCTCATATCCATTTCTCCAAGCTCAATGCCATCTTCATCACTCACATGCATGGAGATCATTGCTTTGGCTTGATGGGCTTGCTTTCTACGCTGGGAATGCTTGGACGTACATCTAAGTTAAGAATCTATGCTCCAAAGGATTATGCTCCTCTGTTTAAACAACAGGTAGAATTCTTTATGCAGACGATGGAATACGAGATGGAAATGATTCCTGTGGATACGGAGAAGCAGCAGATTATCTACGAA
>OKRY01003193.1_pt1 | contig 12242 bp, 10 predicted proteins | sample 1601121 | NCBI WGS metagenome assembly OKRY01 (sample SAMEA3541546, study PRJEB24748) | human gut metagenome | biome: human gut; feature: human-associated habitat; material: faeces | place: China | collected 2012
CCAAAAGAACAAAAAGAATTTTTCCAAAAAGCTCAATGAAACTAGAGGTTAAAGGCGTCAGTTTCTTACCTAGACCTTGTAGGCAATTTCTAAAACTAAAGAGCATCCCCAAAATAGGATAGAAGAGAGAACTGATACGGAGGTAGCGGCTGGCATTGTCAATAATCACAGCATTATCAGAACCAGAGATAAAACCAGCCAAGAAGGGACTTGCTATATAGAGAAGGGCACAAGCAATGACAGACCAGGTGATAGAAACAAGACTTGATTGTTTTAAGCCAGCTACTATGCGTTTAAACTGTTTGGCCCCGAAATTCTGAGAGGTAAAGGTGGTCACCCCAGCAGCAAGTGAGGTCAAAGGGAGAACTGCGAAAGACATGATACGCCTTGCTGCAACCTGGGCACTGATGATAAGAGGGCCAAAACCGTTAATGGCATACTGCAAAGTCACTGTACCAATAGAAACAATGGAATTCATAAGTCCCATGGCCATCCCTTGTCCAAAGAGGTCCAAATAAAGGCTTGAATCAAGAACAAAGTCTGACTTGCTTGGTAGAAGGAAGGTCACTTTTTTCTTAATATAGTAAAGACAGAGGATAGCTGAAAGTCCCTGTGAGATAATTGTCGCTAAGCCTGCTGATTGAACACCAAGATGAAGTTGTGTAATAAAGAAAAGGTCTAAAACGATATTGACTAGAGCTGAAAAAATCAGAAAATAGAGGGCGGTAAGACTATCCCCAACCGCTCTGAGGAGTCCTGCACACAGATTATATCCTAAGCTTACCCCAACACAAGACACAATCATAGAAATATACTGGTAAGATTGCCCGATGATAGAAGTAGGTGTTCCTAAAAAAGTCAGCAAAGGATAGAGACCAAAATGTCCTAGAATCATAACCAAGGCACTTAAGCCTAAACCAATCACAACGGTGGCCGCCACAGACTGACGAAGTTTCCTGTAGTCTTGAGCACCGTAGTAACGCGCGATAACAACGCCCATACCATTTCCAACACCAAGAGCAAATCCGATAACCAAATCAAAAATAGCAGAAGAAGCTCCTACAGCAGCCAAGGCATCTGGACCTAGAAAGCGACCCACAATCATGACATCAGCAGTATTGTAGAGTTGCTGGAAAATATTGGATATCAGAATTGGTAGAGCAAAGATTAAAAGAGACCGCAAAATAGGGCCTCGTAAAAGATCAACTGACGAATTTTTCATAGAACTATTATAACAAGATTGTAATTGTGAAACAATGATAAAAAGCCATCCTAGGATGACTTTCAGAAGAAATTATATAAATCAATGCTCACGGGCATTCCATTTAAATGCAAAATTTGAAATAAAAATAAGCACAACTACCCAACAAATTAAAGCAAACACACTTGACTCAGATATTTGAAATTTTTCAAGTTTTATAAAATATTCTGTGTTAGCACCAATAAAAGAAAATCTTGTGATGTAGTTCATAATTTTATTGCTCATATCAGATGAAAGCATGGGTAAGAAAGTAGCAATAATCAAGACAATCATACTAAATAATGTTGCATGGGTTTGCGTCTTAGAAAACAATCCTATGGACAAATTCAACAGAATAAATGCTAACGTAGTCAATACTACTACAACAAAATACGTTAGCCAACTTGGAATAGCTATTCCAAATATTACAGGCATAAACAAAGCCGATAAAACAGAAAAAATAAAAGGAAATGAAATGACAGAAATTATATAATTATATTTCGTAACACCACTCAATATCAATGTTCTTAAATTCTTCTTCTCTTTTTCTTCAGAAATCATCATTGAAGTAAAGGTGCCAGCTGTCATACTATAAATCAAACTAAGCCCAATGTTTAAAAAATACATTTCGCCATGAATCATAGGGATAGCTTGTAAAATAGCAAAATCAATAAACGGTGTAACTACACATACAAACAACAAAACTTTATTACTGATTAAGTATTCCCAACGCAACCATAAAAGTGCTATCAATCTATGCATTTTTTGAATCCTCCGAAATCTTTATAAAAATATCCTCAAGCGTATTTTCTAAAGTATGCACACTAGCTACATCAGAACCACCTAAATATTTAGCAGCCTCTGCTTGAGATACCATTATCGAATCTCCGTTTTTAAAACGAATAATAGCCTTATCTTGCTGACTATATTTATCTATGATTTCTTGAGGAGAACCATATTCTAATATATGACCTGAATTCAACAATGATATACGGTCACAAATTTTAGTAGCTTCACTCATATCATGAGTTGTTAAAAATATTGTTGTTCCCTCATTTTTTAAATTCAACAGAATATCGTGTACCTTATTTGATAAAGCAGGATCCAATCCTGAAGTGGGTTCATCTAAAAAAAGAATTTTAGGATGATGTAAAATTGACCGAATAAGAAGCATACGCTGTTTCATTCCAGTTGATAGTTTTTCTGCCTTCTTATCTTTATCTTCAAATAATTCCAGTTCCTTTAACAAAGCATCAAGTTTATCTAAGCTCACATTGTGATATTTAGCAAAGAATTGCAAGTTCTTATAAACTGTCATCTTTCCATAGAAACCAACAGTATCACTCATTATACCAATATTTAGAAAATCCGAAGGAAGTAACTGATTGGACTCTTTATTTAAAATATAAGCTTTTCCGTTATCCTGTGATAACTGCCCCGTCAAAATATTTATAGTTGTCGTTTTACCAGCACCAGAAGGACCTAAAAAACCAAAGATTTCCCCTTCTTTAATCTCAAACGAAATATCATCTAAAGCAATTTTATTCCCAAAACACTTAGAGAGATTGTCTGCTTTTATCATTATATTCTCCTTTTCTAATGTAAACACTTGCGATAATTATAAAAATGTTGAACTATACATATATTATAACTGCGAAGGTGAATGACATGTTTGTTACAGCTATCGCTTACTATGTTACACAAGTTATTATCATTGCTGATATTACTCGTCATGTGACCACTCACTAATAAAGAATGATATAACAAAGAAGCTATACATTAGTTTTTTATTATATCACGTTTCTTATCAATGTCTAACAAAATGATAAAATTTTATCATAGTCCGAGAATATCTATAGTTAAAAAGCCATCCTAGGATGACTTTTGCATATTTTTTAGATAGCGGCTAAGTATTTGTGTCATATGGTTGTAGCCCGCCGCAATCATTGGAATTTGTAAGTAAATATAAGGTAAAGTGTACTGACTTTTAGTCTCAGATATGAGGTGGAAGAGGATACCCCCAAAGAGATAGAGAAAGGCATAAAGTCCCAACGTTGCCCCGTTTCCCATTCGTTTATAAGTGAAAGCGTAGTAGAACACACCACCAAGATATAGGACTAGGAGATAGCCTTGCATATAGGTTACGAAAAAGAGATGCAAGGTCCCATCGTGATAGATAGAAGTCGCAAACCTATTCCACAAAGGCTGAAACTTGTCTTTACTTGGGCCATTCCAGATGGACTGGAAGCTTCCCTCTGTCCAAGAACTGATAAACTTGGTGCTGAAAAACCAACTGGCTTCATCGGGATGTGCTAGGAGATATTGAACACGCTTATCAAAAAGGTGATTGGCACTTTTTTCAATCTTTTCGATATTCCCCTTTTTCTTGGCGTAAATGTCACGGACATAACCGGTATACCATCCTGGCATGCGTTTAGAATCAGGCTTGTCCTGTAAGCCCATGGCTAGCCAAGCAATCTGAGGTGTTCCAGGAATTTTTTGGTGGGTGGTAATCTCGTAGTAACTGGTCGTCGCCTTATGCAAACTCATAGGAAAGGCAAAGAAAGCTAAGACTAAAAGCAAATAGCGGTAACGTTTCTCTCTAAGCATTAAGAGTATTAGAATACCAGATAGAGCAATAATGAGAATGATGTTATTGCTCCGTACCCAGTAGGCCAAAGATAGCATGGCCACCGAAAGAATCGCATTCCTAGCCTTACCACGTCTTAAGTAACGTAGAAAGAAGAGAATAGCAAAACTAGAAAAGAACAACCCATACATAAGTCCATAGGCAAACATAATGTTAAAGACTAGAGGCAAGAAACCAAAGCTCATGATGACAGCCAAACGACTAACTAAAGGCCTCGTAAACAGTTCATCCGTGATTTTCCAAGTAGCATAGTTCATACCAATGACCATGCCAAGATTCAATACATAGAAAACTGAGATGACTGGTAAAGGAATCAGATAGAGAACCAAGCGTTCAAAACTAAGCAATCCTAACTGATGAGGATAGCGGAAGAAGTAGGCTCCTGGTTTTATTAGGGAGAAGTCACCAGCATTAAACTGGACCGCCCCTTTAAAGACAGTACCTGCATCGTCTCGACCAGCAAAACTAGTCAGAAAAATCAAAAGTAGGCCAAAACTCACAAAGCAAACGGAAAAAAAGATGAAAATCTGCTTTGTTGTCAGTTCCTTTAAGATTTTAGGCCAGAGAAGCGTCAAAAGCAGAATGGCCCCACCTGAAACATAAACATACCAAGGAACGCTACTAATCTCTGCCCACTCAAAGTACCCTGTCATCATGGTCGTGCGAATGAACAAAGCAGTTACAAATAATAGCCCGAAGATTAAGAGCCCAACATAGCGCCCTAACCATTCTAAAAAAGAACTCGTATATGACATAAGAGCCTTCATGCTGAAAGTCTCCTTTAATATAGGTAATTACCCTTATAGTTTAGCACAGTCGTCGGAAAAATGTAATGAAAACAAGAAGATTTATTTTCAATTCCAAGATACAGCTTGTAGCCTACCCTTAAGGAAAGTAAGAGTCTGTATTAAAAAAATGAAAAAGACCGTTTAAACGGTCTCAGATATAAAAGCTTGGTGTAAATTATAATTTTACTACTCTTTAAAAGGAATTCCAGTCTTATTTAGAACAGAAACAGCACTTAAAATTTTATTTTTATCAATCGCTGAAGCATTAGAATGATCCAGATTCTCAAATGCTTCTAGAAAACGAATGCAATCTTTGGCTATATCAAGTCCTTTAGGATTGTTTTGCCTTAAAAAATTCATGGCTTGATGAAATTTTAAATTAAACTTTTCAGTATATAAGTGGTTGTAAGATGGAGATTTAAGGATGTCATCTAACTTACTCACTAAATCATTGGCATTAATAAAATAAGACTTTCTAGAAAAATAGTCAACCATATGAATTAAAATAGCTATATCTTCTTTCTTCGAGGATAGGAAACTCTTTTTATTATTTACTACAGAATCTAAAATTTTATCAGAACGATACTTGACCATTTCATATGGACAATCAGCTAAAATGTAGGTAAGTACTGAATACTCAAAAATTCCCCATGTATCAATACGATTTAAATAATTTAAAACAATTTTTAACTCATCATTTGTTAGCTGAGAGGTTAAGCTTAATGTATGAAAATAACTTTGGTAGGAAAGCTTATAAACTGTCTCAAGAATTGGGTTATCGGAATAATCTCCTTCAAAAGAAGATTCAACTAATTTAAAACCGTCATAATAATGACCATTGTTAATTTTTACAAATATTTCTTCCGATAAAGACAATTCTTTTAAAATCGATTCCCCATTGTAATAGCGAAAGAAGTCATTCCATGTTGCTCCTATGCGGATTAATAAACGGCCAAAGTTATTAAGACTAATACTCGATTTTCCATGTTCAAAAACCCCTAGCATTTGTGGAGAAATAATATTTCCAGCAGCTTCTTTTAAACTGTATCCGCGATCCAAACGCAATTGCCTAAAGGCTTTACCATAGCAAGAACGATTTTCCATAACTTAATTTTCCTTTTAAATCTTCTAAGTCTATTATATACCAAAAATCTTCAATTATTAATAAAGAAAAAATATTTTCAAAAAAATATCAATTTTATTAGAAATAATGAATGTGAAAATATTTTTTCTTTTTTAGGGTGAATCCTTAGGATTCGGTTATAATAATTCTAAAAGTTTTAAAATTATATTGTAAATCATCTGATAGTATCAGCTTAGTCTAAAAATATCTTATAGCTTCATTGAGTTAAAGGAGGTATTGCAAGAGAACTTAGACAAGTTTATTTCACCTTAAGTTATGTCATTAGGAGGATTTATTATGGAAAAAGAAGAGTGGTTTGAGTATTTTGAGGCGGTTAATGGTAGAAAACCAACTTTAGAAGAATTCAGTAAAACCAAAGCGTCAGGATTTTTTGAAAAAAAGAAAACATCAGAAAAAGAGGAAAATCTAACGAGTCCTCAACAAGAGACGCCTTTATCTCCAAAACAAGTAAGAGAAAACTGGGTGAAGAATTTTGAATTAAGTCATGGTAGACAACCTAGCTTTGAAGAGTTTTTTGAAGGAGTTGAAGCACTGAAACAGCCAGCTCCAGAGTCAGCTGCAAATCCTCTACATCAGACTGTGAATACTCAACCTTTCAATACAGGCGTTAATCAGACAAACCTTGGTTTTGGTCATCAAATTAATCAGTCCATTGCCAATAACCAATCCCAAAGTGATGTCAATTCAAATCCACAAATGAATCCATTCAGCAATGGACCAATATCACCTTTACAAGATGCACCTCAATGGTCTGGGACAAGTCAGTCAAATCCTTATTTTACAAGGTCATCAAGTCCTTATTCTCAGACTAACTATACTAATACAGGACAGACAGCACCTCTAAATACTTATGCGATGACCGACTCATTCTGGTCTAATATCACTACCAAACATAAGTCTTTGTTGGCTCTTATGCTGATTGCTAATCTCTTCTTTGTCTTTTACGGTTTGAAGCCAGCAGAGGGTACAAATGCTAACGGTTATATCTATGAATCAGGAAGTGTTTTTCTACCTACAAAATACAGTACTGATTATTATGGCTCCAACAGTCTCGACATGAATAGAGAATTCTATAAACAGATCAATAAAAATGTCGCTAATGAGCGTTATAAAAATTTATTGCCAATGGGGATTTCTGTTTTTGTTATGGGAGTCGCTACCTTTGTGTTGCATGAGGATCAAGACTTTCAAAATAGAGTTTATGTGACCTATCTCAAGAAAGGGGAAAAATAAATGTACTTCGAAACTTGGATTGGAATGATAGTGTCTTTGGTGCTTTTTCCTATTTTCTATTTTTATGCGGTTAGACCAGCAGATTCACGATTTAATAATGCTTTGATTGAGCAAGGCGTCATTAAACATCGTGATCCACAATTATTCATGCAACAAACCCATTCTTTTTATTCAAGGAAAATCACATCTTTAAATGCTATTTCAGAGAAATTGGTAGAGCAGCCCTTTATCCTGCCCAAAACACCTTGCGGTCCCTTTCAAAACACTACAAAAATTGAGCAAGAAATTTATCCTGACCTTGTTATTATCACCGTTAAAAATTTGAGTAAAAAAGCCATTTTCTCGTTAAAAAGTTTAGGTGAATATAATGGCGAATACGTCTATGAATTTTCATTGGAAACGTTGAAGAAACGAGGTTTTAAAGAGACAGCCTTTGTTTACAATTTTATATTGACACGTATAGAAACTATTTTAAAGCAACTAGATGATAATATTGAGGTCGAACGTAAGGTAATCGACTATACATCTTCAAGAAAGTAGGATAATATGGAAATTTCAATTTTTTTAATTTTTGTAGCTATCGTAGTGGGTATTTATTTTGTTATACACTTGATAGAGGTTGGTGTTTTCAAAGTTAAGGATAGTATTGAAGATAGTATGATGAATGCCACTGCACATCGCAAACAAGAGGAGCAACACACCGACAGACGTGAAAAACTTTAAGGTAATTTATAAAAATTAGCTACACTGTCGTGAAGATAGGAATAGGTTGTTTGGTATTGGTATATAAAAGATTTGAATTAATATTAGTATTGTGAAAATTTAGAAAGGTTATTTTAGTGTTATGAGTAAAAGAGATGATTGGATCGATTATTTTGAACTGCTTCATGGACGAAAACCAAATGCTGAAGAGTATATGGAGGCAAAAGAGGCAGGAAAGTTTGAAAGTGTTCCAGATGATACTGGTAAAAGTGTACAAGGGCAAAGCTCGCCTCAAGCTGCTCCAAGCGTAGAGCAGTATGATGTAGCAGAGACATCTGGTTTTGACGATCGGTTTGCTTCAGAACAGTTACATGAGCAGACAAACATAGTAAGAGAGGGTCCTAAACAGGAAGCAGCAACTCCAAACTATTATAATACGCAGACAAACATGGTAGGAGAAGGTCCTAGTCCTAAACAAGATTATCAAGGAGCAACAATTCCAAATTATTACAATACTACGCAGGGTCAATATGCCTCTCCGTTTCTGGTCGATCAACGGGGACAAGAGATTACCTTTGGAAGAGCCTTTGCTGATTATTTCAGAGGTTACTGGTCATTTAATGGCTTTACGTCACGAAAGGGCTATTGGTCAGTCGTTTTCTTTATTTTAGTTGCTTGGGGTTGTTTTTACGCTATTCTTAGTTTTTTTCTTATCCGTCAAACTAATATTTACTTACTAGATTACTTGTTTTATAATCCTTTTTTAGGTCTTTCGATTTATAGCATTCTTTGGTTACCATATTTGGTTATGATATTACCAGGATTGACACTCCGAACTAGAAGACTTAGAGATGCAGGACTACGAGGAAGAGGTATTTTTGTACTTTATCTACTTTGTTTGATTCCCTTTGTAAACATTATTAGCTCGCTCTTTTTACTTTATGTGGCTTGCCAGAAGTCAGATCATTTTCTTCAAAATGGTGAAACATTCTTCTATAGGAATCGTGTTCAGTCACCAGCACTGCCTAATTTAGAATTCCCTCAAAGAAAATCATTGGGAGGCTTTTTTGGAGGTTGTTTAATCTTTTTAGGGATTGTTATGCCCTTCATTTTGGTACTTAATGTTAATAATTTTAATAACAATAACGACTATTCTCATGACAGCTCTTACTATGACGGTCAAACAGTTGACTTGTCTCAATACGAAGTTAGTTTGAACGTTGATGGTGAAAATGGCTCAGGGGTTGCCAGTGCACACATCGATGCGACCCCAAGTGTATCAAGCAGTAGCAGTGAGATAAAGGAATTTTTGGAAAATCCCCAAATTACCATTTCTAAGGAAACTGGACTCTCAGATGGGGATACGGTTGATGTTGAGATAACCTTGGATGAAGATAAGGCCAGCGAACTGGGCTTAACAGTTACAGGGACTTCCTATCATTATTTCGTTGTCTCAAATTTAGGCTCTGATGGTAAGGCATCTTCAAAAACCTCATCAAACAATTCTTCAAGCAACTCTTCTTCACAAAATACTTCTAGTGAGCAAGATACCAAGAAGAATATTGAGACCTTTATGACTAACTTTAGAAGTGATATCAATCGTACCATTAAAGAATCTTCAGATTATGTTTATCCATACTTTGAGTCTAAAGATAACGCTACTTATAAGAGTATTATTGATATCTACTTGCAAAATCCTGACCACTATGATCACTTTGAATCAAAGACTGATAATATCTATGACATTAAAGAAAATGGTGATCAGGTAACCTTTACCATAGATTTTACGACGACGACTTACTTTACAGACGGTAAGGCTCCGGCAACCTCATCAAAAACCCGTCATTATGTTTGTAAAAAGCATGGTTCATCATTTTATATCATTAGCTTTGATAACCTTTAATACGAGAACATATCAGGAAATCCTATGAAAAAGAAATTGTTTAATGGGTTAGTAGCAAGTCTCATTCTTCTTTTAACAGTTCAACCACTTGCTTCCCCTTTTATATCCCCAAATGGTCTTGTTTTTGCTAATAACATCACTAAATCAGAGACCTCCTCTTCCCCAAAATCATCAAATCTAACTGCCTTATCCAACAAGAATACGCAAAAAGATAGTAAGAAAGAAAAAAATCTTAAAAAAGTACTGACACAACCTTTGATGTCACTAGGTTCTTCCCTATCTTCATCGGAAAAAGCGGATACCAAGCGACTGCTGGGTGATACCAATATTGCTGAAGACCAAGTGATAGATGTTGATGGTAAGACCATTGCAAAATACTTGGACGATGTTGATACCAATTCCAAGGTTTATTCAAGTGCTTATATTAAACCATTGTCCGAAGGTTCTGGTGTTCAGGTTGAGATTGTGACACCAACAAAAATTACCAAAGTTTCCTCAACAACATATCAAAATGCAGCCATTACATCTGGCGTATCTGATGTTCTTATCCGCATTGCTTCAGTCAATGAAGTAAGTGGGGAGGGAGCCTTAGCTGGTGTCTATGCTCTGCTTGACAAGGTTGGCTTTTCGGTAGACAAAAAAACTATTAAAACCAGTCAAGACGAGATTGGTCTGATTGATAAAATCAAGGAAGAATCTCATCTCTCAGACGAAGATGCCAATAAATTTTTAGCCGAACTCAAGAAGCAGATTATTAAAAAGGTAACTGACAAAGAAAAGATTGACGATAGTTGGTTACAAGATATATTAAAGAAGGCCTGTGACGGCTACGGCATAACACTAAGTGATGGCTTAAAATCAGATATCATAAATTGGTTAAAAGAATTTTCATATACTGATACCGCAAAATCTAAACAAAGTGTGAATCAATTAGATCAAAGTTTGTTGACGTCTGATTGGTCAGATGTCTTGTCTAAGTTGGATAAAGTGTTAAATAGGGACGACATTCTTGCCTTAGATAAGCAGGATTATAGTGAGAAAAATGGTTATCATAAGATTATATCTGCTCTTTATAAAAAACTCTTAAAAGCTATTCAGAATAAAGATTTAAAGCAGGTGAAGCTTGTATATACTAACAGTTTTTCAATTGAACATATGTTAGGCTCACCATCAGCTAAAGAAAAGGAAGCCTTAAACTACATTAGAATGCTTTGCTATTATTACATCGCATCGGTTGAAGATAGTAAACTCGGAGATGCCCTCCAATCAGATGATAAACCAGCTTGGCTGGTCTCTGATAACACCAAAGATAATCTCTTAGCAAGTCTGAAACGTTATCAGAATATCGGTCAGAACCCTAGTCTTCAAGAATTGCTCATTCGTATCGCCATTGCAACGGGCTATTCTTATGAAGCATTTCTCTACAAGGATATAAGACAAGAAGGGCATGTCATCAAACTAACCATTGTTTGTCCTTGTTTGAAAAATGATTGCCAACTCTATGTGGTTTATAACCTCAAAACAGGTGTCTGTCTCTTGAAAGATGGAAAAGACTCAACCAGAACGAAACTTTATGATTTTAAAAAGGCTTATGATGTTAATCTTGAAGACAAACACCAGCCACTAGTGGATGACCTTGAAAACTTTAAACTTTCTCAAAAGGATTCAAATATTTTTAAAGGAACGAACATAAACGAAACAGCTCACTCAGCCTATAAGGAAATCGTGAAGGATTATGTCTTGAAAGTCAGTGATCCCAATTACCAACAAGGCTCAGGTGTCGATTACGATCCTGTAATAGTCCTAAAAAATCAAAATAATAACAAAGTCAACTATTTGGTAACCGACCTGAATGATGATGGTGTTGATGAATTATTGATAGGCAGTGAAAATAATGATGTATATGTCGTTTACACATTCGATGGAAGTAATGCTGTTAATCTCTTTAATAATCAAATTCCATTCGGTCTTCGGCCTGGTCTAACGATTTTCAAGGATGGAACCTTGCAAGTTCACTGGGGTTCAAGTGCATACATTTCATCTGAAATAACTTATCGTATAAATTATTCCCGTACTGGCATAGATAAGATTCTAGATTATACGACCACTTATCCAAGTGATTCAAATAACGTCTCTGATGTGTTGTATAGTGTTGATGGTCACACTTATGATGAAGATGAATTCTGGTCCAAGTATAGAGCATTCAAACAATATGTTATTCAAGAATCTGAAGGAGATATAGAGCCTGCCGAAAAAGCAGACATCCAGTTGATAGAAGCCACACTTAAAGAAACCACACCTTCTTCAGATTCATAAAAAATGCCTTGAAATAAATATTTGTCACTCATAAAGCTCAAAAATGTACTTAATATGTGACTGCGAACCTATAGGAGTGAGATAGAATGATTGATTCTGTCTCACTCCTTTTTATGATGTAATGTTTAACCAATTTCTTGCTGTTGAGACAAGAATAATAAAAAACCACCAGATATTTTAACTGGTGGTAGTGAGACGAACAATTTATTTAATCCGCATACTATCAATTTTTTCTTCAGTCGGTGTGACACGTAAGGTCTTTTGTC
>OKRY01003207.1_pt1 | contig 12214 bp, 10 predicted proteins | sample 1601121 | NCBI WGS metagenome assembly OKRY01 (sample SAMEA3541546, study PRJEB24748) | human gut metagenome | biome: human gut; feature: human-associated habitat; material: faeces | place: China | collected 2012
CGCAAGATCAATGCTGTTACCCTTATCATATCCGGTCAAAGTCGTCGATCTGAAGACCGACCCGCAGCTCATGGGCGCTCTGGGCGCTGCCGAGTATGCCCGTCAGAAGGGTCTTGCCAAGAAGTAAGCCACCGCGTCTATCCCAATCGGAGGGGGAACTGTAACCGGTTCTCCCTCTTTTTGCTTTTGTGTAACAAAATGCGCGCAGATGTCGAGAACTTCTATAAAAAATTCATCGTTTTTGAAAGAAGTATTTGCTTTTACGATCAATATAGTTTAATATATGTACGTCGTAAGACAGTTGACCGGTTGATTGGAAGAGAGCCAACCGGTCAAAGCCAATTTATTAGGAGTGAGAATAACCATGGATAACCTGTTCTGGATCGGCTTCGTCGGAGCCGCGCTCGCCCTGATTTTCGCCTACCTGCAGAAGTGCAAAGTTATGAAGTGCTCTGAGGGCGACGAGAAGATGGTCAAGATCGCTTCTTCGATCCGCGCCGGTGCCAACGCCTATCTGAAGCAGCAGTATTCTACTGTTGCAAAAGTATTTGCAGTCGTTTTTGTCATCCTGCTGACGTAGCCGACGCGGTAGATGGTGTCGATGGGCGTGGCAATCAGGCGCGACGCGTCCGAAACCGCCACGCCGATGCGCGCGTCGCCGATGTCCAGCGCGATAATCCGTTCGTTCATGTTTCTTTACTCCGCGTATTTTTCCGCGCCCTTGCCCGCCACCGCCAGGCACGGCTCGGCGGTCAGCACCTTGTGCGCCACGTCCATCACCATTTCTGGCGTCACGGCTTCGATGGCGGCAATCGTCTTTTGGTGGTCAGTCGGATGGCCGTTGAGCAGCGTTGAGCGTCCCATCGCCTGCATCCGGCTGCCGGAGCTTTCCAGCCCCATCAAATAGCCCGACCGAAGCTGCGTTTTGCTGTCGCGGAACTCCTTGTCCGTCATGCCGTCCTTCAGGAAACGCTTGAGTTCGCTGTCGATTTCCTCCAGCACCTTATCGCCGTTCTTCGGGCTGATGCCGGCGTAAATGCCGTATGTGCCGATGCCCTGATACGAGTTCGGGTAGGTGTAGATGGAGTACGCCATGCCCAGTTCTTCGCGGATGCGCTGGAACAGCCGGGAGGACATCGCGCCGCCCAGCACGTTGTTCATCACCGCGACGGCATACACGTCGTCCGTGCCGTACGCGAATCCCGGATAGCCAAGGCAGATGTGCAGCTGCTCGGTGTCCTTTTCCTTCACAACGCGCCGTCCGGTCAAAACCTGCTGTTTCGGCACAACGAGTGCGCTTTCGCCGCCCTGCCAAGTGCCGAAGTATTTTTCCATCAGCGCCTGCACCTGCGCGGGTTCATAGTTGCCCGCCAGCGCCACTACCGTTTCTCTCGGCAGGTAGTGCTTGTTCTTGTAGTCCATGAGGTTCTTGCGGGTGTACGCCGCGACCTGTTCCGCCGGCCCCAGAATCGGCTGCCCCAGCGACTGCGCGCCGAACTGTGCCTTCGCCAGCAGGTCATGCACCAAATCTTCGGGCGAATCCTCGTCCATCGAGATTTCTTCCAGCACGACGCCGCGTTCCTTGTTCAGCTCCTTCTCGTCCATCGTCGCGTTCATCACCATGTCGGCGATGATGTCGATGGCGAGTTCGATGTCCTCGTCGATGACCTTGGCGTAGCAGCAGGTGCAGTCCTTGCCTGTGAAGGCGTTCAGCTGCCCGCCGACCGCGTCCATTTCCTCGGCAATCTGCCGGACGGTGCGCTTCGTCGTTCCCTTGAAAATCATGTGCTCAATGAAGTGGGAGAGGCCGTTTTCTTCCGGCGTTTCCATCATCGAACCCACATGCATCCACGCGCCGATAGACACCGACCGCAGATGCGGCAGGCGTTCCCCCAGCACACGCAGGCCATTCGGCAGCACCCATTCATCACGCATACATTCATCAGCTCCCGCTACGTTTTTCAGTATGCTATCCATTTGATTCCTTTCTGATGCACAATTGCATCGTTTCGTACGCTTCCCCCGAAAAAGCAGAAAATTCGCAAAAGCCCGGTGCAATCGCAGGGACTTTTGCGAATTTCTTCATATTATTTCATTCTGATTCCGCATAAAGGGGCATCCCTCTAAATTTAACTTTCGATAAAGTTCAAGTAAGAGAGTGTGCATCCGAAGGGGTCAAGGGGGCGATCGGAAAGCCCCCTTGCGCGCCCGCAGGCGCGTCTCCCTGCAACAAAAGCGACCTTTTATGCAGAAAATTCAACCAAATCAGCAATCAACCACTGAAAGGTTGTCGGAAACGCGATTAGTTCCGACCATCCCGGCGCGGAGGACGCGCACGGAACCCTTCCGCACGACGCGGGGCAGCCGCGGCGGTGTTGTCGTAGGTGATGTCGTTGCGCACGAGGTTCACACGACCCTGCGCGTCGATTTCCGCGACCTTCACTTCCAGCGTGTCGCCAATCTTCACGACGTCCTCGACCTTCTCCACGCGGTGGTTCGCCAGCTTGGAGATGTGAATCATGCCGTCCTTGCCGGGCAGCAGCTCGACAAACGCGCCGAAGTTCATGATGCGCACGACCTTGCCCGTGTACACCTCGCCAACCTCGATGTCCTTCGCGATGCCCTCGATGATGCGGCGCGCCTTGTCGGCAGCTTCCGCGTCGGGGGTGGAGATAAACACGCGGCCATCGTCCTCGATGTCAATCTTCACGCCGGTTTCGGCAATAATCTTGTTGATCATCTTGCCGCCGGGTCCGATAACCTCGCGAATCTTCTCCGGATTGATGGTGAAGCGGACAATCTTGGGCGCGTACTTGCTCAGTTCCTTGCGCGGCTCGCCGATGCAGCTGAGCATCTTTTCGAGGATAAACAGGCGGCCCTTGAGCGCCTGCGCCAGCGCGGTTTCGAGAATCGTGCGGTCAATGCCCGCAATCTTGATGTCCATCTGGATGGCGGTGATGCCGTTCATGGAACCAGCGACCTTGAAGTCCATGTCGCCCAGGAAGTCTTCCAGGCCCTGAATGTCGGTCAGGACAGCCACCTTGCCGGACTCCACGTCCTTAATCAAGCCCATCGCAACGCCCGCGACCGGCGCGTGAATCGGCACGCCCGCGTCCATCAGGGACAGGGTGGAACCGCACACGGACGCCATGGAGGACGAGCCGTTGGAGGACAGGATTTCGCTCACCAGGCGCATTGCGTAGGGGAACTCTTCCTCAGAGGGGATGACGGGCAGCAGTGCGCGCTCCGCCAGTGCGCCGTGGCCAATTTCGCGGCGGCCGGGGCTCTTGAGGCGTCCCGCTTCGCCCGTGGCGTACGGCGGCATGTTGTAGTGGTGGATGTAGCGCTTGAAGTCCTCGCTGGACAGGCCATCCAGCACCTGACCCTCGCTGGTAGAGCCGAGCGTGGTCACGGTCAGCGCCTGCGTCTGACCACGGGTGAACACGGCAGAGCCATGCACGCGCGGCAGCACGCCCACTTCGCACCAAATCGGGCGGATTTCCGTCACGCCGCGGCCGTCGGGACGAATGCCCTGCTCGATAATCTTCTTGCGCATGACTTCCTTGTTCAGGTAGTACAGCGCATCGGCGATTTCGGCTTCGCGCTCCGGGAACTGCTCCGCCAGCGCTTCGATGGTTTCCTGCTTGACCTGCGCTTCACGCGCCTGACGCTCCTGACGGTTGAAGGTGTCAAACACCCACACGCACTTGTCGTAGGCGAATTCACGCACGGCCTGCTTCACGTCGTCGCCAGTCACGTTCAGCGGCACTTCGACCTTTTCCTTGCCGATTTCCGCCACAATCTTGTCCTGGAACTCGACGAGCTGCTTGATGTACTCGTGGCCGAACATGATGGCGTCGAGCATCGCCGTTTCGCTGACCTCGTTCGCGCCCGCTTCCACCATCATGATGGCGTCCTTCGTGCCGGCGAGGTAAACGTGCATATCGCTCTTTGCGCGCTGCTCTTCATCAGGGTTGATGACGTACTGCCCGTCCACGCGGCCGACAACCACCGCGCCCGTCGGGCCGTTCCACGGAATTTCGCTGACCGCCAGCGCGATGGACGAACCGATCATCGCGGGGATTTCCGGCGGCACGTCCTGCTCAACGCTCAGCACGGTCACAACAACCTGCACATCGTTGCGCATTCCCTTGTTGAACAGGGGGCGCAGCGGGCGGTCGATCAGGCGGCAGGTCAGGGTCGCCTTTTCGGTCGGACGGCCTTCACGCTTGATGAAGCCGCCGGGAATCTTGCCCACGGAGTACTGCTTTTCCTCCACGTCCACAGCCAGCGGGAAGAAGTCCACGCCGGGACGGGGGGTCGGCGCCATCGTCGCGTTCACCATCACGACGGTATCGCCCAGATGCACCCAGACGGAGCCAGCCGCCTGTTCGCAGTATTTGCCGAATTCCAGCGTCAGCTCGCGGCCCGCCAGATCCATGCTGTACTTTTTGCTTTCCATTGAGAATCTCCTTATACTCAGTCGTAGAAAGGCAGCCATCCGCCTTCCTGAACCGCCCGGAGATGCTATCATATGAAAACCCCCTGAATCAGGCGATTCGGGATTTTCAAGGGATAACATCTCCAGACCCTGCCATGTTCTGCGCCGCCTTGCCGCAAAAAGCCGCCGTGAGGAGGAATGCACAGGGGGATTCTCCCCTGCCGCGTGTCTCCAGACGGCGGCTCTTGCGCGCAAAGCCGCCGAGTTCTGCGATAATTACTTACGCAGGTTCAGCTTAGCGATCAGCGCACGATAACGCTCGATGTCGGTCTTCTTCAGGTACTCCAGCAGACCACGGCGACGGCCGACCATCAGCAGCAGACCACGGTTGGAGTGGTGGTCGTTGCGGTTGGTCTTCAGGTGCTCGTTCAGGTGGTTGATGCGTTCGGTCAGCAGGGCAATCTGCACTTCGGGAGAACCGGTGTCGCCTTCATGCTGGGCGTAGGTGGCAATGATTTCGCTCTTGGTCATGGAATTTCATCCTCCAAATTTTTATTTCGGGCAATGCCCGTGGGCAATCGCCTGTTCACGCAGTGCGCCGTCGGAGTCTTCGGTCGTCCGCGCAAACGGTTCGCAGACCCATCCATTATTGTATCAGATTTTTTCCCGTTTGTAAATGGTTAATTCGCGCCTTTCGGGAAAATTTCAGGCAATTTGCTGGGAAAATTAGTACGCTTTCGCGAAATACATAACCTTCTTCGCCTTTTTGCCGCAGCAGACACAGGTGTCGCCGAACCATTCCTTTTCCTGGTCAAAGGGCATATTGCGGGAGGAGGCGTTGAATTTCTCCTTGATTTCGTCCTCGCACGCGCGTTCGCCGCACCACATGGCCTTCGCGAAGCCATTTTCGACGGCAGCGCCCAGTTCCTCCATGTTGTGGACGACGTGGGTCTTTTCGTCGCGGAACTTCTTCGCCTGGTCAAAGAGCGTCTGCTGAATATCGTCCAGCAGCGCCTTCAGTTCTTCCGCCAGATTTTCCAGCGGCAGCGTCACCTTTTCGCACAGGTCGCGGCGGAACACGGTCACAACGCCGTTTTCGAGGTCGCGCGGGCCGACTTCCAGGCGCACCGGCACGCCCTTCATTTCCCAGTCGTTGAACTTGTAGCCTGCGGACACCGTGTCGCGGTCGTCGAGCTTGACGCGAATGTCCGCCGCCTTCAATTCCTCAAGCAGCTTCTCGCACGCCTCCATCACGCCCGGCTTGTGCGCCGCAATCGGCAGAATGACCGCCTGAATCGGGGCAACGCGCGGGGGCAGGCGCAGGCCGCGCTCGTCGCCGTGGGTCATGATAATCGCGCCAATCAGGCGGGTCGATACGCCCCAGCTCGTTTCCTCAGCGTAAGTCAGCTTGCCTTCCTTGTTTTGGAACTGAATGCCGTACGCCTCGGCGAAATTCGTGCCGAAGTTGTGGCTCGTGCCTGCCTGCAGCGCCTTGCCGTCCTGCATCATGGCTTCCATGGAGTACGTTGCGCGCGCACCGGCGAACTTTTCCTTCTCCGACTTCTGCCCGACATACACCGGCAGCGCCATCACGTTTTCCGCCACTTCCTGATAGACGTGCAGCATCTGCATCGTTTCTTCCTGCGCTTCCTCGGCGGTCGCGTGGATGGTGTGGCCTTCCTGCCAGAGGAATTCGCTCGTGCGCAGGAACGGGCGGGTCGCCTTCTCCCAGCGCATGACGGAGCACCACTGGTTGTACTTCATCGGCAGGTCACGCCACGTCTGCACCCACTTGGCGTACATCGTGCAGAAGATGGTTTCGGAGGTCGGGCGCACTGCCAGACGCTCCTGCAATTTTTCCGTGCCGCCCTGCGTCACCCACGCCACTTCCGGCGCGAAGCCTTCCACATGCTCCGCCTCCTTCAGCAGCAGCGATTCCGGAATCAGCATCGGGAAATACACATTTTGATGACCAGTTTCCTTGAAGCGCTTGTCCATTTCCGCCTGAATGCGCTCCCAAATCGCGTAGCCGTAGGGGCGCACGATCATGCAGCCGCGAACGGGCGCGTAGTCGCACAATTCCGTCTTGAGGATAACGTCGGTGTACCACTGGGAGAAATCCTCGTCGCGGGGGGTGATGTGGGTGACAAATTCCTGTTTCTTTTCCTTGGCCATGATTTTTTCCCTCCATTGATTGATTATCCGAGGCGAAAGAAAAAGCCTCCGCCTCTGCTATGCTTGCAGGGACGAAGGCATTGCGGATTGCATTGCTTCGCGGTACCACCCGGCTTAGGGCAAAGGCGGATGTTCGCCCCTTGTCCTCTCTCTTGCGTCCGCTCTCGGAGACGAACCGGCGGGGATTAGCCGCAGCTCCCGGTCGGGATGACGCGCCCGCTCCCCATGCGCCTTCCACCGCCGCGCACTCGCTTTCCGGGACGTTCCTCGCGTCAGAACCGTTCATTGCTCTGCTGTGATTATACACCACGCTCGCCGCAAATGCAAGCACTCCGCGCAAATTATTTCCGCACCAGCACACTCATTCCGAATTATTTCTTTCCCCACAGCGGCCGCGGATACTCGCCTTCCTCCGCCTTGCGCAGCATCGCCTTGGCGACGACTGCCCTGTCCTCGTGGTACGTCACGCCGTACCAGCGGTCGGGGCAGGTCAGCACGCGCGCCGTCGCCCGGTGACGGTCAAGCTGGCGGCTGACGGCAGTCGGCAGGTAATACTCCGCCTTCATCGGGTTGTTCTCCATCGCCTCGTTCAGGAAGGGCACGAAGCCCTCCGCCAGCGCATCCAGAAAATCCGGCGTAAAGCCCCAGCAGTTCATGCTGACGGTCGTATCGTCCGGCAGGCGGCGGTACATTTCGCCATCCTCCGTGAACAGCGGGCCGTCGCAGCTGGCGATAATGTGCGTGCGCTCGCGCACCTCCTTCAGGAAGCCAAACTCGTTGACCGTGCACACGCCGCGCGACACATAGCCGTTCTCCGTCAGCGTATTCTTCAGCGCGTAGCCGACCATGAAGTACTCGCCGCGCTTGCCCCGCAGCGTCCGCAGGTACTCATACGCCAGCTTGAACGCGCCCGCGCCGTAGTAATCGTCCGCGTTGATGACGAGGAACGGCGCATCAAGGAATTCGCGGCAGCACAGCACCGCGTGCCCCGTGCCCCACGGCTTCACGCGCCCTTCCGGGACGGAAAACCCCTCCGGCAGCTTATCCAATTGTTGGAAGGCATAGTTTGCTTCCATCCCCGCCGGCACGCGCGAACCGACCATCGCCTTGAAGGCATCTTCAATCTCGTGCTTAATCAGGAACACGACGCGGCGGAAGCCCGCCTGGTACGCATCGTACAGGCTGTAATCGAGGATGACCTCGCCGTCCGGGCCGACCGGATCCAACTGCTTCAGTCCCCCGTAGCGGCTGCCCATGCCCGCCGCCATCATCACCAAAATCGGTTCTTTCATGGCTGATTCCTCCTGCTGATGAGTTTTTCCTGCCGCCATTATAGCGCGAATCCGCAATTTTTACAATCTGCAAACGGAAAAAACGCGCTATCAGGTTGCGCAAACCAGAATTTTGTCGTATAATAGAAGCTGATTTAGAATGCAAGGAGGAACATTCCTCATGGACTTTTTGAAAACGCTTCTGGCGTATGTCGCGCTGACCGTCGCCTTCTCCGTTCAGGAAGGGCCGCTGCCGCAGGATGTCCCGACCCCGACGCCCCTGCCGCCGAACGTGACGGCATCCCCGATTCCCAACGCGCCCGCCGCGACCGACGTGCCGACCGCGACGCCGACCGCCTCCCCCGTGCCAGAACCCACGATAACGCCCAACATGGGCTACAGGACCGTGCAGTGGCAAGACCGCGGCTCAGGCGTGCTGAAGGTGCAGAAAAAGCTGATTGAGCTGGGCTATCTGGCAGAGGGCGAGGCTGACGGCGCGTACGGCAGCAAGACGACCGCCGCCGTCCGCCGCTTCCAGAAGGCGAATGGGCTGTCCGTGGACGGCATTGCGGGTCAGGCGACGCAGACGCGCCTGTTTGAAGACCCGAACGTTGTGCCCTACTCCCCGCCGACCGTGCCGCCGACGGCGACCCCGACCCCCGCGCCGGAAACGCCCGCGCCGAGCGCCGCGCCAACGGCATCTCCGGCGGATGATCTGCCTCTGCCGGGCGCGTCCGGCGATTTCCCGGTGGATACGGTGACGACCGAAGCGCCGGTATATACGCCGGAGGGCTTGACGCTCCTGCCCAACGGCAGCATCTTCCTCGGCAGCGGCGGCAATGGACAGGCGCTGACGATGACCGTCACGCAGGATGGCGTGGGCTACACGCGCCGTCCGAGCCTGTGGGTGAACACGGTAGGCAGTCCGGTCATGTCCCTGCGCGAGCTGGCGGCGTGCATTGACGACTGGCAGCTGGATGTCAGCGAAAGCGGCGTGTGGGTGCTGTCCGCGGCAGGCTACACGGTCGTCATCCGCGAGACGGACAGCGGTTTGTCCGTGATGGTGGATGGCAGCGCAGTTGCGATGGAATCCGGTGCCGTCCGGCTGGACAACGGCGAGGTGTACATCTCCGACATGTTCCTGCGCACGGCGCTCCGCGCGACGACCATCTACGACAGTGACGAGCAGTCTCTGATTCTGTTCGTGCGGAACAAGTCCGTCAGCACATCGGCAGACTGAAGGTAATTCGGAATTCGATGGTTTGTTCGCGATTCCGCGAAAAGCAAAAAAAAACCGCCCGGTACATCTGTGTTTGGCAGATAACCGGGCGGTTTTTTAAGGCACCACCGCACAATTCGGCGGCGCGTCTGACGATGTCTTTTCCGCCATCTGCGGCATGCAAATTTCTCGATTTACCGCCAGTAAACCTTCGAAATTTGCATTTGCATCTGACGAAAAATCCATTCGCCAGCCGACCACCTCATTTGTGCGGTGTTACCTTAATTGTACTCCACCGTCTCCTGATACGCCTTATACGTTGACGTACAGAGCAGCTTGCGGTCGACTTCCTTGCCGTTCTGATACCAGATTTGGTAGGTTTCCACGACGTAGCCGGTGCGCTTTTTGATGGTCGTCTGCTGCGTGCCGGCGGCGAGTTTCGTGTTCTGGACGTACTTGGTGTCGCTTGGCGGGTCAATCGTGCGCGTGACGGTGCTTTCCAGGTCAATCGACACGCCATCGGGCAGGAGCATCCCGTAAATTTCGACGGTGCACTTCTGCTTGGAATAATTCGCGACGATGTAAATCGGCCACTCGGTATCGTTCTTGAACTTGAAGTCCAGATTCGGCCAGTTGACCGTCGCGTCCATCCCCTTCTGGACGTAGGAACTCGGCCACGCGTGCGGGCTGCGGTAGACGATTTCCAGATTCGCGCGCGCGACGGCGTTGAAGAGCGTCGAGCTGGTCTGGCATACGCCGCCGCCCACCTCCGGCACGCTCTGCCCGCCGGAAATCGCTGTTGCTTCCTTGTAGCCCTTCGCCGCCGTGCGCTGCCCCGTCGCCTGATTGAAGGAGAACGTATCCCCCGGCGCAACCTTATAGCCGTTGATGGCTTGGCAGGACAGGTCGATGTTCGTGTTGCGGTTGGAATTGCTGGTGGTTTTCGTCGTGTAGGTGGAAATGCGCCCGAACTTGCCCACAATCTGTGATTTTGTCACGTCCGCCAGCACCGTGTCCGACTGCAAACGCAGGGACGCGGTGTAATTGCCCATGTCCAGCACGCCCGTGAGCGTCTGATAGACGCTGTTGGCATCCAGATACGCGCCGCTGATGTCGCTGTTGAAGGTGAACTGCTTCGTCGCCGGGTCAAAGGACTCCACCGTCGCGTTGACGGGCGTGCAGGTCACATCCGCCGCGATATTCTCCGCGATTTTTCGCACGGCATCGCGGTCGTAGGTGATTTGCGTCTGAAGCGTCACGGGGCTTTGCTGCATCGCGCGAATCGTCGCGACGCGCTCGCTCAGCGGCGTCCGCCCCGAACCGCGCAGGGCGGTTGTGTTCCCGCGCCCAGCGGCATAGGCAATCGCCGCCATCTCGCTCACGTTGCGGTAGAGCGGCACATCGTAACCCGTGATGTCGTAGGTATACGCATCCGCCACCACATGCAGGTTCACGCGGGAATTGTCCACGCCGCCCTGCCCCAAGGCGCTTTCGGCGTCCGCGCGGGTCATTCCGCCAACGTTGATGCCGTCAATCGTCACGCCGGGGAAAATGCGGTCGGTGTTGACCAGCGCGACCGCCTCATTGAAATTCGCAATTCGCTCTGCGTCATACCGGATGATGCTGCCGTTGACGAACGCCAGTGTCGGCAGCCCGGCCAGCTCCATGCCCAGCATCTGCGGCGCGGCAAGCAGCAGCAGCCCCGCCGTGCACGTCAGCGAAATCAGCATGACAAGCAGCCACAGGAAGGTGCTGCTGCGCTTTTTGCGCCCCTTGCGCGGTTTGCGTGTCGTTTTCCGCTTCGGCGCGGATGGACGCTTGCCCGTGGGTGTGCCGCGTGTTTTGGGCGGGGCGCTCCGGCGCGCTTCCTCTTCTATCAGCCGCTGTGAGCGTCCCTTCGGCTGGCGCATGGCGGGCTGGCGCGGCTTCGTCTCCGGCGCCAGTTTTTCCGTCAGGCGCGTCTGCTGGCTGCGGCGCGGGCGCTGCGTTCCGCCCGAAATGTTGCTCATGTCATTCCTCCAAAATGGATTCCAGCCCTTGCACAGCGGCTGCTGCGGAGGGCTGGTGTGTGATTTACTTGCTGTTTTCCTCGTTCCGGTGCGCCATGTGGTAAGTCAGCGTCTGCAAGCTGTCCGTCAGGTGAACATTGACCACCAGCATGTCGTCCGGATGGGTCAGATCGGTCGGCGCGAAGTTCCACACCGCGCGGATGCCGCAGGCGTAGAGCTTGTCCAGCGCTTCCTGCGCGACGCGTCGGGGCAGTGCCAGCACCGCAATATCCGGCATGTTCTCCTTCAGGAAGTTCGGCATTTCCTCCATGCTGTACACGGGGATATCGCCCACCGGCACGCCGATTTTCTCCGGGTCGTTGTCAAACATCGCCAGCGGCCGGAAGCCCTCGCGCTGGAACGTCGGATATTTCGCAATCGCGCAGCCGATATTGCCCGCGCCCACGATAATCTCCGTATGCTCACGGTCAAGTCCCAGAATTTCGCCAATATGCATTTTCAGATCCGACACCTTATACCCGTACCCCTGACGTCCGAAGCCGCCGAAGCAGTTGATGTCCTGCCGAATCTGCGACGGCGTGAGGTGCATCCGCTCGCCCAGCTCCTGCGACGAAATCTGCTCCACACCTGCGCTTTCCAGCTCCCGCAGATGCCGATAATATCCCGGCAGCCGACGGATTACCGCGTCAGACACATGCCCTGCCATCCTCATTCTCCTCCAGTGCATTTGTTATCTTGGGGCATTTCCGCCCAATTCCTTCATGTGAAAGGAATATCAATCTGATTGTAGCACACTTTTGGGTTTTGTGCAACCTTGCCGGAAAGATTCCGGGGATTTTTTCGCGCTTCACAGCTGTCGTGAAAGGGGGATTTATCGGATGACAGCCGATATTGCTGTGATATGCAGGCAGTTTTTTCTTGCTGCTCCAGTCGCCTCTGCGGAGGCGATGTTGTTACTTTCTGGCGCGCCAGAAAGTAACCAAAGAATGCCCAGAGGGAGCTGAAGAGCGTGCAAGTCTGGACTTCAGCCCCCTCTGGACTCCCCCCGCCACCCATGTTTATTGGGGGAAAGAGCGGCTGTTGTTGCCCAGCTTGACCG
>OKRY01003214.1_pt1 | contig 12207 bp, 7 predicted proteins | sample 1601121 | NCBI WGS metagenome assembly OKRY01 (sample SAMEA3541546, study PRJEB24748) | human gut metagenome | biome: human gut; feature: human-associated habitat; material: faeces | place: China | collected 2012
TACAAGATTGCGATGGGTAACTGGAGAGAAAGCTATGGTGCAGGCGGTGCTGCAAAGGCGCATCAGCTCCGCCGGCTCAAGTTTGCAAAAGCACTGACCGGCAAGCCACTCATATGCTTTGTCATAAAAACCGTGCAGAATCATCAGTCGCGCCATGCATAGCCTGTCTTTTTCCGCAATCTGCTCTTTGGACAGTGTCCGCAAAAAGGCGTTCAGCTCCTTATTTTTCTCCTGTTCGGACAGCCGCACCGCCAACCGGCAGCGAAGCTCCTGCCCGTAAACACCCTCCAGCTGTCTGTTTGTACAAAGCTTCGTCCAGACGGCGATCTGATCGAGTTTAGAAAGCTTTCTTTTTTCCGCTTCCAATAAAAACGCAATGCTCTCTGTGCCCCATTCCCGCAGTGCTTCCATTCCCCAGGCAGAAACTGCATCCTGAAACGAAAGCAGCTCTTTCCTGTCAACAGTCACCAGACGGCGGTTCTGCTCTTCGTCTTCTGTAAAAAGCAAATCCTCCGGATCGTAAACGGACACGCAGGCTTTTCCATCCTGCAGCCAGTAAGTCTCTTCGCCTTTCAGTCTGCGATGAACGACAATCAGCTTGCGGCACTCCTTGCGGTTCAATACAACCTCAGTGCTTCCGAGCAGTGAAGTAATCGTCTCCCCCTGCGTTTTGTCAAGCGCCAACGCCGGCAAATTTTCCCGGTACAGCCAGGACAGATGCCGATTGATTCTTCCCTTATTCAGGCAGTCCAGCAAAAAATGATCCAGCTCCGGCTTGTAGGTGATGTAAAGCTCCGGATCCTTTGTCTTGCATCGCTCCACGCACGAATACAGCCACGCCGCATATTCCCAGTCCAGGTTGCACTGGTAGGCAAAATACAGCAGCACGCTTTTGGGCGGTTCAACATCCCGCGACAGATCGGTGCTCAACAGATAATATTCATACAGACGCGTGACACGCAGCTTGTTTTCCACACCTCTTTCATACCAGACATGCCACTTTTGCTCGCATTTGTTTCCTTTGATCAATAACGAACAGATCGCCTGCAAAATGGCTGGGGACTGCTTTTTTTCCCAGCTGCGCTCCAGAATTTCAAACAAAACCGGCTCGAAATATTTTTCCCGGCAGGCAAGCTCTGCAGCCTGTCCGCAAAGATTTTCATTCAAAAGCCCTTTCCGTGCGCCATAAACTAAAACCCTGCGCACAATCGGGTCTAGCCCCGTCAAAAGCGCCGGATCTGCGTTCAGCAAAAGCACCGCTTCCTGATACAACAGCGGGCTTACGCAGCCTTTCTGGAACTGTTCCTGCAAAAACTGCCACTTCCGGTAGGTGCTCCGGTTGATCTCACGGGATAAAAACAGCATCAACCACGCAATCCGCCATTCCTCCGGGTAACGGGTATAAATTTCTTCCACCCGCGCGGCAGCACGCTTCACATACTCCTCGCGCTTGTCGTACAGCGTCGTCAGATACAGATAATAGCTGACGACCGCCGGGCTTTCTCCCTCCAGCATCGGGCGCAGCTGTTTTAACATCCAGCCGACCTCTTCTGTTTTGTTTTCCGTCAATAACAGCTGTGCGGAAAAAAGCTTTGGCACGATACTTTTCCGATCCAGGACAGCCAGTTCTTCCACACACTCCCGCACCTTTTCCTGCCAGTCTGCCAGGTCGATCTGCTTTGCGCGCAGCTTTAAATAAAGCTCTGTCAGACGGATCGTATATTTTTTCTGGCGGCTTTTTTTTTCGGTTTCCGCAGACAGTCCCGTTTTCCGGCGGGTCGCTGTGACACCGACCAAAAAGCTGCCCCGGCTCCACGAAACCGTTACCGTCCCGAAATTTTTCCCGTCATGGAGATTTTCTTCCGATATATAAACCGGCAGGCGACAGAGATTACCTAAAAAGTCATCCTCCCCGATTCTGTTTTTTTCCAGAAACAAAAAATCGTCCTCTGTCTGTACCTTCAGGCTGACCGGTCCCCAGCCATTTTTTAAAATCTGCAGCTCTTCCCGTACCGTTTCCTGTACGTCTTTGACCTGAATTTCCGGTTTGGCCGCAGTAAAGGTCAGTGCCTGCTTGCAGCCGTTTTCCTCCAGAAATGTCTCGACGTTGGAGCTGTTATAGTATCCGGCGGACAGCCCCCGGTACAAAAGCCAGGTCTTTTCGCCTTCTTTTTTACAGATTTCTGCAAACGGTTTACTGTAAAAAAACTGTACCGCCGTTTTCCAGTCCGTGCGCGCAAGCTCTGTAAATCCGGCAAGCGTCGAGACTTTTCCTGCAATTCCTGCTGCCGCCTCTCTGCGCACTGTCACCTTCCACGGCAACGTGTATTCCCCGTAGTCCGATATGATCAGGAACTGTCCCTGCAGGCTGTCGCCCTCCTGCAGCCCGTCTGCACAAAATCGGTACACGATTTTCTCCTGCACGCCGTTGAACCACTCCGTTTTACACTCCATCCGCTCATCCTTTGTCAGGACATAGCCCTGTGCCGGGATTTCTTCCTGTGATGCAAAAATGGTAAACGCGCCCTCTGCAGCTTCCCCCGGCGCAACAGACAGCTCTGCCAGCCGGACAGAAAACGTCAGCTTTCCTTCTATTTTGCGGTATTTTTCTGTCAGAATCTGCTCTTCCAGTCTTCTCACCTGCGTTCCCCTTTCTGCGCAATTTTGCCTGCCGGTATGCTCCCGATCCGGCGGTCGTTTCCAATAGTCTTACCTTTTATATTACCCTATTTCCGAATATCGCGCAAGGGATTGACAAATGGGTTCCGCTTAAGTATTATTGTATTAAATCAATCATACAAGTAAGGAGGTGTTCACATGCCATGGGAACTTGATTCAGACAGACCTATTTACGCCCAGATTGTTGACCGGCTCAAGCATGAAATCGTATCCGGATTCTATCCGCCCGGCTCCCGGCTTCCCAGTGTCCGCGACCTCGCTGCACAGGCAAGCGTCAATCCGAACACCATGCAGAAAGCCTTCACCGAGCTGGAGCGTACCGGTCTGATTGTCACGCGCCGCACCAGCGGGCGGACGGTCACCGAAGATACTGCTTTGATTGAACAGGTGCGCAGTGAGCTGGCAGAGCTTCAGATCAGTCAGTTTCTGACGCGGATGCAGCATCTCGGCTATCAGAAAGACGATAGTATCCGGCTGCTTTTGGCCAAAAAGGAGGAAATTTCATGACACAGACATCCGATACCCTGCTCTACCTGCAGGACGTCAGCAAGCGCTTCGGCAAAAAAACAGCGCTTGACCATATCAGCCTCGAAATCGCTCCCGGCAGGATGGTCGGGCTTTTAGGCTCCAACGGCAGCGGCAAATCCACACTGATCAAACTCATCAACGGACTTTTGGTACCCTCGTCCGGACAAATTTTCATCTGCGGCCAGGCTCCCGGTCCCAAAACCAAGGCGATCGTTTCGTATCTGCCGGAGCGCACCTATCTGCCCGATACTGTCCGGGTAAAGGGACTGCTCTCTTTTTTCAGGGATTTTTATACAGACTTTGACGCTGCAAAGGCGGAGGAAATGTTGCAAAAGCTCGACATCGATCCGTCCAGCCCCTTAAAGACGCTCTCGAAGGGAACCCGTGAAAAGGTGCAGCTGATCATGGTCATGAGCCGCCGCGCCAGGGTCTATATTCTGGACGAGCCGATCGCCGGCGTCGATCCCGCCGCGCGTGATTATATTTTAAAGACCATTATCCAGGATTACAGCGAGGATGCGTCGATTCTGCTCTCCACACACCTGATTGCGGACGTCGAGCAGCTTCTGGACGACGTTATTTTCCTGAAAGACGGACAGATCATTCTCTCTTCCAGCGTGGAGGAGATCCGGGACACCCGCCATCAGTCCGTAGACTCTTATTTCCGGGAGGTATTCTCATGCTCACAAAACTGATTTCCCATGAATGGAAAGATACGTTTAAAGTTCCTGCCCTTTTGCTCACTATCACGGTGCTGCTTTCCGCCGCCAGCCTCGTATACTTCTCCGTTGCTGACCAAGCTAGCGCCGGCACAGATCTCAATGTGCGAAACTTTGTACTTTACATCGCATGCATCCTGATTCTCAGCGGTCTTTCCATGATCCTGATAATCTATTTTGCTATCCGTTTTTATAAAAATCTCTATACCGACGAGGGCTATCTGATGCACACGCTCCCTGTCAAGCCCTGGATGCTGATTGTCTCCAAGCTGACCATCGGAACCATCTGGTTTTACCTGATCGATTTGTTGTTGGTTGGCGCAATTACCTTGATCACCTTGATTGCCCTGCCCACGATGGCATATTTTTCTCCGGAAGATCTGTTGGAGCTTCGGACGATGTTCCAGTCGTACCACACGATTTTCACCGTTCCCTCCATACTCTTTCTGGCAATTCCCGTGATGATCATCAGCTCTGTCTTTTCCCTGCTTACCATCTATGCCTCGATCTCTTTGGGACAGCTGTTTTCCAGCCACAAGGTGCTCGCATCCATCCTGTGTTATCTCGGGCTGAGCACCATCCTTTCGACCGCTATGATGCTTCTGACCGCGCCTACGACCGCAGGCGTGTTCATCATTCAATCGACTTCTGCGAATCCGATGGCTGATTTTGCCTCCATTTACTGGTCGATTATGCTGATTTCCCTGTTCGCAAATCTGATTCTATGCGTTCCTGCTTTCTGGATCTGCAACTATGTAATGAAACGTTGTCTGAATCTTGATTAAGACATACCGCGCTGCGGCGGAGATTTTGAAAGGTGCCTGACGACCTGACGTCTGACGATTTCCGCTGCGGCACGATTTTTTTAGTTGCGTCTGACTGTCGCGGCTCGCATGATGCAGCGGGCAGCTCAGACAGCAGTATCATTTTTCCTATCTCCGGCATATCTTATTATCACATATTCTGGATATGAGAGGTACTTTTATGCCACAGCTTTCCTGTGCTGCAGCAGAAGAAACCGGTTATCCCGGTTCCCTGATGATCTGGGTAACTTCTTCTGTCGGTTTTTTCCCGGTTGTGGGCGCTGCTGTTACGATCTCCGACAGCGCTTCCCCGGAACAGATTCTTGAAACGCTTACTACCGATGAATCCGGACAGACAACCTCCGTCCTGCTGCCCGCGCCCGATCCCGCCTATTCCCAGAGTCCTTCCAATCCGCGCCCATACGCCGATTATATCATCGAAGTACAGGCGGACGGTTACGAGCCTGTCCGTATCAACGGCGCTGAAATTCTGCCGGATGCGTCCAGCATTCTTCCGGTTTCCATGACACCCGCCGCAGTTTCCGACTCTCCTAAAGAGCAGGAAATTTTCATTCCGGATCACACCCTTTACGGCGAATATCCTGCCAAAATCCCGGAAGCAGAGATCAAAACCGAAGCCGAAACCGGAGAAATCGTCTTAAGCCGCGTTGTCATCCCGGAATATATCATCGTCCACGACGGTCTTCCAGACGATTCCAGCGCTCCAAACTACTATGTCCGCTATAAAGACTATATCAAAAACGTCGTTTCTTCCGAAATCTATGCAACCTGGCCGGAGAGCACCATCTACGCCAACATTCTCGTCATTCAGTCCTTTACTCTGAATCGTGTATACACGGAATGGTATCGTGCAAAGGGCTATTCCTTTACCATCACCTCTTCCACCGCCTACGACCAGAAATTCATCTACGGCAGAAATATCTACAGCAATATCGACCGCCTCGTGGACTCTATTTTTGCAAATTATCTCTCCCGCCCCGGCGTGCGGCAGCCGATCTTTACCAGCTATTGCGACGGAAATCGCGTCAGCTGTCAGGGTCTCTCCCAGTGGGGTTCCAAATATCTCGGTGATCAGGGCTACAGCGCGATTGAGATCATCCGCTACTATTACGGCAACGACATGTATATCAACGCAGCCCAGGCCATCAGCGGCGTCCCGTCCTCCTGGCCTGGCTATGACCTGACCATCGGTGCATCCGGTCCAAAGGTTCGACAGATACAGGAGCAGTTAAACCGCATCGCACAAAACTACCCTGCTATCCCGAAAACCTCTGCCGACGGTATCTTCGGTCCCCAGACCGCTGCACAGGTGCGGGCTTTTCAGCGTATCTTCAACCTCCCGGCAACCGGAATTGTGGATTATCCGACCTGGTATCAGATTTCAAACATTTATGTGGCGGTCAGCCGTATCGCAGAGCCTGGGACGTAATGGCGGCATGACGATCCTCGCGGAGCGTTTTTATCGTATGGAAACGAAGTTTCCTATACGATAAAAAGACCGCAGACAGGAATCGTATATTCATCCTGCATGCGGTCTTCGCATTTACTATTGATCTGCAGCAGCGCCATTTTCACAGCCTGCGCATTTTATTCATGACAATAGAATGCTCGCAGAGCGTGCATTCTATTGTTTTGCAAGCAGCAGCATAATGTCATTGGAGCGCGCTACAAACTTGGTCATCGCTTCCGGAGAAAGCGGTGCGTTCTGAAGCTTCGCCAGATCATAGAGCTGTTCGCAGATCATCTCGGTGTTTGCATCGTCTTCGTGCTCCGTAATGTAGGTTACGAGCGGATGGTTTGCATTCAATACCAGCGTCTCGCCCTCTGCACCGAACATGCTCATATCCATGCCGCCGCCATACATCTTCATCATATCCTGCATTCTTCTGCTCTCTTCGGAAACCGTCAGAACAGAGGATACCTTTTTATTCTTGAGCTTTTCGATCTTTACCTTGATCTTGTCGTTTTTCAGCGCTTTCTGAACCAGCTTTTCAACCTTTTCCGCCTGCGCGTTTAATTCTTCCTGCGTCTTCTTGCTGGTCTTTGCCTTAAACGCATCGGTTAAGTCGGCATCGATTCTTGCAAAATGGATCCCCTCATTCTTTGCCTCCAGCTGAGAGATAAAGGGCTGGTCGATCCGGTCGGTCAGCATAACGGCGTCCATTTTGGCAGCCTTGAACATGTTGATATACTGGCTCTGCTGTTTTTCATCTGTTACATAGTAGATGGTCTTGTCTTTCTTCTCTTCCTCAGCGGAATCTTCGCTCTTGTCCTCTACGACTTCTGCTTCTACCTTTTCGCCGTTCTCATCCACAGCACCCTCCTGGGTCTCATCCGGGTCAGTCTTATTGACTTCCAGGCACTCGGGCAGGGTCATATATTTGCCGTCCAGGTTCTTGAAGAGGATGTAATCCGTCATCTTCTCGCAGAATTTTTCGTCCTTTAAGCAGCCGAATTTGATGAACGGAGCGATATCATCCCAGTATTTCTCGTATTCATCCTTCTGGGTCTTGCACATGCCGGACAGCTTATCCGCAACCTTTTTGGTAATATAATCGGAAATTTTCTTTACAAAGCCATCGTTCTGCAGCGCGCTTCTGGACACGTTCAGCGGCAGATCAGGACAATCAATGACGCCCTTTAACAGCAGCAAAAATTCCGGAATTACTTCTTTAATATTATCGGCAATAAATACCTGATTATTGTACAGCTTGATGACACCTTCGATGGATTCGTATTCCATGTTGATCTTCGGGAAGTAAAGGATACCCTTTAAGTTGAACGGATAATCCATGTTCAGATGAATCCAGAACAGAGGCTCCTTGTAATCCATAAATACCTTGCGGTAGAAATCAATGTACTCTTCCTTTGTGCATTCACTGGGGTTCTTCGTCCAGAGCGGGTGAGTATCGTTGATCAGTTCCGGACGCTTTGTAATTTTGAACTTATCCGGATCTTCTTCCTTTTCTTTCTTCACTTCTTCGATCACATGATCGCTGTCGAGCTTCTCACTCGCAAGAATCGTCTGTGTCTCAGGTGTATTGGCTCTGGAAACGTAAATTTCCACAGGCATGAAGGAACAATACTTTTTGATCACTTCGGTTGCCTTATACTCGTTGCAGAACTGCAGGCAGTCCTCGTTTAAGAACAGGGTAATGCAGGTACCGACTTCTGTGCGGGTACCGTCCTGCATGTCATATTCTGTGCCGCCGTCGCACTCCCAGTGAACCGGCTTTGCATCCTTCTGCCAGGAAAGGGTATCGATATGCACCTCATCTGCTACCATAAATGCGGAATAGAAGCCCAGGCCGAAATGACCGATAATCTGGTCGTCGTTTGTCTTATCTTTATATTTTGCAATAAAATCTGTCGCGCCGGAAAATGCGATCTGGTTGATGTATTCCTCCACCTCATCCGCAGTCATGCCGACACCGTTATCGATAAACCGGATGGTCTTTGCATCCGGATCAACGATAACATCCACTCTGGGCTTGTAGCCTTCCGGAAGCTCGTACTCTCCCATCATATCCAGCTTCTTTAACTTCGTAATGGCATCGCAGCCATTGGAAATCAGCTCTCTGTAAAAAATGTCATGATCCGAATATAACCACTTTTTGATAATCGGAAAAATATTGTCGCTGTTAATTGATAATGCTCCGTGCTTTTCAGCCATGAAATATCACGATCCTTTCTTTCTCAGTTCGTTTTCAGATGCCCGGAGAAGCTTTCCTCCAGGCTTTACCCATAGTGTAGTCCTGTCGTTTCAAAAAGTCAATAAAAAATTAGCACTCATTTTGACTGAGTGCTAATAATTCTTTGAAAACCCGTATGGTTGCCGCGTTTTTGGCAATTCTAAATTTTTCATAAACAGGGGAGCAACGCACTGTCGGGCAGTTTTCATAAGCTGAAACGCAGCGTCCGACAGGGCAGTTTTTCATAAGCCGGAAGCGCAACGTCCTGCCGGAATGCCTGGCTATTCCTGCTCACTCCTGATGCTGAAAATACATCTGGTATACTTCAAAAAAGCTGGAAGTTTTGACATCGTCCTGATGAATCATCGTGACGGAATTCCAGAGTTCCTCGTTGAGCTGACGTACCAATGTCTGCTCAAACGCCGTATATTCCGTATCGAATGCCTCGCTCTGGCGCTGTTTTACTATTTTTTCCTTATTTGCTTTGGTCTGTGCCTCATCGAACGTGCTGATACATTTTAAAATATAGTAACTTCCGTCTGATTCCACCACGTCGCTGATTTCGTCCTTGCCGAGATTAAACGCCGCCTTTTCCAGTTCTTCCGAAACCTCGCCTTTTCCAAACGACTGCGTCACCGTTTGGTCCTCGCTCTCCGCCTGCGCAAGCGTCTCAAAATCCACACCCTCTTCCTTTGCCTTGCCAAGCACCTGGGAAGCTTTTGCAGAACTGCTGACCCTGATCATATCTACCGTGATGGTGCGCGCTTCATCGTCGCTTACCTCCGGATTGACATTTTCTACAATCGTCTGATAAACCTTTTCCGCGAGCGCATACTCTTCATACATCTTCGTAATCAGATCCTGCGTCACGTTGAGCGCCGTCACCTCCGCGCTGTTCAAGGAAGTAAAATATTCCCTGCCCGCCGCTGCCGCACGCTCCTTTTCCTTATCATCCAGCGTCACTTCTTTTTTCTGGGCGAGCAGGTTCATCACCTTAATTCTTGCCAGCTGCGTCAACACCTGTTCCCGTTCCTCCTGCTCCAGCGAAAGCTGTCCGTCGGAAGCGTTCCAGATCTGGCTTCCATAGACGGATTCATACTGATTCTGCATGTTCGTCAGATATACCATCACCTCCGGCAGCATACAAGACGCACTCGAAATCCGGAATACCTCGTTCTTTTTCAGACCCGCCGTCAGAACGACCTTCGTATTTTTCCCGCAGCCTGCCAGCGCAGAAATCATCATAACAGCCGCGCCCAGAAGCGCTGCAGCTTTACAAAATTTTGTTTTTTTATTTATCATCAATTTCTCAACTTTCTATTTTTATAGGAGTGCGCATCTTTGCAGCGCGTTTCTTATCGTATGGAAACGAAGTTTTCTGTACGATAAGAAAGACCACAGCAAAAGCCGTGGTCTTTATTATAACGATCTTCCATCGAGAAGTCAACGCGCGGCAGCACACTCTGAAAAGTTTAAAAAATTTTTCAAACTTTCCTCTCGATAAAAACTCCCATATGCGGAAGCAGGATTTTGCTGCCCAAATCCTGGTACAGTTCGGGATTCTGGAAATAGCGTGTTCCGGGTTCATCGATTCTGCACGGATAGGAGCTGTGGTTGACGATGACCGTACCGTTTTCAAATTCTGCGCGCTCAACGCCCTTTTTCCGGGTCAGTGTCGTGCCGAATTTTTCTTCCAGAAGCATCCCTACGGGATCTTTTTTCAGCATGGTCAAAGGGTACAGCTCGTTATTACGCTGCGTCAGCGGAACGTGCGGTGCGATTCTGCCGGTGTATTCAAAGCCGTAGAAAAATCCGATTTCGCAAACGGTTCCCTTCCCAAATGTGCGTTTGACAATCGCAGGCTTTTCGTCCGTTTCCCAGACTGCGAGCACGTCGGCGTTTTCCTCCTCGAAGCTGCCAAACTGCGTTCCGGTCAGCATCCCCTTTTCGCCGCTGCACTTAAACGCATCCTTTTCATGGAAAAGGCAGCTGCTGCCAACGCTCGCCTGTGCAAGAAAGTCCATCGGTCCGTGCAGCAGCATTCCGCCATTTTTTACCCACGCTGCAATGCCCTGCTCCAGTTCAGAATCCGGGTCAAGGGCATAGCAATCATTTGCCGCAAGCACGAGCACCTCGTACTGATCTGCCGTCTGATCCTTGAAAATACTGCCATCTACAACGTCGACATCGATCTGCCAGTCCTCCAACGCCTTATACCAGCCCAGAAGATCCAGCCGCCTGTCATGATTGTGCTCCGTGCCAAACGTCTCTGCCAGCGCCATCGCAGACGGGAACAGCACTGCTGCCTTTGCAGCCTTTCTCACTCCGAGCCTCATAACAACCTCTTTCCACCAGCGGTTGCCTTCTTCTAAAGACCTGCAGAACGCTTCCGGCATCCGGTGTAACACACCGCCGTCGTCTAATCCGCACATGCCGTAAGACGCATATCCGGAGGCTCCGGACGCCGCCATCGAGGCGACCGCCTCACATGGAGAAATCCACGCATACAGGTCATTATAAACAAATCTTCCCCAGTAAATGCCGCCGACAAAGGATCTGCCACGATTCATATTCCGCATCATGCTATGTTGACATGCTGTCACATAGCAGTCCGGGTCTCCGTTTGGAAGCACCGGCACAGAAATAAAATGCGCTGCATCCACATACGGGGCAATCCGGTAAAAATCAGCGCCTCGCACCGCCGTATCCCACAGATCAGAAAGCCCTGCACCGGTTAAAAAGCTTCCATCCACGTTCAAAAAATATCCCCACTGGCTCAAATCCGGGCACAGATACAGCTGCGGATCAAGTGCATGGAGCTTTTTCTGCATCGCTTCAAAATAAAGCACCAGCTCGTCGCTTTTCCAGCGCTGGTTGTCCATCCATACGCGGCATTTTTCGTCCCGGTCTTTCAGCTCTTTTTCCGAAAAACCATTTTTTCCAGGATAACGCAGTTCAAACCAATATTGCTCGGGTTCGATGGTTTCAAAGCTGTTTGCTTCCGTTTTGTAGAAACGGTTAAAGGTTTCAATATCTCCGTTATAACGCTTTTCAAGCCAGCTGCGGTAGCGCTTTTTTCCATCCTCATCGAAGCTCGGTGCAACGACCGGATCCCACATGCTGCACAGCGGCTTTTTTTCTTCCCCGTCCACTTCGATCCGGGTCATATTTTCGCCGTACATCTCTAAAAGCTGCGAAACGTGCTCCGTCATCGTCTCCTGAGCTTTCTCCGACCAATAACGATACCAGCGGCCGTCCTTGCCTTTTGCCGTCACAACAGATTCCCCGAACACCGGCGGGCTGAAACGAATATTCGGGTACAGATTATCCGCATTCAGATAAATCGCCAGAAATGTATGACTCATCCCCTGCTTTTTGATCTGCTCCATCATAAACTCCTGCATGCCAACAAACTGGCTCGCAGGCTTTCCCCCATAGCGCTCCCGAAAATCCTCCCAGTCCTTGGAATCCAGCAAAACACTGTTGAAGCCGAACTTTTTTAACAGCTCCATCCCCTCTGCGACAAATGCCTCATCGTCATACGCCGGCCGGTAAAAATTGCCGAACCAGACGTTTAAGTACGGCGCCCCGCTCTTTTTTTCAGAAATCATATACCCTCCTTTTCTGCCGTAAATGCAGCAGTCTTTCCTCTGATAACGCTTTTATCTGAATGCTGCATTCTTGTCCAAATGCTTTACAGCTTCAGGTCATCACCAAAGCGACGGACGACATTCGCAAATACGCCGACAACCTGCGCAACATCAC
>OKRY01003220.1_pt1 | contig 12182 bp, 7 predicted proteins | sample 1601121 | NCBI WGS metagenome assembly OKRY01 (sample SAMEA3541546, study PRJEB24748) | human gut metagenome | biome: human gut; feature: human-associated habitat; material: faeces | place: China | collected 2012
ACGTGATGGACTGCTGGTTCGAATCCGGTTCCATGAGCTTCGCCCAGTACCATTACCCGTTCGAAAACAAGGAAACGTTCGAACAGCATTTCCCGTGCGATTACATCGTGGAATACATCGGCCAGACCCGTGGCTGGTTCTACGTGCTGCACATCATGGCGACCGCACTGTTCGACAAGCCGGCGTTCAAGAACGTGATCTGCCATGGCATCGTGCTCGGTTCCGATGGTCAGAAGATGTCGAAGCACTTGCGCAACTACCCGGATGTGAACGGTGTGTTCAACGATTTCGGATCCGACGCCATGCGTTGGTTCCTCATGAGCTCGCCGATCCTGCGCGGCGGTAACCTGATCGTGACCGCCGATGGCATTCGCGACACCGTGCGTCAGGTCATGCTGCCAGTGTGGAGCTCGTACTACTTCTTCACCCTGTATGCGAACGCCGCCAATAATGGTGCCGGTTTCGATGCTCGTGCGTTGCGTGCCGATGAGGTCGCCGCACTGCCGGAAATGGACCGCTACTTGCTGGCACGTACCCGCCGTCTGATCGAAAAGACGCAAAGCTCGCTGGATGACTTCCTGATCTCCGACGCTTGCGAAGCGGTGTCTGATTTCATCGACATGCTCACCAACTGGTATATCCGCAACAATCGTGACCGTTTCTGGAATGAGGATGCGAACGCGTTCAACACGCTGTACACCGTGCTTGAAGCATTCATGCGTGTGATCGCACCGCTCGCTCCGATGGAAGCGGAAGCCGTGTGGCGTGGTCTGACCGGTGGCGAATCCGTGCATCTGGCCGACTGGCCGTTCCTTGCCGACGAACAGACCGGCGAAGCGACCGAACTGGGCCGTGTGCTCGTTGACGATCCGGCTCTGGTTGACGCGATGGAGAAGGTGCGCGAGGTCGTGTCCGGCACCCTGTCGATGCGTAAGACGAAGCAGATCCGCGTGCGCCAGCCACTGCATAAGCTGACCGTGGTGGTGGAAAACACTGATGCCGTGGCCGCATACGACGAGATTCTGAAATCCGAACTGAACGTGAAGAACGTTGAACTGTGCACGCTTGAGGATGCCGAAGCCCAAGGCTTGAAGATTATCAACGAGCTGCGTGTGAACGCTCGCGTGGCAGGCAAGCGCCTGCGCAAGGACGTGCAGTTCGCCATCAAGGCCTCCAAGTCCGGCGCATGGCATGTGAACGCAGACGGCGCTCCGGTATGCGAGACGCCGAACGGCGAGATCGTGCTTGAGGAAGGCGAATACGAGCTGATTAACAGCGTGGAGGAGAAGAACGCCGAAGAGGCCGCCAACTCCGTTTCCGCCGCGCTGCCGACCGGTGGCTTCGTGATCCTCGACACCGAGCTGAACGACGATCTGATCGCAGAAGGCTATGCCCGCGACGTGATCCGCGCCGTGCAGGACGCCCGCAAGGCCGCCGATCTGCAGATCTCCGACCGTATCGCACTGAAGCTCGTTGTGCCCGCCGAAGACGTGGCCAAGGTCGAACAGTTCAAGGAACTTGTCTCCTCCGAGACGCTCGCCACTTCCTTCGAAGTGACTGCCGGCGATGAGCTGAACGTTGAGGTTGTCAAAGCCTGAGTGGGCTGACGGCTGCTGACGACTGATCGTTGATTCAGGTTGATGAACGGCCCGTCGTCTAAGCCGTATCTGGATGACATCCAGCTACTACTAGACGGGCGAACGGTCGCCAACCGTAGCAGGTCTCGAATCCAAAAGAGTTCGGGACCTGTTTTAGTAGTGCTGAACAATCAACCATGAAATGTTCAAACATGAGACTACAGTAACTACGTGGCTTTCGAGCCTTACAGACTTGATTTGCATTCCGCAAGTACGTGTCTTGCGTCGACATGCGGTTACGCGAGTGATCGCATCGTATGCGCAGCCGTACAAGCGGGATCAGATCGTTTCGCGAATGGTTCTCAGTACCATCCATGTGAGTCAAGCACACATTTGAGAAGCAGTCGCACACCGGGAATCGCGCTCGCGTGGTTCCCGTTTTTCTAAAATAACATACTTGTCTATATTTGAGGGAAAAGCATCCTAAACACTGGCTTTCTCTGTATTTCAGAGACTTCTCTACATCTCCTGTCATGTGAATGCCACGAATGCGCATATGGCAGGGGTATTATTCGAACTAATTAGGGTGCACGGGTGCGCCCTACAGTACGCATGGAAAGGATTTAGCTATGCGCAATATATCTATCGATGACATCAATGCTGCGATCCTCAATGGTGGGGCGGGAAGCTTATTGGTCCGAGTGGAATTAGAACCCGCTTCGGGGTTGGACGGCATTATTGCTCCGGCAAAGTATGCTGGCGCTAATAACGCCACTTATGTTTATGAGAAGCGGTATCTCGGAGAGGAAAAACCTCAGAAAGTCGTTCTCATTGACTCAAAAGGATCGTTTGCCAACAGGGTTGAGGAAACAATTACCGAAGCAAGAAGGACTGGTGAGGGGCTCTTGGCGTCCATGCCACATATCGTTGTCAAGTATGATGACGAATCTGGTAGCAAGACTTATTGCGACAGCCAACTTCCTCATCGTGGTTTCGATGGTCACATTCGCGTAGGTGTCCATGATGGAAAATCCACATCGGAGGCGAAGGAGTACATTGATGCTCGCAATTCGACTTTGGAAAATCTTTTGCCTCTGTTTGAGCTGTCTCCAGTCACGGTGCTGTTTGGCGGGTGGGATTCCACTAGGAGCAAGAATCAGTTGCGAATCCCATCGGTATTGACTGGTGAAATGTATGGCGTGCTTGCGGATCAAAGCGATGATGATCCCGCCATTCATCGTGCCGGAGCGCGAATTGATCCGGTTGGTGCCAGCGTGAGCGTGGCTAAGAAGGCTGATCGAGAAAAAATAGTCGGAGATAGCATCGATCTTAGTGAAAACACAAAAAACAAATTTATTGGCAGCGGTAAGGGTTCCATTATTGGTCTAGGAGCCATTCCGCCGAGTGCAGATAAAGGGGCTCTTGATGGCGTTTCGGTACGTGGCATCGTTTCAAGTCGTGTACTGAGCTTTACGATGCTTCGCACCTTCCACTTTGGTAAGGGCGTTGAAGGCGACGCCGCCATTCGTGCTTTGATTGCTGCTGCGCTGCTTCGCGCTATGGCTGGATATGATGAGAATCCAGTAGTCAGGGCTAATTGCGCGTTGACTGAGACCGGCAAGCCATCGGTTGTACTTAACAAGCGTTACGGCGAAAAGGAAGAATTCGAGCCTCTCACTGCAGAATCTACTGAGAAACTGCTGGAAGAGGCTTATATGCAGGCTCGGGAAAAGGCCGGCATTGTCTGGAATGGCCAAGAGTTTTTGGTACAGGGAAATCCTGCGGTTTTTGACAATGCTTCTGCCGAGGAATAGATCAAGGACGTCTCATGGCTTTTGCTATTACAGCGAACTTTCTGCTGGGGACGTATCAGGGAAGCGATTCTGGCGGTAGACCGGAACCTTACCCTTCTCCAGACAGACTCTATAAGGCATGCGTTGCTGCCGCATACAACACGTTTGATTTCGAAAGGCAAACGGATGATCGTGTTCTGACGGACGAGCAGATTAAAAATGCTTTGGCATGGCTGGAGGATAATCCTCCGCATAGTATTCTGTTGCCCCGCGTTATTCCACCAACTAGCGATGCTATTTCATACCGAGACAAGGGATATTTAGAAAAAGGGAAAGTAAAGAAGAGCCCGGATAAAGCCTCTAAAGCGATGTCGTATTGCCAGAATGCGGTGGAATCCCTGTTATTGACATGGCAGTGGGACGAGAATCCTAACCAAGAGGTCATCAACACTCTTAACCTGCTTTGTGGCGAGGTCCCTTACCTGGGCGAGGCATGTTCTGTTGTGGAACTAAAGGTCATAGCTGGTGGGGGTATACCGGAGGTCCAACGCGACAAGACATGGACGCTGGAGAAAGGCCCGATGCTGTCCGGAATTTCCAGACATAATCGTGTGTTTGCCGTGCCGGGAACAGGAAGGCTGGAAGAGCTGAAACGTGCCTATATGGCCGCGAATCCCGAGGGAAAAGGCAAAGGAAAGAATGCTGCCAAGTCGAAGATAAGGGCAAAGGAGGCCGAGCAGAACTTTCTTAATGACTATGTTCCAAAGGAGACTGAGGGCTTGGCCGGCTACCGGCCTCCTTTTGTCCATTCGGAGCGAGCCCTTGAAGCCCCGTGGACAAGAGTGATTGTCATGAGCGTGACTGTTGATGAAGGTCATCAGGGTGAAAAGTCGGAGTGGAAACCTTCCGAATCGGAGTACGTCGGTTGGGCAGTTGCGTTGCATCGTTTCTTGGTGAAGCAATGGGGTGTTGATCCCGCTCCATCTCTGGTTGGCAAATATGTTAGTGGGATAAAGCGTCCGGCGAACAATGTTGCTATTCAGATTCTCGATTCAGAATTGAAATCGAGCTATGGAATTCAATTGCGTGACGATGTTGCGAGAAAACTTCCGGGATTCCTTATCATGCTTCCCAAAGACATGCCGCAACATGACATGCAGAAACTGTACGATGTCTGTAAGCGTTCGAAGGGGAAAACTCTGTACTTTTCTCAAGCTGTTCCAAAGCTGCGATTAGGGGAGTCTGCCTTGATCGATGCGGAACATCTATGGAAACCAGTAAGCGTCGATTTCGTGCGCTACTGGATGCCTCGTCCTCTTGCCATTGCGGAGACTCGACCGATACCGGATCCCAAGAAAAAGCGTCATTGGCGAGCTGCCGAATCAATGTATTTGGCACTGGGCCATGTATGGCGTGATAAGTATGTTCCCAATGATATTCAGGGTACGCGGGAATCGCGGTATTGGGAGACGGTGGATGCAGTTGCTGATCAGTCTTCTAATTTCAGAATATTCGATTGCCGACGGGTGAGTCGCGTGAACATGATTGATTATGCGCATCATACCAATAGTTCCAATGTGCTACGTGCCATGAGTGCTTTAATCGCCATTTCTGATGGTGAAGGGTCGCTTGATTGTGCCGCTTTAGCTGTTGGGCAGAGTCGACATTTGGGAGGTGGATTCCTCGTGCCTCTTGATTTTCCCAAAAACATGATTGTGCCTGACGGACACTTTGAAAAGGGGGTTCCTTCATGGTTGAAGTGACTCAGGCTTTAGCTTTTATGGAACAGCAGTATGCTCAGTTTGTTGCCTTGGCTCATGATGGTCGCACTCCATACCGCTGGCAGTTCCGTTTGATGCGGTATGTTGCGCAAGAAGGACGCTGGCCTGATCGTATTTCAGTGCCAACGGCATCTGGCAAAACCAGCGTTATTGATATCCATGTATTCCTTAATGCGATGGTCGGATTGGCTGAAGGCGAAAGCCGAAAAGAACATGAGATCTTGTCTTGCCTTCCGTTGCGGCGCATCCCTCGGCGCTTGGCATTAACGGTGAATCGTCGCTCTCTTGTCGATGACCAATTTGATGAGGCTGACGAGCTTTGCGGCAAAATCCACACGAGTGACTCCATGATTCACTATAAGGAAGGCCTCAAGCTCAGAGCTGGTGTGCATGATGGTTTGCCTCATACTGATAAGCCTTCCGTTATGAATGTTGTCGAATTGCGTGGAGGTATAGCTTCTCAGAGAGACTGGCGGTATTATCCGCAGACCTGTGCTGTCATCTGCGCTACACCTGACATGTTTGGCAGTCGTTTGCTGTTTCGTGGTTATGGTACCAGCCGTACCATGCGCTCCATGGAAGCCGGATTGCTTGCCTATGATACTGTGCTGGTGGCCGATGAAGCGCATCTAAGCCGGCAGCTGCTTGAAACAGCGCAACAGGTGGATCGCATTGAAAGTATGGCTGACTATCCTCTCAGTGAATACGTTTCTCCACTGCAGGTAGTGGAAACCACGGCGACTCCAGCTAGCGAGGATGCAAAACGGACCAGCGTGGAAATCGAGCAAGAGGATTTGACGGTTGAGACATCGCTTGCTGATCGACTGTGCAAGCCGAAGCCGGTTGTTCTGGATTGCACCAGCGCTACGGAAAAGGAAGAGATCCAAAAGATCGTTGATACCTGCGTTGGAATGATCCAGAATCAAGAATCTGGTGAATATGGCGAGACTGGCAATGGCGTAGTCGGGTGTATTGTCAATACGGTTAAAAAAGCCAAGCAAGTGGCGAAAGAACTGTCGGCTCAGCTGAAGAAAGCTGGTATCAGACGCCCAGTAGCGAGCTACATAGGTCCAATGCGCGCCTACGATAAGAAAAAAATCCTTACGGCAATGCGCGATGCTATGTCACTAGATGCTTCGCCCGAATCTCCATGTTGCATCATTGGCACGCAGACGTTGGAAGTAGGCGTGGACGTTGATTTCACGACCCTTATTACGGAATTAGCTCCGGCATCTGCGTTGGTGCAGCGCGCTGGCCGTGTCAATCGTCGTGGGCTGAACCCCCAAGGCGATATGTATGTCTTTGGCGTCGAGGGGAAACGGCTAACTGCTAAAACAGCGGCTCCATACGATGAGCGGGATCTTGATAAAGCTTTGGCTTGGTTGGAGAAACTTCCTCGGACTGATTCGGAATTACCGAACATGAGTGCGTGGTCAGTTCGGCAATCGATTCTGCAAGGGAATTATGTTCCTGCAGAGAAGCCTCGTCGTCTGCTGTTCCAACGTTTGGAGCCGTGGGATGCTGAGAACCTTTCATCCACGGATGAACAGTTGTCTGCTGATTTGCGGTTGCCGGGGCTCCAACAGGGGAGTGCGGATCTCAATCTGTGGTTGCGTGATGATCTGGCGGACGATTCCCCGGACATCGGTGTTGTGGTCAGGGATCTGCCGCAGGACACGAATGTTGCCATCGCATTGCTTGAGGAAACTGAACCTGAGAATGAGGAATTGTTCCCGTTGCGTAATCAGGACCAAGCGGCAAAGCTGAAGGCGAGTCTTGAAGGTGGTGCTATAAGGGCTTTCCTGTATCGAGCTTCAAACGAGGAAGGACAACGCGTCTTGCCTCTAGGTGCTGCGGATGCGAATCGACCTGATTCATATGATGGGCGCATTAAAACCGGTGATGTCATCGTCTTGGACGCTTCCGTGAAAATGTTCACTGAGCTTTCTTCGGAGGGGGAAGTGGTAATGCTCGACCTTGATGGGAAGAGCATGGCTAAAGATGTATACAATGCATGCGCCCTCGGGAAAATGGTACGTTACTATAAGGAAGCTGACGGTCACGATGGAATCAAGACTGCTTTTACGCAGGCCTATGCGTTGGTGAATAACATAGGCGATTTTACTGCTGAGCAGCAAGAGCAGATGAATCGCGATTTGCAATTGATTTGTACACCAGCATCGGAAATGTCTTCAGATTCTTTTGCCGATGCAAATACTCTTGTGCTCAACCGTATCATGTATGAAGAAGATGAAACTGGGTGCAAAACCTGGTGGGTGGTTGTCAGTTTGCATGCCAGTGATTCGGGATCGGAATCCGATCAGGAGATATTGAGCGCCAAAGCTAAAGAATATGAATTATTGCTTGGTGGTCCTCATCGACAAGAGGAAGGCCACCAAGATCATGTTGCGGCACGAGCTGAGGCCTTGGCACGTATGGTAGGTTTTGATGATGACATGGTCGAGAATCTTCGTATTGCTGGCGAATACCATGACGAAGGCAAAATCGATGCACGCTTCCAGACTTTGCTTTATCAGGGACGAAAGCCGCAGGGGCAGCGAAAGTTTCGTGCCAAAAGTCGATTTAGCTCTCGTGCGTGGGAACAGCAGTTCAGGAACCAATGTCAGCTGAGAGGGTGGCGTCATGAGCAGCGATCCGTGGCTGAATTTGTGTTGGCATGTGAAACCGAAACGGAACTTCGTCAATTGCCGGAATATCGCAGACAGCTGATCGAACGACTCATTGGAACTTCGCATGGTCATGGACGGTCGACCTTCGAACACGGGACGGACTATCTGTTGCCGGAGAGCGGAGGAGCATCTAGAGCGCAAGCGCCGGCGCTGAACAATATCGCTGATGATTTGTTTGAATCTGGAGGGTGGGAAGCCCTTATTGATCGCACCAATCAACGATATGGTTTCTGGGGAGTCTCCTATATGGAAGCACTCTTAAGAGCGGCTGACATCACCTGTTCGAAGGAGGGATTGTAATGGCTATTCGGATACCAGCGGATATTACTGACGCCTTTTCCCACCTCATGATGGTCGGACTTGCTTCAATTCTGGAAGATGATGATAGTGGCCGACATTGCATGATCCGGTGGGTCGATTTTCGTCATGCGGAACTGACGATAAGTGATGATTTGGATATGGAAGCAGTATCCGTCATAGTCAGTAATCATGCAGAACGATGGTCTTCCATGAAGGCATTGCAATCTCGCGGAGACTATACGGTTTCCGGTGCGAGAGATGCAGGGAAGAGCTCTTCCATGCATGCCACTATGTCACCAAGATTGAGTGCTTTGGGTGTGCCGGGTGGCTGGGAGAAACTGTCTCAAGATCGCGAAGCGGCGATTGACGACTTGCGAACTTGGGGCGATTACCGGTATTTCGGGGCATTGGGCCAACCTTCGTACTGGTCAGGTGAACGGAGTAAAAAGTTATGGTCTGACGCAGGTGCCTCGCGTTGGGAAATGGTTACACGCAACCAAGGCCAGGAATTCGTTCAAGGTCGATTGCTTCCATTGGCTCAAAAGGTAGCTGAGCGTTCCGTTCAAGCTGTACAAGATGGGTTGATGGGGAAGGATATTGTTGACGAAGCGGGCAAAAATAGTGCGACGAGTCGCACTGCGACTGGACTGCATGCGCCGTCAAAAACCGATAACGCTCGCGCTTGGTGTGCATTGATGGGCGTGTCTGCTTTCCCTACGTGGGTTTGCACCAGTGCTGGAAACGATGATCGTGATCCGAGTACGGCTCTGTTTCAGTTGAAAGGACCTATCCGTTTCGCTGTGCTTCCCATAACAGACAAGCCTTGGACGGTTGCGAAATATCGATCGGTAGTTCGTAGTAGCGCGCTCGCCGAATTCGGCATACAACAGAAGACCACGACGACCGACATGACAACAATTAGCTCTGCTGCTGATTGGTTGCGCGAAAAAGGCGTGTGTGCCTGCGTACTGTTCAACCAGTTTGTTTCCGACAACGCTAGCGCGCCGGAACGTTGGCTTGAGCCGGGAGAAATAATTCCTCTGTAAATGCGAAGAATCGGAGAAAAACATGGACGATGACCCCATCCCGATTAGCTTGGTTGCCAACTACATGTTCTGCCCACGCAGAGCATGGTTGGAAGCTGTCGGAGAAAAAGTCGAATCGGCACAGATTGCGCAAGGCACGTATGATCATCGAAAAGTTGATCGTTACGGTGGCGCTCCGGACGCCGATTCATTTCAAGCGGTAAATATCAGGCATGAGGGATGGGGCGTTTCCGGGCGCCTTGATGCAGCGTGCATGACGGATGATGGAATCATCATCCGCGAATATAAGGCCACCCCGGTAAAACGTGCGATGCAAGTCACTGAAGCAATGCGAACACAGTTAGCTTTGCAGGCGGCTTGTTTGGAAGATATGGGGTTCTCCGTTGCGGGCACTGAAATTTTCTTCACCACGCACCATCGTCGTGTGGAAGTTGAGCTTGACCAAGAGGATTATGACCAAGCGCACAAAGCGGTAGAGGAAACCAGAGCGTTGATTAATGCTGGTCATGCTCCCGAGCCTCTAGAAGATAGCGCCAGATGCATGCGTTGCTCTCATGCTGGGATATGTCTTCCTGAGGAACGTCAGCTATGCGAAGTCACGCATAGAATCATGGTGTCGTCTCCAGACAACCAAGTAACGCATTTGGCAACCCCGGGAGCCAAAGCATTTACACGATCAGGTCGAATGATAGTACAGAAGAATGGTGAAGAACTCGCATCCGTGCCATTGGACACCATTCAAGGTCTGCAGATATACGGAAACACTGATCTGTCTAGCGGCCTCATTCGTGAGCTGATGTGGCGCGATATTCCAATCGTATGGTGTAGCGGAACGGGGAGGATGTATGGGTGGGCGACATCATCCTATGGTCCGAACGGTGAACATCGAGTGGATCAGCACGTTGCCTCTCATGAAGGCAGACTCGGACTCGCGAGAGAATTTATCATCGCTAAAATACATAATCAGTCCGTACTGCTCAGACGTTCAGAATCAGACAATCTGGTGCTACCTCAGCTGCGACAAATCGAAAAACAGGTAGCTAACGCGAACAGGTGGCAGGACGTTTTGGGATTAGAAGGCGAAGCTGCATCGCTCTATTTTTCGCAGTTTGGACATCTTGTTAAGACTGAAAAAAGAGTCGATTGGCCTTGGGTCGCAAGGATGCGTCGTCCCGCTCCCGATGAGCTTAACTCATTGCTAGACTTCACTTACACTCTGCTGCTTTCAGACTGCGTGAGAGCATTGATTTCCTGCGGGCTTGATCCGCATGCGGGCTTTCTGCATAGCAGTAAACGAAACAAGCCAGCACTGGCGTTGGATCTTATGGAGGAGTTTCGCGCTCCCATTGCGGATTCCGTGGTGCAAACAGTCATTAATAATGGCGAAATCAGTGTAGACGGATTTTCACATGTGCTTGAATCAGTACGTATGACTGATAAGACGCGTAAGACTGTCATCCAGGCATACGAGAGGCGTATGGAGACGGAGATTACGCATCCGATATTTAAATACAAGGCATCATGGAGACGGATTATCGAGATTCAGGCTCGAATGATTCTGGGGTACCTTGACGGAACGCAACCTGAATACAGGGGGATACGAATTCGGTAGAAGCGGCAACGGTGGAAGCGGTTTCATATCGGGAGGCGGATGATGAGTGACGAAAAACGAAGTTATCTTGTGGCGTACGACATCAATGATGATAGACGTCGTGATCACGTGGCAAAAATATTACGGCGCTATGGCGAGAGGTTGCAGTATAGCGTGTTCTTTCTGCGGATTCGGCCTGCGAAAATGCTGGTTGTCCAGAATCTAATAGAAGTTGAAATCGATGGTTCAACGGATTCAGTTGTTGTCTGTTTTCTCGGAAAAGAAGAGCAGGCAAGAGAGGGAATGTCATTCTTGGGACGACGGGAATACAGTGATTTAACCATTCCGACGGTTATCTGATTTCACTTTAACCTCTCTGATTGTCTTTCACCTATGTGATTGTGGCTTGATAATTCAAAAGGTTTTTTATGAATTTTGGAATACGAGAGGTGAATCATTGCTGCGACACGCGATGACCTCTCGCATGAGGAAATATAAGGGTTTATGTCTCTTTTTCTGGTGATAAACTGACTGGAGGGAGAGGTATCTGTTCCGCTCTCGCAAAGTTTTTAATTCGCTTAGTCATTAGAGCGGATTAGAATGAGACCATTCCTGGGCTAATCAGCTCAGGACTTCATTGAGGACTCGTGGCTTATATGCCATGAGCCGTCAGTCGACGTATTCCTGAGCTAATCAGCTCAGGACTTCATTGAGGAACACTTCTGTCGTGGCTTCGGCTGGGCGACGGTTCATTCCTGAGCTAATCAGCTCAGGACTTCATTGAGGAGGTCTGCCGGTACGATTGCCGGTACCGTTCGCACAAATTCCTGAGCTAATCAGCTCAGGACTTCATTGAGGAGATAGACCGGAAATCACAGGTTCGGGGGTGAAAATCAGATTCCTGAGCTAATCAGCTCAGGACTTCATTGAGGAGTGCCTTATCATTATACCACGTTGCCTCGCGTACTAATTCCTGAGCTAATCAGCTCAGGACTTCATTGAGGAACGCGTGGTCATTCATGCAGAGGAAGGCGACTTTGCCATTCCTGAGCTAATCAGCTCAGGACTTCATTGAGGATTGCGGCATTCGAGCCCAAGCAGTCCTGCTGCCTTGACATTCCTGAGCTAATCAGCTCAGGACTTCATTGAGGACCGTGGATCGCCAAGGTGCGTCACGCGACTCCGGGCATTCCTGAGCTAATCAGCTCAGGACTTCATTGAGGAAAAGTAAACACTAACGCTAGCAACGCACTAAACACATTCCTGAGCTAATCAGCTCAGGACTTCATTGAGGATGTGCGATGGTGTTTGGCGTCGCGCGCTGCCGGTGCATTCCTGAGCTAATCAGCTCAGGACTTCATTGAGGACCTCCGTGAAGTCGGCGTCGCGCGTCCGTTCCAGTTC
>OKRY01003226.1_pt1 | contig 12167 bp, 8 predicted proteins | sample 1601121 | NCBI WGS metagenome assembly OKRY01 (sample SAMEA3541546, study PRJEB24748) | human gut metagenome | biome: human gut; feature: human-associated habitat; material: faeces | place: China | collected 2012
TTCATGCTCCTTCCGCGTGCAGCTTTTTGGTGCTTCGCCTAAGCCCTTGTTTGCTTCCCCAACTTTCCGTGAAGAACCGAAAATTTTCCTCCGCCGCGGAAAACCGCTTGCAAAACCGCCGATTTTATGCTATACTATTTTGTGCTTGCCGGAATGGCGGAATGGCAGACGCGACGGACTCAAAATCCGTTGGCAGCGATGTCGTGTGGGTTCAAGTCCCACTTCCGGCACGACATGAAGAATCCGAATCTGACTTTCCAATTGGAAGCGGGTTCGGATTTTTTCTTGCCTTTCCATCTGGAAATACAGTCATCATCAGGAGGTCAATATGCTGACGCTGTATGAGCCAAAATATGAGGACTTGTGGTTTCGGCAAATGATGCTGGCGGATGAAGATACCATGTCTTACAATCACGCATGGGGCGGGACAATTCCCTTTGGGGAAGATAAATGGCGTGGCTGGTACGATTGCTGGATTGCTGACCCTGATGGCAAGCGGTATTACAGGTATCTCAAAAACGAAGATGGTCAGTTTGTTGGCGAAATTGCCTATCACTATGATGCCGAAATGCAGCAGGAAATAGCCAACGTCATGATTTATGCGAAATACAGAAAAAGAGGCTATGGCGGCGAAGCATTGGATTTGCTGTGTTCCGCGGCGAAAAGCAACGGCGTTTCCGTTCTGTATGATGATATTGCCATCGACAATCCGGCTGTCAGCCTTTTTCTGAAACACGGATTTGTGGAAGAATCCCGAACAGAAGAGATAATTCTCCTCAAAAAGGAACTGTGATTGGGTGTGTGCTTCCAGTCGCTCCATACAAAAGAGCCTTGCAGCGCGTGATGCTCCTGCAAGGCTCTTTTGTTTTTTTTGGGGGGATTTTCCGCCTATTTCCCCCTATGTTCCTCTTTCCACCTGACAATCTCTTCCAGCCGCTGCTTATACCGCCCCTCGTTCCCCTGCTCCGTCGGCTGATAGTAGCGCTTCCCCTGCAGCGAATCCGGCAGGCACGTCATCGCGGACAGCTTCTCCTGCGTGTCATGCGCGTACACATAACCCTTGCCATAGCCGAGGTTCTTCATCAAGCTGGTTTCCGCATTCCGGATTTGCAGCGGAACAGGCTCTGCGATTTGCTCCTGCGCATCCTTTTTCGCCGTCTCATACGCCACATACAGCGCGTTCGATTTCGGCGCCATCGCCATGTACACCACCGCCTGCGTCAGATGCACCGTGCATTCCGGCATCCCCAGAAAGTGACACGCCTGATACGCCGCGACCGCCGTTTCCAGCGCGCGCGAATCCGCCAGCCCAATGTCCTCGCTCGCGAACCGAACAACGCGCCGCGCGATATACAGCGGGTCTTCGCCGCCTTCCAGCATCCGTGCCAGCCAATAGACCGCCGCGTCCGGGTCGGAATTGCGCATGGACTTGTGCAGCGCGCTGATGAGGTCATAGTGCCCGTCGCCCTTCTTGTCGTAGAGCAGCGACCGCCGCGACGTACACTGCGCGACCGTCTCCGGGGTCACATGCGCCTGACCGTTCTCATCCAAATCGGCATTGAGGATGACCATTTCCAGCGTCGATAGGGCGGTTCGCGCGTCGCCGTTGGCGAAAACCGCGATTGCGCGCAGCAAATCCTCCGCCATGTCGATTTTCTGCCCGCCGAAGCCGCGTTCGTCCTGCAAGGCGCGGTGGAGCAGCCCCAGCACGTTCTCCTCCGTCAGCGCGTGCAGCACAAACACGCGGCAGCGCGACAGCAAGGCACTGTTGACTTCAAAGGACGGGTTTTCGGTCGTCGCGCCGATGAGGATGATGCTCCCCTTCTCGACGTAGGGCAGGAAAGCATCCTGCTGCGCCTTATTAAAGCGGTGGATTTCGTCCACGAACACAATCGTGCGGACGCCGAAATGCCGGTCGCTTTCCGCCTGCTCCATCACCTGCCGGATTTCCTTGATGCCGCTGGTGACGGCGGAGAAGTTGATGAAGTGGCTCTTCGTTTGATGGGCGATAATCTGCGCGAGCGTGGTTTTCCCCACGCCCGGCGGCCCCCAGAAAATCATGGAGGAAACCAAATCGCCCTCAATCATGCGGCGCAGGACTTTGCCCTTGCCGATCAAGTGCTCCTGTCCGGCAAACTCATCGAGGTTCTGCGGGCGAAGGCGCTCCGCCAGCGGCGCGGGGGGATTGGCAGCGGTCAGGAAGGTTTCCTGCGGCATTTCTCATCACTTTCCTTTTGGGTTGCCGCTGTTCTGTGCGGTCGGCTTGGCTTCTTTTTTCTGCTTTTTCAGCATCGTCTCGATATTCTCATTGAGCTTCCCCAGCACCTTCACCGCTTCGGACAACATCGTGTATTCGCCAAGCGTCGGGTCAACCAGCAGCAGCACGTCCGGGGCGGTGGTCGAGGGCATCAGGCGCTTGTCCGTCATCGCCATCGCGGGAATAAACGCCGCCTGATCGGGCATGTATTCTGCGTTCAGCTTCATCACGAGGAAGCCGCCGCGCTTGTAGGTCACCAGCGACACGCCCAGCTGATTCGCCAGCACGCGCACCTGCGCCACGTCCAGCAGCGTCTCCACCACCGGCGGCACTTCGCCGAAGCGGTCAAGCAGCTCGTCGGTGATGTCCTCGCGGTCGGCCTGCGTCGTCAGGCTTGCAATCCGCTTGTACATCTCCATCCGCTGCCGGTCGTCGTGTACATAGTCGTCCGGCAGATACGCATCCACCTTGATGTCCACGCGCGTTTCGAGGTGCGGCTTCGCGGGCGGCAGACCTTCCTGCTCCGCGCGCGCCTCCTGAAGCGTTTCCTCCATCAGCTTGCAGTACATGTCGTAGCCGACGGTCGCCAAATGCCCATGCTGTTCCGGCCCCAGAATATTGCCCGCGCCGCGGATTTCGAGGTCGCGCATGGCGATACGGAAGCCCGCGCCGAACTCCGTGAACTCCCTGATGGCTTCGAGGCGCTTCTCCGCCGTCTCGGACAAGCTGCGTTCCGGGCGGATGGTGAAGTACGCATACGCCTGCCGGTTGCTCCGCCCGACGCGCCCGCGCAGCTGATAGAGCTGGCTCAGCCCGAAGCGATCCGCGTCAAAGACAATCAGCGTATTCGCCGTCGGCACGTCCAAGCCGCTTTCGATGATGGTCGTGCAGAGCAGCACGTCGTAGCTGCCGCCGTAGAAGTCCATCATCACGTCCTCCAAGCCGTGTTCGCGCATCTGCCCGTGCGCCACGCCGATGCGCGCTTCCGGCACAAGCTGCTTCAAGCGTTCATAGAACGCGCCGATGGTCTGCACAGAGTTATAGAGGAAGTACACCTGTCCCCCGCGCGACACCTCGCGCAGGATTGCGTCGCGAATCACGCCGTCGTTGTAGTCAATCACGCGTGTCTGCACCGGCAGTCGTTCCTCCGGCGGCGTTTCCAGCACGGACATATCGCGGATGCCGACCATCGACATGTGCAGCGTGCGCGGAATCGGCGTGGCGGAGAGCGTCAGCACATCCACCTGATGTTTCATGTTCTTGATGATTTCCTTGTGCTGCACGCCAAATCGCTGCTCTTCGTCCACGATGAGCAGACCGAGGTTCTTGAACTGCACGTCTTTGCCCAGAATGCGGTGCGTACCGACAAGGATGTCGATTTCGCCCTCCTTGACGCGGCGCAGAACGTCCTTGGTTTCCTTCGCCGTGCGGAAGCGGCTCAGCACGTCCACCTTGACCGGGAAGCCCTTGAAGCGCTTCAAAACCGTGTTGTAGTGCTGCTGCGCCAGAATCGTCGTCGGCGCCAGAATCGCAACCTGCTTGGAGTCCATCAGCGCCTTGAACGCCGCGCGCAGGCTGACCTCCGTCTTGCCGTAGCCCACGTCGCCGCACAGCAGCCTGTCCATGTTGCGCGGTGATTCCATGTCCGCCGTAATTTCCTTCACGCTCTGCTCTTGATCCGGGGTCAGCTCGTAGGGGAACATGTCCTCAAACTCGCGCTGCCACGGCGTATCCGCGCTGAACGCGAAGCCCGTCTCCTGCGACCGCCGCGCGTAGAGCTTCACGAGGTCAAACGCCATCTTTTTCAGGCCCTCTTTGACCTTCGCCTTCTGCTTCTGCCAGTCGCCGCCGCCGAGCTTGTTCAGCTTCGGGGGATTCGCCGGATTGCCGATGTAGCGCTGCACGCGGCTGAGCGCCTCAATCGGCACATAGAGCTTGTCGCTCCCCTGATACTGGATTTGCAGATAATCCCGGCGCGTGCCGCCGTTTTTCATCTGCGCTGTGCCAAGATAAATGCCGACGCCATGTTCCTCATGCACCACAAAGTCGCCGGGCTTCAGGTCAGTGAACGCGGCTATCTTCTCGCCCGCCGCCTGCCGCTTCTTCGCCTTGCGGTAGCCCGTACCGTACACGTCCGTGTCGCTGACGACAATCAGGCGCGCTTCCTCCCAGATGAAGCCGTGCGTCAGCGTGCCGGGCAGCACCTGCACACATTCTTCCGGCAGCTTGTCGATTTTCTCCGCGAACGACGCGGCGACATCGTGTTCTCCCAGCGCCGCCGCCAGACGCTGACCGCGCGCCACGCCGCCGCACAGCACCGCCACGCGGCAGCCCTCACGCAGCCAGCCGTCACAGTCCTCCGCCAGCGGGCGAATCTGCGACGAATACCCTGCCACGCGCTGCACGCCAAGGTCGGCGGCGTCCTTCACCGCCACGCCCGCCATGCCCTCCAGAAACTCCGTCACCGCGACCGTCGCGTACCCCTGCACATGCCGCAACAGCTCGTCCCAGTCCATCAGCAGCGTTTCCTGCTCCTTGACGGCTTCGTCACGGCTCATCGCGCCTTCGAGATCCTCCGCAAAGCCCGCCCGGCGTTCCTCCGCGCGCTTCCTGAGCAGATTCGGGTCGCTCAGCACGACGATTTCCGGCTCGAACCAGTCCAGCACCGTGTAAGTATCGTCCGTCAGCACGGTCAGCCACGCCCGAATGCGCTTGAACGGCAGCCCCTCCGCCAGCATGTCCGCGTCCGCCATCAGTTGGGCGCGGCGGCGTTCCAGTTCCGCCTTGCGCGCGGCAGTCTGCTGCTTTTCGCGAATCTTCGGGGTGATGTTCTTGTCGAAGAAGTCCGGCGCGTCCGCGTCGTCCTCCGGCAGGGGCGGCAAATCCGAAAAGAGCGTCGAACTTGCGGGCGTCAGGTCGCCCCCCTGCCGCTCGATGGCGTCCCGCATCCGCCGCGCTGCCTTTTCCGCATCCACCGTCGGAAGCAATACCTCCGTCGCGGGCGTGAGCGTGCATTTCTCCACCGAATCGAGGCTGCGCTGGCTGATGCAGTCAAATTCGCGGATGGAGTCCACCTCGTCGTCGAAGAACTCAATGCGCAAACTCTGGCTGCACGCAGGCGGATACACGTCGATGATGCCGCCGCGCAGGGCACACTGCCCCTTGCCCTCCACCATGCTGACGCGCTCGTAGCCCATGGCGGTCAGGCGGCGGATGAGGTCGTTCAGGTCGATTCGGTCGCCGGGAGCAAGGCGAATCGTCTCTTCGCAGAAGCGGTCGGCGCTGCCCATGCGCTGCAAGGCGGCGTCCATACTCGTGCAGAGCAGGCGGATATTCCCCTCCTGCGCCCTTGCCAGCGCTTCCAGCCGCCGCCACGCGCTTTCGTGGCTCGACGCGCCGCGCGTAAGGTCAATTTCGCCGCCCGGCAGACACGCCACACCCGTTTCCAGCAGCTGCTGGCCGTCCTCGGCGTCGTGCGCCGCTTTGAGGTCGTTGCCGGAAATCAGCAGGACTTTCCTGCCCGTATCGGCGCAGAGTTTTGACGCGATATACGCCGCCATCGTGTCCGGCAGCCCCGTCACGGCGATGGGCTGTTTGCTTTCCGCTGCTTTCAGCAGCTTGTCATACGCTTTCGACGCAATGCCGGATAATAATGCCTGATTCATATGCGCTCCTTGGGATGAGTCGTGGTACGAAAAATACGCCTGTGCTTACACGGTCTTATTGTATTCCTGCATGGCATGGTCAATACCGTTTTTGACCCAGTCCTCCACGCAGTCCGCCGCGCGCTCGAACGCCTGCTGCATGGCGATTTGCTCTTCGCGGATGGTGTACTTGCTCAATACCCAGTCCGCCAAGTCCCAGCCATCGGGCTTTGCGCCCACGCCAACCCGCACGCGCGGGAAATTCTGCCCCGGCGTATTGGCGATGATGGAGCGCATTCCGTTATGCGTCCCGGCACTGCCGGATTTGCGGACGCGCAGGCGGCTGGCGGGCAAATCAATGTCATCATAGATGATAAGCAGATTTTCCAGCGGCACTTTATACCAATTCAGCAGTTCGCTGACGCACTCGCCGGAGAGGTTCATGAACGTCTGCGGGGCGCAGAGGACGACGCGCTTGCCGTCCACGGTCGTTTCGGTCAGCAGCCCCTTGCACTTGCTCTTATTGAGCGTTACGCCCCACTTGCGGCAGAGCATTTCCAGCGTATCGAACCCCGCGTTATGGCGGGTATGGGCGTACTGCGTGCCCGGATTTCCCAGCCCAACGACGATCAGTGTTTCCTTTTCCATGGTGATTCCTCCAAAACAGGTCTTGGCGGAGAGGATATACACCCCCTCCGCTGAGATTGCAAGGAACAATTGCCCCTTGACTCTTTCGCGCGATTGAATTGCGCGCATCTTCATGCTGGTTTCGCTTGCTGCGCAGGGATTTCGCCTCTGCGGAGGCGACAAGGGGGGCAATGGAAACAGACAAAGTCTGCGGTCGCCCCCTTGACCCCTTCGCCTGCACTCTCCCATGCAGCTTGAGCTTTATCGGAGCGTTGTTAGTTAGTGTGCCTTAGGCTTTCAGCCGTTCAACTTCCTCCTGCACCATATCCTTCGTGCAGAAGTTCAGCGGGGAGAAGCGCCCGTCCAGCGCCTTTTCCAGCTTTGCAATCGCCGCTGCCTTGTCGCCCGCTTCCAAATCATAGCGCGACAGGAACCACAGCGTGTCAATCTGCGAATCCTTCTCCGCGTGCGCCTTCTCGAACCATTCCTTCGCCTTGTCCTTCTCGCCCGTCACGCGGTAATACGCCTGACCCAAGTTGTCCAGGCACACCGGGTCTTCGTCGTCATAGTCCACCGACTCCTGAATGAAGGCGAACATTTTGTCGATGCCCTCCTGCCATTCGCGGTCAATGTCCTCCTGCGTTTTGACCTTCGGCTGCTCTTCCGCTGCTTCGGTGGATGCTTCCGTGTCGGGCATTTCCGGCGCTTCGGCGGCTTTCTCCGGCGCGGCTTCCGCAACCGGCTTTGCGCCCGAATACTTCTCGACGTACATGTATCCCAGCGTCTGATAGGTCAAGCCAATCGGCGCGCGGTTGTGCTGCTTTTCCAGCAGGTGAATCGCCTTGTCCAACTCGCCCTTCTTCATCAGGCACGCCGCATAATCCACAAAAAGCTGACTCTTCTGGTCGGGCGTGAGGTCAGGACACTTCTGCGCCTTGATGAGCAGGGGCATCGCCTTGTCGTAGCTGCCCTCGCGAATCAGCAGAATCGCATAGCCCAGCATCGGGCGCGCGGACATCAGCCCCTTGTCAATAGCTTCCTCATAGAGCTTCTTTGCCTGTTCCAGATCGCCTTTTCCGTGCGCGCGCATGGCCTGCTGCGCCTTGATGGTCGCCATGAATCCCATTGTCGTTTCTCCTTCAGCGGTTTTTGGCTGCCTTCTTTTTCAGGCGGTCATACCGATATTGTAGCGCATTTTGCTCCTCTTGTACAGAGGGTGGATCGAATAATGACGGCTCGGCGGACAGCGCCATCGCCCGCCGCGTCATGTCCAGCGCGGACTCGTAGTCCCGCTCGTAATGCTCGTAGTGCTTCGCCAGCTCGATGTAGGGCTTCGTTCCGCCCTCGTGCCGCGCAATCATTCCCAGCCAGACCTTTACCGCCTCGTCACGCTCGCCGCCCCGGCGGTAGCTCTGCGCAAGACGCTCCTGCCCCTGCGCATGAAGATTGCCGCTCGTCAGCTGATAGCACTTCCGCGCTTCCGGCACATGCTGAAAGCGTTCCAGCGCCACGCCCATTGAGAACACATCCTCGTCGTGCCGCACGTTTTCCGGTGCGCGGTACATTTCCACCATCGCCGTCAGCAGCACGCATAGGCTCGCCACGTCCTGCTCGTTGTGTTCCAGCACATCCGTCAGCAGGTCAAAATTTCCTGTCTTGAGGTAGTCGAAGAAGCGCTGCGGCACCTGCGCGCCCGGCAAATCATCAAAGCGCGGAATGCCCAGCACTGCCTCTTCCAGCTTGCCCAGATTGCACCGCTGCAGGCGCAGTTTGAACACCCGCCGCGCAATGTGCAATAGGTCAATGTGCGGCTTGTCAAGGCACGAATCATCCATACGGTTCATCAGGAAGCGGTCGCGCAGCAGCGGCACGTCGAATGTCCGTCCGTTGAAGGTGCAGATCGCGTCGTAACCCATCAGCGTATCCGCAATGGATTGCAGCAGAAACTTTTCCTCCGGATAATCGCGCATCACCAGCTGATGAATCTGGAATCCCGAATCCGTCAGGCAGCCCATGCCGACCTCGAACGCAACAGTCCCCGCGCCCATAAACCCGGTGGTTTCGGTGTCCAGATAGAGAATGTTCCGCGGGTCGAGATCGTCCGGCAATTCTTCCTGCGTCATCAGGCGAAGGGCGGACAGATCAAGGTCAAACGCGCCGGGAAATTCGGATAACTCGCGCATTTCCCGCCCGTGGTAGCAGTCCGTGAACTGCTTTTCCGGCGCTTTCGGGGGTGATTTCGGCTTTTCAATTGCCTTGAGCTTGTCTCGCAGATTCATTCCGTCAGCGCCTCCAAGAGGGCGATGGCGGTCGCTTTGCCGTCCTCGCCGATTTCGCCCACCGGCCCGACGCACCCCGGACAGCCCTGACGGCACGCGCAGTCCCGCACAACTTGCAGCGCCTGCTCCAGCAGGAGCTTTCGCATGGCATACGCCTTCTGCGCCAGCCCGATGCCGCCGGGGATGTTGTCGTACAGCAACAGCGTCGGCTTGTCCGTCAGCGGGCTTTTCACCTGATAGACGATTGCAATGTCCTGCGGCGCACACATCAGCGACAGCGGCGCGACAATCCGCAGCAGATTCGCCACGCCCATCATGCCATTTTTCAGCGTGTCGCTCTCGAACCGTGCCGCCAGCGTATCCGGCAGCGTCCACCACATGGCGGTTGTGTGCATTTCCGTCTCCGGCAGCCGCACATGCCCGAACCCCAAGGTTTCGTGCGTATCGAACTTAATCTTCTTGAACATCGTCACCAAGGTCGATACGCGGATTTCGCCCAGCGCCGTCAGCCCGCCGTCCTGCTCTTCCTCTTTTTCCTTGTCCAGCAGGGAGAGCGTCACGTTCAAGTCCGCGTCGGTGTAGTACCCCACGTCCACGCGGCGGATGAACGCTTTGCAGGCGTCGAAATCCAACTTTTCCACCTGATACTGCTGCGCCTCGTGCATGTAAATCGCGTTTTCGTGCAGCAGCATCGGCACGGTGTAACGGTCCATTTCGCCGATGACGCGGTGGTTCGCCGGATCGGTCGTGTCGATGATGACGAAATTCTCCTCCGCCCGCGCCGACCGCAGGGAAATCTCGCTTGCCGGAAAGTCCTCCGCCGACCAGTGATACCGCCCGCCGACGTGCCGCAGGATCCCCGCCTCATCAAGGTATTCCAGCAGTTCCGGCGCTCCGGGCGCATTCCCCAAGCCCTCGCCGTCCTCAAACGGCAGCTCAAACGCCGCGCACTTGAAGTGGTTGAGCAGAATATACAAATTATCCGGATTCAGCAGCGCGTTCTCCGGCGAGCGCTTCATCAGATAATCCGGGTGGGACACGATGTACTGGTCAAGCGCCGCCGAGGACGCGACGTAGAACACGATGGACGTTCCCTTACGCCGCCCGGCGCGCCCCGCCTGCTGCCACGCGCTCGCGATTGTTCCCGGATAACCGCACAGCACGCACGCATCCAGCGCGCCGATGTCGATGCCCAGCTCCAGCGCGTTCGTGGACACCACCGCGTCCACCCGTCCCGCGCGAAGCCCGCGTTCAATCTCTCGCCGCTCTGTCGGCAGATACCCGCCGCGATAGCCGCGCACCCGCCCGGCATTCCCCAGTGGGTCGCGCACCATGTCCTTCAGGTACTTCGTCAGCACCTCAACCGCCAGCCGCGACCGCGCGAACGTAATCGCCTGAATCCCGTTTTGCAGCAGCAGCCCCGCAATCCGCCGCGTCTCCTGCAAAACGCCCTTGCGGATGCCCAGCTGCCGATTGACCACCGGCGGATTGTAGAACACGAAGTGCCGCACGCCCATCGGCGCGCCGTTATCATCCACCAGGCTGACCTCGCGCCCCGTCAGCGTTTCCGCCAGTTCCTTCGGGTTCGCAATCGTCGCGCTGCACAGGATGAACTGCGGATGACTGCCGTAGAAATCGCACAGCCGCAGCAGCCGCCGCAGCACATTCGCCAGATTCGACCCAAACACGCCGCGATAGGTATGAATTTCATCAATCACGATATACCGCAGGTTCTCAAACAGCTTGACCCACTTCGTATGGTGCGGCAGAATCCCGCTGTGCAGCATATCCGGGTTCGTCACGACGATATGCCCCGCCTGCCGAACCGCCTTTCGCGCCGCGCCGGGCGTATCGCCGTCATAGGTATACGTCTTGATATCAACGCCCATCGCCTCAATCAGCTCATACAGTTCGCTGACCTGATCAGCAGAGAGCGCTTTCGTCGGGAAGAGGTACAATGCCCGTGCGTCATCATTCTGCAAAATGGCAGACAGCACCGGCAGGTTATAGCACATCGTTTTGCCGGAGGCCGTCGGCGTGACAACCACAACATCCCGCCCCGCCAGCACCTCTCGGATTGCGTGCGCCTGATGGCGATACAGCTGATGCACCCCGCGTTTTTCCAGCACAGGTAGCAGCCGCGAATCAAGAGAATCCGGGAACGGCTCATACACCGCCGGACGCGCCGGAAGGACATCCCAACGGACAACATTTTGCATAAACATAGGGTCACTGCGGAGGGATTCCGCCAGCTGGTCAACATTCATAGGAAGCACCTCCCGACAAGGATTGCATTTCCCCCTCATGATAGCAGATTTCTGTTCGCTTGTAAAGGCGAACAGGGGGAGGGAGCATAGGGGAAAAGAAAAAAGGATAAACACGCGGGCAAAGCAGGGAAAAGCGACCAACTCAATCGCGCGGAGGGGTCAAGGGGGGATCCCCCTTGCAGGGTCAAGGGACAGCGTCCCTTGTGGGGCTTGGGGCAACGCCCCAACTGTTGGTCGTCTGACCTACTCCAAAGGAAAAGTCAAGCATGGCACCTTGGTCGCAGGCAGCGAAGCGTCCCTGCGCAGTAACTCCCGCTCCCGCAGGAGCGGAATCCCCCATCCGCGAAAAAAGTCAACTATGGTAGTGTGCGCTGCGAAGGGGTCAAGGGGGCGACCGCAGACTTCGTCTGTTTCCATTGCCCCCTTGTCGCCTCCGCAGAAGCGAAACCCTCTGCAGCACAAAAATCAACTTGCTCAAACCCACAAAGCCGCAAACATCATTGCCTTTTGCCCCCAAGGAGGATTTTCCCCATGCAAAAAATCCCCCGCCTGTCGCACAACAGACGGAGGAAATTGATGCAAACTCTACTTGAGAAGTGACGGAACCACCCTTGCGGACGATTACGCTTCCTCGTGGGTCTTGGGGAGCGCACGCATCACATTGCCGCTGCGCAGGCAGCGGGTGCAGACGTTCATACGCTTCGCAGAACCGTTGACCACCACGCGGACACTCTGCACGTTGGGCGCCCAGGTACGGTGGGTCTTACGGTTGGAGTGGCTGACGTTGTTGCCGTTCAGCGTACCCTTTTCGCAGATCTCGCAAAACTTACCCATGGAAATCCACCTCCTTGTTGGAGTATGCACACATCAAGCCTTGACAGTATATCATACTCTGCGGCAAAAAGCAAGGGGTTTCCTCAAAAATTCAGCATTTGGAAATCTGTGAGCATGGGATGGTGATTATCGGAGGGACGTGGGCAGCGCGGGTGGTCGGTCGCGCCCATTTGGCGCGACACAGCACAGATGTTGGAAAGAGCGGCTTGGGGGCGCTCCTGCGGGAGCGCAAAGTTACTGGCAGGGACGCTTCGCTGCC
>OKRY01003230.1_pt1 | contig 12163 bp, 12 predicted proteins | sample 1601121 | NCBI WGS metagenome assembly OKRY01 (sample SAMEA3541546, study PRJEB24748) | human gut metagenome | biome: human gut; feature: human-associated habitat; material: faeces | place: China | collected 2012
ACGGAATAATTAAAGAATTTGCAGAAGCTGCAAGAGAAGCAGGATTAAAATTCTACTGCAATGCGGTGCGGACGCCTTTGGCCAGCAGGTGGCCGAAGCCCAGCAGCGGCACGGTGGCCCCGCACCCGGCCAGCTCGGCCAGCGGGGCGTACCAGCCGAGGGCTGACAGCACGACTCCCGCGACGACATAACCCGTCAGGATACGGGCGGGGGTCAGGCCGGTCAGGTCGATGAGGATCTGCCCGGCGGCGCAGATGCCGCCCCCGATGACGAAAGCCCAGAGATAGTTCATGATGCGGCTCCTTTCTCCGGCGCAGCCAGCTCCACCAGATGGGCGACGGCCGGGATGCTCTCCTTTTGCAGAAAGGTGGTCTGGCTCATCAAGGCTCCGGTGGCGAGGAAGAGCACCCGCTTCTGGGTGCCGCGTTCCAGCCGGGGCAGGATGTGGGCGCAGAGCACCGCCGCGCAGCAGCCCGCACCGGAGCCGCCGCTCTTCACGGCCTGCTCGCTGGCGTCGTAGAGGATGCAGCCGCAGTCCACATCCAGAATTTGGAACTATTGGAGTAGATGCAAGTACTGGAATGCTTGGTGAAGGATTTGCAACAGCTGTAGGTATGGCTCTTGGAGAAAAAATCTTAGAAGAAAGATTTAATAAAAAACCAAAAAACGCATTTGATAAAAAAACTAAAAAACTAATAGATTATTATACTTATGTTTTAGCGTCTGATGGTGACTTAATGGAAGGAATATCCTATGAAGCAGCATCATTTGCGGGTAACTTAAAACTAGGCAAATTAATTGTATTATATGATGCTAATAAATCATCAATGGATACAAATACTAATAAAAACTTTACAGAAAGTATATCATCAAGATTTATGTCACAAGGTTGGCATGTACAAATAGTAAAAAATGGTAAATCAATATCTGAAATAAATAAATCTATTGAAAAAGCTAAAAAGAATATTATTAATCCAAGTTTAATAATTGTAAATACAACAATTGGGGATGGGTCTAAATTAGAAGGTACTCCTAAAATTCATTCCGGAGAACTTACAAAGGATGATTATGAACAGTTAAAAAAAGGTTTAGGGGTTGAAGGACTTCCATTTACACTTTTAAAAGAACCAGCTGAAAATTTAAGAAATCAAGTTATACAAAGAGGATCAAATTTATATGATACATGGGAAAAAACACTTGAAGAATATAAAAAAGATATGTCTGCTGATAAATATAATGAATTTCAAAATTTAGCTTATAATAATACAGAAATAGATTTAACAAAAGTTGATTTTGGTATTAACTATGATTTAAAAGAAACTTTAAGAGAAAGTAATTCAAAAGTTATGAATGTAATTGCTGATTCTATGTGGAATTTTATTGGTGGAGCAGCAGATGTTGCAAGTGCAACACTTACATATTTAAATGGTAAGAATGATATTGCTTATAATAATTTTAATGGAAGAAATATATTGTATGGTGTAAGAGAAAATGCAAGTGGAGCAATAAGTAATGGACTTGCTTTATCAGGATTTAGACCATTTGCATCAACATTTATGGCATTTTCAGATTATATGAAACCATCAATTAGGATGAGTGCTATAATGGATTTACCTGTAACATATATATTTACACATGATTCAATTACAGTAGGTGCAGATGGACCAACACATCAACCTATAGAACAGTTAGCATCTTTAAGAGCAACACCAAATTTATATGTATATAGACCTGCGGATATGGTAGAAATAATTGGAGCTTGGAACTGTATACTAAAAGAGAGAAAACCAGCTGTTATTTCACTTGCAAAAACAGAAGTAAAGGTTCAAGGTGGAACAAATATGTTATCAGTATCAAAAGGTGCATATATTGAGGCTGATCCAGATGATAATGTAGATATTGTTATAATCGCAACCGGTGCAGAAGTACAAGTCGCAAACTCAATAAAAGAAAGATTTAAAGCTGAAGGAATCGGAGTTAGAATTATAAGCATGCCATGTATGGAAAAATTCTTAGAACAAACTGATTCTTATAAAGATAGTTTATTCCCAGCAGGTGCTAAAATATTTGTACTTGAATATGAAAGTTCATTTGGTTGGGAAAAATTTGTAACTAGTACAGATTATTTATTAACGATAAGTGAGTTTGGAAAAAGTGCATCAAAAGAAGAAATACTTAAATATTACAAATTAGATCTAGATTCAATAATAGAAAGAATTAAATCACTTATTTAATTCTTTTTTTGACAAATTATTTAAAAATAAAAATATATAATATATTTGGTGATACTATATGAGAACTTTTTATATATTTAAAATTAATAATATGTTTCAGACTTTTTATAATGATAAAGCAAATATTTTATTTAAAATGTTTTATGATATTTATTCATCTAATGATGAAGATTTAATTAATAAATTTAGATTATTTGAACAAATTACAATACCATTTAATAAAAGAATATTTAATAATTATGTAATGCTTAAACATAGAGATGATATATATTATACTAAAACAGATAATGTTCATATTATAGAAAGTGATAGTGAAATAAGTAGACTTACTATAAATAATACTTTTTTAAAAATAAAATCTAATAAAAATATTAACACATTTATAAGAGATATAGTTGATTCAAGAGAATGTTTATTTGTGATTGATTTTAAAAGTAAAGATTATTTTTGGATAAATGAAACAAAAACAAAGTTACTAGTATAATTTGTGTAAAATTATAATTTAGTAACTTTTTTAGTATTGAATAACTATTTAATAAATGATATTCTTTAAATAGAAAATAGGAGGAGAAAATATGGAAAATAAAAAAAGCAATAAGGGAGTAATAGTCACTTTAATTATACTTATAATAATGGTATTAGCGCTTGGTTCATATATAGTATATGATAAGTTCTTTAATACAGAAAATGATAAAAAGGTAACAGAAAATAATGTAAAAGATGAAAATAAAGATGATATAAAGGAAAATGATATAAAAGAAACATATAATGCATTTACAGAAAAGAAATTGAATATAAAGTTATCTAATGACTTTAGTATAAAATTCGAGCAAGATTATGCAAACGATAAACCTGCTGGTTTAATATTTATGACAAGTAAAGATCCAAATTTAGGTTCTTCTGTAAATATACATGCACCTATACCAGGATATACAACAGTTAAGTCAATTGGAGCAATTGAAAATTCTACTTATAAAAGAATTCTAGTATTTTTAAAAAATGAAAATGATCAAGTTAATGCATGGTACACAGATATAAAAAATGATGATGTATCTTCTATTATAGAAAATTCTGATATTTTGATGGGATCTTTTAAAGAAATAAATGTAACTTCAAAAATAAAATCAATTGGTATATTAACTAAAGAAAATAAAGAGTATTCTGCACTTGAGTGTGAAGATGGAATGTATTTATTATCTGATGATGGTAGTTTAATAAAAAATGAATAATATAACTTTTGAAACACTTGTATAAAATATTGAAATTTATTATAATATTAATTAAGGAGGAATAATAAATGTTACAAGATATATTATTAGTAGTAATAGGTTTAGTAATTGGAGCAGTTATTGGATTCTTTGTATGTAAAAAATATATGGAAAAATATTTAAAGAAAAATCCACCAATTAATGAACAAATGATAAAAATTATGATGAGTCAAATGGGGAGAACACCAACTCAAAAACAAATTAATCAAATGATGAAAGCAATGAATAATGCTAAATAGTGTAAAGTTACATGTTTGTAACTTTTTTTCTTTTAAAAAAACTGATATACTAAATATGTAATAAAGTAGGGAAGTGTGTAAAATGGGAACATTAAGTTATTTATTTGTAATATTTATATCAATACTTAGTTCAATAATATTTATATCAGCAATTTTATATTCAGATAGAAAAAGTAAAGAACCAGGCTATATGATTGCACTTGCACTTTTATCAGGTGTATTTACAATTGCTGTATCTCTTCTTGTTGGTAAAGTAATATTACCACATTTGAATTATTTAAATTATGAATCATATACTTTTGTAAAGGTATTAATATTCGCATTTGTAGAAGAATCAGCAAAATTAACAGTATTATATTTCTTTATTCAAAAAAATAGTAATTTTGATGATGTATATGATGGTTTTGTATATTCATCTTTAATTGCGCTTTCTTTTGCTGCATTTGAAACAGTAATGTATGTATTTACAGAAACAGATTTTAGTTCTATGATACATCTTGGAATTATAAGAGGAATAACATCAATTCCACTTCATTTAATATGTGGTATTGTAATGGGATATTATGTTGGAACAGAAAAATTTACTAAAAAGAATTCTATGAAAATGTTTAAATTATTTAATTCATTACTTTTACCAACATTAATTCATACAGTATATAATTATTATTTGACAAAAATATTAGCATTTGTAACATCAGACTTTTTATTTATAATACTTATATTAGTATTCTTTATACCACTTTATATAACAGGTATAGTGTATGTAAAAAGAATAAAAAATGTAAATGATAAATTTATGAGTAATAAAAGTCCATTTGGTCTTTTAACAAATAAAGAATATGAAAGATTAGAAGAAGAAAGGTATTGATTTTAACACTTATTAAAAGTATAATCTATAAAAGGTGATTAATATGTTTAAATTTAAACCAGATATGTATAAAAAAGATATATATGAAATAAATTATGAAAAACTTCAAGATCTAGGCATTAAATACCTATTTTTTGATTTAGATAACACAATCATTACATATAAAGAAAATATGCCAAATGATAAAATAATGACATTGTTTTTTAGATTAGAAGAAATGGGATTTAAACTTTTTATATTTTCAAATTCATATGAAAAAAGGTTATTACCATTTAAAGAAAAGTTAAATGTAGAAATATATTTTAGTTCTATGAAACCATTTAAGAAAAATTATAAAAAAGTCTTAAATAAATATAAAAAAGAAGAATGTGCTTTTATAGGTGATCAAATAATGACAGATGTAATAGGAGCAAAAAGAAATAATTTATTTGTTATATTTGTTGATAAACTTGATGAATATGAACCTATTCGTACAAAATTTTGTAGATTTTTTGAAGGATTTGTACTAAGAAATTTTAATAAAAATAAGATATTAGAAAAAGGAAAATATTATGATTAAAAAATGTTTAGGTTGTGGCGCTATAATGCAAACACAAGATAAAAATAAAATTGGTTATATAAACGAAGAAAAATATATGGATGCCAAATACTGTGAAAGATGTTTTAAATTAATTAATTATGGAGAATATAAAAGTATAGTATCAACAGGTGAAGAATATATTGATATCTATAAAAATATAAATAAAACAAATGATTTAGTATTATTCCTAGTAGATATATTTAATTTGAATTCATCAATTGATATGGTAAATAAATATATAGATAATAAAATTATACTTGTAATTACAAAATATGATATTATTCCTAAAAGCGTTAATCCAAATAAAATTAAATCAAAATTAAATGAATTAAAATTAAATAAAAATATAGTAGATATAGTTTTGATAAGTAGTAAAACAAATTATAATTTAGATTTATTAAAAGAAAAAATAGATGAAAATAAAACTAGTAATAATGTTTATGTATGTGGAAATACAAATGCGGGTAAGAGTACACTAATAAATAAATTTATAAAAAATTATTCAAATAATGATTTTGAAATAACAACAAGTATATTACCATCTACAACAATTAATATAAATGAAATAAAAATAAATGATGATTTAACTTTTATAGATACTCCAGGTTTTATAGAAAAAGATAATATTTCAAACTTTGTATGTGGTAAAGAACTTAAAAAAATAATGCCAAATAGTGAAATAAGGCCAATAACATATCAACTTTCTATGGGTAAAACTTTATTAGTAGAAAAGTATTTACGTCTAGAATATGTAAAGGGTGAAATAAATAGTTTTACATTTTATATTTCAAATGATATAATAATTAATAGAATAAACACTATAACCAACAAGAGGGGTAAAGATTTAGAAAAGATTACTCTAAATGTTAATAAGGGAGAAGATGTTATAGTGAATGGTTTATGTTTTATAAAGATTACAAAGGATGCAGTTATTAATGTATATGCTCCTAAAGGTGTAGGAATTTATAAAAGAAAATCATTAATTTAGGAAAGAGGGAAAAAGAATGAAAAAAGGGTTTTTAAGATTTGCCTTTGTTATTGCACTTTTTAGTATATTTTTGCCTATTAAGGTAAGTGCATTAACATTTAAAGTAGAAAAATCAGTAGATACTGCAAAACCTGGTAGTGAGGTTACAGTATACGTAAAAGCTTCTGATGTAACAGAAGATTCAATTCAGGGTTACAGCATTAATTTATCATATGATACAACAAAATTAGAGTATAAATCATCTAACAGTGAAGTATCAGATATAGGTGTAAATGGTAATCCAATTATAATTACTAAAAAAGCTAGTGGAGCACCAATTAGTACAAATACTACTTTAGCAGCCATTGTATTTGGAGTTAAAAATAATGCTAAAAGTGGAGATTGTAATTTAACTATTGATAGCTCTGGAGTTGTACTTATTTCAGGTAAAACAGCAAATGCTACTAATACAAGTTCAATGGTAAAAATTGTATCACTTAGTAATGATGCAACACTTAGTTCACTAAAAATACCAAATACAACATTAAATCCTAAGTTTGATAAAAATACATTAGAGTATACAACTACTATTACTGATATAACAGAACTTACTGTAAATGCAGTTGCAAGTAATTCAGGATCAAAAATAATGATTTCTGATAATTATAAAAACTTAGTTAAAGGTGATAATGATATAAAAATTGTAGTAACTGCTGAAGATGGAGTAACTACTAAGACATATGTTGTAAAAGTAACACTTAAAATGACACCAACAGAAGAAGAACTTGTAAAGGCAAATACTAAATTAAAAAGTTTGAAAGTAGATAAATTTAAAATAGATTTTAATGCGGATACTAAAAAATATACATTATCTGTTCCATATAAAACAAAAAAATTAAATATACTTGCTGAGGCTGAAAACCCAAATGCAACAATAAATATGGAAGGTAATACTACTTTAAAAGTAGGTAGAAATGTAATTAACATTATTGTAACAAGTGAAGATACTGAAAACAAAGATACTTATGTACTTTCAGTAACAAGAGAAAAAGAAGAGCAAAAAGTAGTACAAACTTGTCCAGATGAAACAAGTACTCGTGAATGGATAATGTTTACAGTAAGTATGCTTCTAACATTTACTTTAGGTATAGTTCTTGGATATTTCTTATGTAAAAAAGAAGTATTAAAAAAGATTTTCCATAAAAAGAAAAAGGAAGAAAAACCAGAAGAAATAGATACATTATCAAATACAATTGAAATTGAATCTATAAAAAAAGGTAAAGTAAAAGAGAAAAAAGATAAATAATTTGTAAAGGCTACTCATAAAGTAGTCTTTTTTTTGTAAAATTAATTTATTATTTTTAAAAATGCTTGATAATAAATGTTTATAATTGTAAAATTATAAGTAGTAATAGGAGAGTATAAAATGAAGAAAAAAGGATTTACATTAATAGAGTTATTAGCTGTAATAGTAATACTTGGAATAATAACGGTAATTGCAGTACCAAAGGTATTAGATATCATAAATAAATCAAGAGAGAGTGCTTCAAATAGTAGTATTAAACTTGTAAAAGATGCAATTAAAACACAAGTAGCGTCAAGTGATTTAACAGGGCCAGTATTTACAAAAGAAACAGATGGGTGTTACATATTTAATTTTGATGATCAAACAACAGGTAATGCAAAAGTACTTGAAATAAAAAATAAAGATAAAGTATCAGGAAGCATTAAATATTGTAATAATACATTTAGTGATGATACATTAAAATTTGATGGCAATAGTATAAGCAAAGATGAACAAAAAGGTAAAATAATATGTAAAAGAGCTACAATACTACATACAGAAAAATGTACACAAACCGATGGTAGTATGTTTTGCAGTGGTGCAGGATATACAACTAGTGGTTCAAAAGGAACAACTACAATTACATATGGTAATCTAGGAACAAGTGGAACACTCTCTTCGGGAGATGCATTTGATTGCGATGTAAACGGAGATGGAGAATATAATTCTGATATAGAAAGGTTTTATTATGTAAGTGATTATTATAATACAAGTACAAAATCATTTGAAAATGATACGGCAGTGTTAATATATTATAATAATGTGAGTGCTGGTAATCAAAGTAATAGTGCAACATATGCATATGATAGTTCTGGAGAAAACTGGCATGGACCAAGAACAGCAGTATCACAATTACCAACAATAAGTCAATGGAATAATGTAAGTTTAAAAAATACAACAAGGGCGATATTAAATGAAAATAATGAAAATATAACAAAAGGCGGTGTATTACCAAGTAACTATAGTTATGAAGGATATGCGGCAAGATTACTCACATTACAAGAAATAAGACAAGCAACAGGAAATAATAGTATACCTACATGGCAGAATGGAGAACTTAGTAATTATGTATATTTATTAGAAAATACTAAGTTTTCAAATAGTAATTTTACATATGCATGGTGGCTTGAAACAAGTTTTTTAAATGATAATGACGCTGTTGCTGCTATTTCCGGTAGTATAAATCGAATATATGGACAATATGTGGATTATAGTAATGAACTAAGTGTTCGTCCAGCAATAGAAGTATCAAAAAGTAATATAGAATATTAAAAAGGTAAAACTTAAATTAAAGTTCTACCTTTTCTTTTTCTAAAAATTCTTTAAATGTTTCTTTAAATTTTACTAATTCTTTCTGTACTACATCAGGATATACACTATTACAATTTTTTATTGCGGCATATATATGTTTAAATGTAACTATATCTGAGTTTTCAAATCTAGCATATGTAAAACATTTTGATAAAAGTGCTAGTGAAACATCTGGGTATCTTGAATTATTTTCATAAACTCTTTTATATTCACTTGTCATATCAACTATAAATTTACATACATTTTCTAAGACCCAATTAGTATATGGCCATCTAACGCCAGTTGATTTTTCAATTTTCTTTGTTGTTCCTATAAGAATCTTTACAGTTGTTTCTTGATCTGGTTCAGCAACTTCTATTCTTTCAAAACGTCTTAAGAATGCTTTATCTTTAAGTAAGTTTTCTTCAAATTCTTGAGTAGTAGTCGCACCAATTATTTTTATTTCACCTCTATCAAGACCTGGTTTTAACATATTTAGAAAGTCAACATCACCATTTTTTGATGCAGTAACAAGTGTATGTATTTCATCAATAAATAGAATTATATCTTTTTTACCCATAACAGCACTACGTGCATTTTTTATAATGGCAACCTGATAATCTAATTTGTCTAATCCAAGGTATTTGTAGATTGCCATTGCACGACCTGCCTGAATGTGGTCTAATACAAATCCGTTGTTAATCTGGTCTACATATATCATATTTTCACCTCCAAAAGTGTGAGAATAAGAGCCATACGAACGTAAACTCCGTATTGAACCTGCTTAAAATATACAGCACGTGGGTCGTCATCTACCTCAACAGATATTTCATTTACACGAGGAAGTGGATGAAGTACGAGCATATCATCTTTTGCAAGTTTCATTTTTCTTTTATCTAAAATATAACTGTCTTTCATTCTAATATAGTCTTCTTCGTTAAAGAAACGTTCCTTTTGTACACGTGTCATGTATAAAATATCTAAGTCACTCATAACATCTTCAAGTTTTGTCACTTCTTTAAAAGGTGCACCGGCTTTTGTTAAGTTTTCTCTTATATATTCTGGAACTCGTAATTCCGGTGGTGAGATAAGAACAAATGATATATTTTCATATCTTAAAAGTGCATTTATAAGTGAATGAACTGTTCGTCCGAATTTTAAGTCACCACACAATCCGATTGTCAGATTGTCAAGGCGTCCCTTTAAATTTTTAATTGTCAATAAATCGGTTAATGTCTGGGTCGGATGATTGTGACCGCCATCACCGGCGTTGATAACTGGAATTTTTGAATGAAGAGAGGCGACGTATGGTGCACCTTCTTTTGGGTGACGCATCGCACAGATATCTGCATAACTGGAAATGACACGAATGGTATCGGCCACGCTTTCGCCTTTTGATGCAGAACTAGAATCAGCAGATGAGAAACCAAGAACTTGTCCACCTAAATTCAACATTGCCGATTCGAAACTTAAACGGGTTCTTGTGCTCGGTTCATAAAAACAAGTTGCAAGTTTTTTTCCTTTACACACTTCTGAAAATCGTGCCGGATCCTGAATGATTTTTTCAGCTAATACAATCAAATCATGAATCTCATCCACGGTCAGGTCAAGTGCATTCATTAAATGACGCATAATGCCTCCTATCTGCCATGTTCCCATGGCTTGCCGTATTTCAACTTATTCTACCTCATTTTAGTACGGATGACAATAGAAAAATCAAGCAAAAATGCAAAAAATAATTTGCATTATAAAGAAAAAGCAAGTATACTATTATAGGAAAAATTTTCACTTCGGTGTTAAAAAATATGAAGGAGGCTGCAAATGGTAACATTATATGATGGTGGCGCGTATCTTTTGAATGGTACGGAATTGATTCCGGACAATGCAGAGGCTGTCGCGGCACTGGAAAGCAAAGCAGGAATTAAGACAACAAAAGAAGAGGCGGTTAAGGGAACGATGGCATACCATATTTTGTCATCCCATAACACTTCCGGCAATATGGAAAACTTGAAAATCAAGTTTGATAAATTGACTTCCCATGATATCACATTTGTTGGAATTTTACAGACCGCAAGAGCATCCGGACTTGAGAAGTTCCCGGTTCCTTATGTACTTACTAACTGCCATAACAGTTTATGTGCGGTAGGTGGAACAATTAACGAAGATGATCATGTGTTTGGTCTTTCCTGTGCAAAAAAATATGGTGGTATCTATGTACCTCCTCATCAGGCAGTTATTCATCAGTTTGCCCGCGAGATGTTAGCGGCAGGCGGTGCTATGATTCTTGGTTCAGACAGTCATACAAGATATGGTGCACTTGGTACGATGGCAGTCGGCGAGGGTGGTCCGGAAATCGTAAAACAGCTTTTGGAGCAGACTTATGATATTCCAATGCCTGGTGTTGTGGCAATTCATCTGACCGGTAAACCGCAAAAAGGTGTTGGTCCACAGGATATTGCACTTGCGATTATCGGTGCTGTATTTAAAAATGGTTATGTAAATAATAAAGTAATGGAATTTGTCGGCGAGGGCATTGATAACTTAAGTGTTGATTTCCGTATTGGTATTGATGTTATGACGACAGAGACCACTTGTCTTTCTTCTATCTGGCGCACAGATGATGCCGTAAAAGAATTTTATGAAATTCACGGAAGAAAAGATGATTATAAAGAAATGGCACCGGAAAAAGTTGCTTACTATGACGGTGTGGTTGAAGTTGACTTGTCAACAATCAAACCGATGATTGCGATGCCATTCCACCCAAGTAATGTGTACACAATCGAAGAGTTGAACAATAACCTTGAGGATATCCTTCGTGATGTAGAGAAGAAGGCGCTTGTAAGCCTTGATAACAATAACATTGACTTTAAGTTGACGGATAAGATTCATGATGGCAAATTGTATGTAGAGCAGGGTGTTATTGCCGGATGTGCCGGTGGTGGTTTTGAAAACTTATGTGATGCTGCTGACATTCTGCGCGGTAAAAACATTGGTGCCGATGAATTCTCGTTAAGCGTTTATCCGGCATCCCAGCCGATTTTCATGGAACTTGTGAAAAATGGACGCATTGCTGATTTGATGGAAGCAGGAGCTACCGTTCGTACCGCTTTCTGCGGTCCATGTTTTGGTGCCGGCGATGTACCAAGCAACAAGGGACTTAGTATTCGTCATTCGACAAGAAACTTCCCGAACCGTGAGGGCTCGAAAGTTACGAATGGACAGATTGCTTCTGTTGCACTTATGGATGCTCGTTCGATTGCGGCAACTGCTGCGAATAAGGGATATTTAACGGCGGCAACAGATATTGATGCAGACTTTACAAAACCGAAATACTATTTTGATCATACCATTTATGATAACCGTGTCTTTAAT
>OKRY01003235.1_pt1 | contig 12158 bp, 10 predicted proteins | sample 1601121 | NCBI WGS metagenome assembly OKRY01 (sample SAMEA3541546, study PRJEB24748) | human gut metagenome | biome: human gut; feature: human-associated habitat; material: faeces | place: China | collected 2012
TCCTCGTGAATATACATTCCGATTGATTATACCACTCTGTTAAAGAAATGTCACGATTTTTCAGTTGTTTTATATAGTCACATCATTTAATGCTTCCATGCACTCATGTCAACATTACCTGATATACCATTCACACGTGCTTTCTCAGTAAACTGCCACATTGTAAATGGTCCTGTATATGTACATTTGCTGTTATACTGTGCAAGCCATACACTACAACCTACATTCCCTGCATATATACGGTTATTCATCCAGTCCTTGTTAGCATACAGTATTGCTGAGTAACCGCAGCTTCTTACTGTCTGTGCAAATGCATTTATAACGGCTGTTCTTTGTGATGATGATATCTTATCTCCTCGTCCGCTTCCATTACCTGCACTCTCAACATCAATTGCCAAAGGAAGTGAAATATTATATTCACTGCAGGCTGATACAATAAAGCTTGCTTCTTCAACCGCCTCGGTAGTATCCACTGCCTGGGTTACAATATAAGCTCCAACTTTAATTCCTGCCGCTGTTGCCTGGCTCATATTGCTATGAAATCTTTTATCAAGTACAAGTCTTGCCGTTTCATATCCTCTATATCCAACTCTTATCATAGCATAATTAATACCAGAAGCTTTTACACTGTTCCAGTCAATATCTCCATTATAAGTAGAAACATCAATAACAAGCGATGACCCCTGTGAACCGTCAGCATTGAAATAATATTGCACTCCATCTATATTCTTCCAGCCTGTTACAGCGTTGGAATTTTCAAAATAATAATTTTTTCCTTTTATATTCTGCCATCCATCAGCATATATATATTCAATCTGTGCCTCAACCTCCATAACTATATACGAAACTGTTTTTATTTCAGTTGAAGTTTCTGTCTCAGATTTTGAACTTTCTTCTATATTAGAGACGCTTTCTTTTTGTGAATTATCAGGTGCCTTTGCAGAAGTACTTTCTTCCTGCTTTGTAGAAGTTTCTGTATTGTCATCTTTTATAAGGAATTTGGTTACAACATTTTCAGAGCCACCTGTAACACTTACAGTTCCAGTTTCATATACATATCCTGTATATTGCTTCTGTGTTCCGTTTTCTTCAACAAGAATACTGCCCTTGCTGCATTTATCAAGCTGGGATGCCGTGAAATCCTGTATTTTTCTGCCTTTTAAGCTGTATATAACATCTGTTCCTGACTTCTTTACTGATGAAACACTTACACTTCCTGAAACTGCATTATCAACATATAACACCGGCTTTATAACTTCACCAGCTGTTGCATTATTTCTGTTTTTCAAAGGATCTTCCTTCTGAGTCACAGCACTGTCAGTAACAACCTTTTCCATGATATCATCAATCACTTCAAATGTTTCTTCTGTAGATTTCTCTTCTTCCGGCTCAGTACTTTCAGGCTGTGTATGAGTCTGCATTTCAGTCTGGGTCTCTGCTGCTTCTACAATCGCCGGCTGATGTTTAGATGCTTTATTTACGCTTATACCGACTACAATCCCTGTTATCACTCCTGCTATAATAACTGCTGCAGATACTGATGTCACAACAATATGACTCTTAACCTTGAAGAAATCGATAACCTTTTCCCTGAAATTTCTCTGAAGTTCCTCAACATCAAGAATCTCATACTGCGGTTCTTCTGGCAAGTCCTTCTTCTCACAGTCTTCTGTCTCTGTAGATGCTTCGTCATTCTCCACATTTTCTTCTGTTTTTATGTCTTCTACTTCTTTATCTGAATCACACATATCTGCTTTCTGTTATTCCTCTGCACCTCTGACAATAGCTGCTTTCTTAATAACTTCTCCTTCTCCTGGCACATTAAAAGCATACTCTGCTACATAGGTGTACTTATCAAAGTCGTATTTTTCTTCTATTGCCTGCTGCTCTGTCAGTACATCTTCTTCCTCTGTTTCTATATTAACCCTCTTTATTACAACTCCGGTTAATTCAGCTTCCTGTCCAAGATTATTCTTACAACTGACTCCTGTCCTGAAATTATAATCCTTTGACATAGTGTTATTCTTTACAACAATATCATTTCCTGTAAATTCCTCTGTTATAACCTCAATCTCAAGCTTTGCTGTGTTCTTTATCCAGCCAGACTTAGGGTCTTTAAAACGGTACTCTACTGTGTATTTCCCGGCCGTTGATATTGCTTCCTCCTCGCTGTATTCATTGCCTGATTCATCATATATTGAATACTCGATATCCATATCATATCCGATAGTATTAATTCCCTTAACTCCGTCAAGCAGGTTAAGTTCCTCTGTCAGTCTTCCGATTCCATCGCCGTATGTGCGCTTAATCTCCTTGTTAGTAACCGTAAGCACAGCGTCCTTAGTATCAACATGGTAGTTAGCATAGCCAAAAAATGCTATATCTACATCTACCTGTCCACTGATACCATCAACATAACATCTTGAACTATACTGCCACATATCATAATGATATCTGAAATTTGGAAGATCATCTCCATAAGTCCATCTTACTGAATCATAATAAAACTTACCAAAATATGCCGCCATCCAAACTTTATACTTACTTGCAATCTTTTCCCCATCAAAATTGTTATACCATCTGTTTCTGTTAGAATAAACCATAGGCTGATATCCATAGCTGGATATAACATTACAAAACGTCTCACAGGCTTCTGTTACTGAATCATAATCACCATCCAGTTCCCAGTCAAATGCAACCGGATATGTTATCTGGTAATCCCTTATAAGACTTATACAGTAACTTGCTTCATCGTATGCTTCTCTTGCATTAGAAGCACCTGAATAGAAATACACACCTACCTGTATACCGTTAGCAAGTGCTCCTTGTATATTCTGCTGAAATTTCCTGTCTTCATATAAACCATCATCTCCGCCACCGCATTTTATCATTGCAAATGTGATGCCATCAGCAGCAACTGCTGACCAGTCTATATCTCCCTGCCATCTTGAAACATCTACACCATATGTCAACTGGCTGATTTCATATACATCATTCGAGCTTGGCTGATCTGGTTCAGGCTCCTCAACCTCAGTCTCCTCTCTTGATGGTTCTGACGAATTATCTTCTACTATCTCAAGGTCCTCAACATCTTTAACCGGAATCGGTGCACTGCTGTTCTCTGCTGCCTTATCAATTATCTCATATAATTCTTTACTGCTTGTATTCTCATCTGCAACAGCCTCTTTAACAAGTTCTGCTATCTCTTCCTGTGTTGCAGTCTCTATCTCTGTCTCTGATTCTGTTTGTGTTTCGGTAAGAATCTCACTCAGCTTATCAAGATTACTGTCTGTCTCAGTCTCTACTTCTGTCTCCTGTGCCTGTACCTGCATTTTGCTACTATGATGATGAACATACTCTACTGTTGTTACAGTTGCTGCACTTCCTGCAACCACGACTGAGCCTGCAATAATACACGCCTTTGCATGTGCCACAAATACAGACTTACATATTCCTGATAATTTTCCTGCTATGGTATTTAATAATTCTTTCATCCTACATGCATCTCCTGATTAGTCATAATAATGTTTGAAGTAAACTCTCCCGAATATTGCCCATGTATCGCAGAATGCCTGCCATATATCCTTCATCCCTATACGCTTTACACCGGAATCTCTGACATATACAACCTCCACAGGCATCTGTGCTATCGAAAAACCCCTTCTGTGAATCGCCACTAAAAGTTCTATATCATAAGCAAACCCTGATGTTCTTATAAGATGTGCAACCGGTTTGATTGCCTCAACCCTGAATACCTTAAGCCCGGTCTGCGTATCCTTAACATTAAGATGGAACAAGACTAGAAGCATTATATAATAGCCCATGCTTATCACTTTCCTCTTAAACGGATAATCAAGCTTGGAATCCTTAAGGAACTTACAGCCTATAACAACATCTTTATTATCATCAAGCATTTTCTTAAGATAACCTTCTAACTGTGATGGATTAAGTTCAAGGTCTGCATCAACAAATGCGACATACTTTCCTTCAACCTGCGACACTCCGGAAATTATTGCATTACCCTTGCCTCTGTTTTTTTCAGAACTTACCATACGCACACGGCTATCCTGCTTGATAGCTCTTTCTATCTCAGCTTTGGTATTATCCTTACTGCCATCATTAACCGCAATAATCTCCAATTCAGGAACAAACTTTTCAACAATTCTCAATGTTTCCATGATACTGTGATATATAAGTTTTTCCTCATTGTAAGCCGGCATAACAATAGACAGCATACCATTTAGATTTAACATTTATACTCTCCCTCTGATGTTTACACACCTTTTAATATTACAATGCTATGCCATGTTTTTCAAGTATAGACAGGAAATTAATGCAGATAATATCTTATATAAAAACTATCTTATATATTATAATGAGGTGAATTTATGAATAACTCAGAAAATCTTCCAACAGACAACAACAATAAATCTATCGTAAAAGGGAAAACCATGTATAATTGGGAAACTCACGATAATCAGGACAAAGTGATTCTCGACAGCATTAATGCAATCGAAAGAAATCGTGAGCATATGACTGACGAACAGTTAAGAAAAGCATATGCAGAATTACAGACAGGACTTGGTCCTGATATATACAGTCAGTTATGTGACCGCAAGGCAAGTGACAATTTTCAGGGGTGACTTTATTATGGGTCACCCCACCACCTGCAATTATATATTATTTGCGGCACAGTCAAGTGCTGCTGCCACAACAGCATCCATATCATAATATTTGTACTCACCAAGACGTCCGCCGAATATAACTTTGCTTTCAGCGTCAGCAAGCTCCTTATACTGTGCATATAAAGCGCCGTTCTTCTCATCATTTACAGGATAATATGGCTCATCACCCGGCTTCCACTCAGAGCTGTATTCACGGCTGATAACAGTCTTAGGAAGGTCGTCGCCATTCTCATCCTTACCGAACTCAAACCATTTGTGTTCAATAATTCTTGTCCATGGAGTTTCGGCATCAGTATAATTAACTGCTGCATTACCCTGAAAATTAGGAGTATCCAAAGTCTCTGTTTCAAACCTTACTGAACGGTATTCAAGATTACCAAGCTTATAATCAAAGTATGCGTCTATCGCACCTGTATATACAACCTTTTCAGCCTGACTGTCTAATTCTTCCTTAGCATCAGCAGATGCAAGATAATCAACACCAAGTCTTACCTCAATGCTTCCGGAAAGCTCGCTGTCATTAAGCATATTGGCAACCATCTTAGTATATCCGCCCTCAGGGATTCCCTGATAAAGCGCGTTAAAATAATTATTATCAAATGTAAGTCTTACAGGAAGTCTCTTGATAATAAATGATGGAAGCTCATTACATGGTCTGCCCCACTGCTTCTGTGTATATCCCTTAATAAGCTTCTCGTATATATCGGTTCCGACAAGACTTATAGCCTGCTCCTCAAGGTTCTTTGGCTCTGTGATTCCTGCTTCCTTTCTCTGCTGCTCAATTCTTTCTGCAGCCTCCTGTGGTGTCACAACGCCCCACATCTTATTGAAGGTATACATATTAAATGGCAGTGAATACAGTTCCCCCTTATAATTAGCAACAGGTGAATTAGTGAATCTGTTAAATGTAGTAAACTGCGAAAGGTACTCCCACACCTTCTTATTATTAGTATGAAAAATGTGTGCGCCATACACATGCACATTAATACCTTCCATCTTCTCTGTATATACATTACCGGCAATATTATTTCTCTTATCTATTACAAGAACCTTCTTTCCTGCTCTTGCTGCCTCATGTGCAAACACTGAACCAAAAAGTCCTGCTCCAACTATTAAATAATCATACATAATCCTGTTCCTTTTCTATCTTAAATAATGGGATGATGCCGACCGCACCACCCCATTAATTATACTTATTATATTACATTAATTCAACATAAGAAGTAATTAATAATAATCAATATCAGATATATAATCTTCTGTCCTTGTATAACCATCTAACTGTATAATAGCATCTGCCAGGACAGTTTCACCATTGTCAGGATTATATTTTTCATAATTCAATACAATACAAGGATTATCTGCGTTTATATTTTTATTAAAATTCTTCTTGTCAAGGGACTCTATAAGTCCATTTAATACTTTTTGTGCTCTTTCTTCATCTTTTCTTACATATGAATCCACATTAATATATGTTCTGGTATCATTATATACAAGAACTGCTGAAAGAGTTTCATATCCACTAGTATATTTATCCCATGTTCTGGAACTGTCATTTAAATACTGCTTTAAAATATCGCTCATTGTCCCAAGCTCTTTTTCATTATTCTTAATGGCATATTCATTCCGTATACTAATATACTTATTATAAGATTGTGGCATATTCTTACTGATTGGAAGAACCATATCATAAGTAACGCCATTTTTTGAAAACCGTACTGACATCAAGAAAGTATCAGCATCTGAAGTAACTATCTGATACCATTTCTCAAAACCAATCTGTTTAATTTCGCTTTTAATTGTTTCATATATATCCTTACAGTCAGAATCCTCCATATTACCTGTTATATAATTAACAGAAATCTTGTCACTATCCGGAAGTTCCATATAAGCCTTAACAAAATTCTCATCCTTCTTTAACAGACTTGCAAGTTTATTGGCATCACTGTCTGTAAGCTGAATCCTTCTGTAATGTGTAACACCGTTCTGTCTGAAACCAACCTTATAATTAGTCACTGAACCTCTGCCGTTATAAATATAATTATGAACACCATTTGATATACATTTATCTTTATATGCCCCAAATTTCTCCGATACATATTTGAGAATCTCTTCATCTGTAAACTGAACCTTCGATGATATAGAACTGAAATATCCGTTATCTGAAGCATAGTACATATCCATTGACTGAATTGATACATATGCAAGTTTTGAAGCATCCGGTTCGTACGCTGCCTCATATTTGCCAAATGAATTAGCTCCTGTTCCAATTACCACTGCAAGAACATATCCAAGAAGAATTGATGGAATACACTGCTTTATAACATTCATCTTCTTACTTACTATACATTCATAAACAAACACAACCAATGCACTTACAATAAACAGCACAACAACTGCTATTGTCTCATCACTATCTATACTTGTATACGCTATCATTACACCTATAAACGCAACTGAAAAGCCGATAAGTGTTCTGATAATCATTGGCAGAACCTTTCCATTAGCTGCTTTTCCTGCTGTCTCACTTTTTCTCTTTACAAAGAGAAGTGCGCCAAGTGCTATATATATAAGTGCAAGCACGAGTGTATATAAGTTACTTGTAAGGCTGAGAACCATATCTGCAATTCCTGATGAACCATTGTACATATCAAATACAGAAAATACCCAGCCAACAATCATATTGCTGGAAGAATCCAGTAACCCCACACCACTGTTGCTTATCATGTAAGCTTCTCCATGAAACACAGTCAGTTCTGTAACCATTAACATAATAAATCTTGGAAGAAACATTATAAGTCCTGTAACACATATATTGCTTAATATGTTTCCTGTAATGGATATTGATACATTTATAATTGCCATGCATAAAAGGCTGCATATAAATATCGAAAGATACATACGGAACATTGTTGCATAATCAACATTAAAATACTGCCTGTTAGCCATGAGTAAAACTGCCTGTGATACATATGACACAACAAGTATTCCGGCAATCCATGTAAGTATTGCTGCTGTCTTGCTAAGATATATGCACAATCTTGTATATGGAATTGAATGATAAAAATCACTGCTGCTTCTCTTATTAAGAAAACTCCATACTATCAATGATATAACAGGTACAACAATTATGAATACTAATACCAGAAAATAATTCCCTGAAATTCCACCTACATTATTAACCTGTTTATATTCTTTAATATAGCTTAATGATGAAATAATCGGTACAACTGATATAAGTGTAATTACCGCCATCATTATAAAGCCCGCAAGTCTTGTCTGCTTCAATGTCTGTAAAAACATATGAAAGCTGAATACTTTCTTATTATTCATGCGTCTTATCCCCCTTCACATCAAATGTATAACCGAGTGCTTCCATCTCATAAGTAAATACTTCTTCAAGTGTAAGCGGGAGGACATCAAATACTACCGGATTCATGGCATTTATAATGTCAATGGTCTGTTCCCTGTCACCACTTACTATCATGTTGGCAACTGAACCCTCCTGACGGTATCTAGTAATCCTAATGCCCTCAAACTTACTCTCATCAAAATCATCCTTAAAAGCAACCTGTACCTTGAACTGACTCGTCTTTAGTTCAAATACATCGCTGTCAAGCACCAGCCCGCCTTTGTGAAGAAGTGACAAATGATCACATAAATCTTCTAACTCTCTTAATGAATGTGATGTAACTATAACAGTAGCGTTATTATCTGCAACATCACCACATATTAACTTCTTGACAAGATTACGCATAACAGGATCAAGTCCGTCAAATGTTTCATCAAAGAACATATACTTGGCTCTGGTTGAAAGTGCAAGTATTATAGCTGCCTGTCTCTTCATTCCTTTTGAAAAGTTTGATATACTCTTAGATGGATCAAGTCCAAATGTTTTCGTAAGTTCTGCGAATCTGTCCATATCAAAATTATCATATATTGAACTATAGAACTTAGCCATGCTCTTCATGTTCGCGCCTGCAAGAAAGAATAATTCATCTGCAACGAAAACCAGCTTATTCTTCATGTATGTATTCTCATACACATTAATTCCATCGATTATTGCTTCTCCCTTATCTGCCTTATATATCCCTGACAGAACTCTTAGCAGCGTAGACTTTCCTGCACCGTTAGAACCAACCATACCATATATACAGCCCTCCGCTATATTACAGGTAACATTGTCAAGTGCTGTAAAGTCATCAAATGATTTAGTAACACCTTTTACCTCTATCATATTCTCTTATAAACCTCCTCAATCATATCTGTTATCTCACTCTTACTCACCCCTGCGTATGCAAGCTTTCTTACAATCTCCTTAAGATCTGAAAGCTTTTCCTTAGACTGATTCCCGACAATCTTTAACGCTTCTGCCGATATAAAAGAGCCCTTTCCCGGTACACTCACCAGGATTCCTCTTCTGTCCAGCTCCATGTATGCTTTCTGGATTGTATTCGGATTAGTAGACAGCTCCATCGATAACGACCGTACCGATGGCATCTTATCACCTTCCTTCATAATCCCTTTAAGCACCTGGTCTTCCACCTGCTTAATGAGCTGTTCATAGACTGGCACTCGCGACATGACATCTATAGTGAACATGTTCCATTCCTTTCTGTGTTTTATTTAAACTGGTTACAAGCTTGCGTAATAACTGTACTATATTGATTAGTACAGTTACAGCATACTATTATATTTAGTTATTGTCAACTGTTATTTTTAAGGTTTTGCAAATATGCCAAGTTCAGGCGCACCATACGAGCATGAAACAAATGCTGCTGCCATCATAAAATCAACAATTGCCATAATCCATGTTCCAAGTACAAAGCTCTCATGCCCGGCACGTCTTAACACATGATACTCCACAGCGAAACCAATTAGCACTGCCACAAAAAATGTTGCAATATCAAGCCACATTTTTGAAAATCCAAGAACTCCCATATATGTGTAGTACAGAAACGGAATTGCCCATGTTGCCACATTTGCCCCCAGAAGAATTGCGAAGCCGCTTGCTTCGTATCTGTCCTTTAATGCATACCATGTATAGATTCCATACAGATTCATAGGCAGGAACGCCAGCTTCATATGTTCCCATGTTGATTCATTAGTTGGAAAAAACAGCCCGGCAAATGTATTCCTTCCCGTCCAGTCATACACAAAATGAAACAGGGACCCTGACACCCATACTGCCAGAATCCCTATTATCATTGTTATATTAAGTTTTTTGATTGTCTTGTTCACAATGCACACCTCCATTATTACTGAATAATAGAAGTATATGCTTCCATCTGTTGTACTATTCCACTTCAACAGTCATAGTTACATCAGACACTTCTATGTATGTTCTTCCATCACTTACATTAATCTCTGTTCCATCTGCATAAGTATACACTGTCTTGGAATAGCGGTCTGGCTTACTCCACTGGATTGGAACAGCATAGCCATTAGTTATGTAATAGCCTTCCCCTCTGCCAACAGTATGAAGATTCCAGCAGTAATTATCATCCATCATGCTGTGTGTAATCTTCTGCACAATAATATTCTTAGTATTAAACTGTTCACCTGTTTCGTGGTCAAGACTTGGCTCGCCACTCGCAAGCCTTAAATAATTACCTGACGCAGCATCATATGTAAATGTTGTGTACTGATAACTGCTGTAAGGCACATACACAGATGATGCACTGACTGAATCTTCTCTTTTTGAAAGGTCAACATCTGATACATCATAATTAAGCAGTACTGTATCCGATGCATTCTCAGCCTCAGCATTGAAACCTTTTTCCTGTACTGCACTCTTTAACCTGTAAAGCGATGTATATGCTGTATGCTCTGTTGCAAGCCCTTCCGGATTACGTCTCCAGTAATATGCACTGTTATAGAAGCCGTTAATCCAGTTAATACCAGTCTTTGCCTCATCACTCTCAGCGTAAGTGCTTCCGCCAAAATGTACAAATATCGCATCTGACTCAAAACAGAAATCCAGAAAATTATGCCTTGCACTTCTTATTGTTCCAATAACCGTATCTGTCTGGCTTACATTGCCTGAACCTACAATCTCCTGTGGTGCTTCATCTGTAACATCTGAATCCTCTACCTTGAACAAGGCAAGTAGTCTGCAGGTATAGCTTTCTGTTGGAAGCTCATACACAATATACGCCTTATTAAGTCCGGTCTGCACCTGTACAGCTACCGGTGTATTGTTAACAGATACTGCAAATGGTCTTGTCTTCGAATTAACGTCAATTATGTCGACCTTATTATCTACATATACAGTAGGTTCTTCTGTCTGTGAAGCAGCCTCTATCGGATTAATATTCTGTGATAAAGCCTCGCCCGTAGGATTACCGCCTCTTATTCTGCTTGTCATCATAATGCACATGGCAGCCGCAGCAACTGCTGCCGCGCCAAGAGCACCTCCGGTGAGCCTGTACCTAAGGTCGAAGCGCACACTGGCAATGTCCGAGGTGCTGCGGGGAACGCTGCACTATGAGGTGGACGAGGAGGGGCTGCACGTATCGCAGAAGGAAGAGAGTGCGCTGCTTCCGTGGGAGCAGATCTATAAAATGGTCGCGACGAAGCACAACGTTCTGGTGTACAGCAGCCGGATCAATGCCTATGTCATTCCGAGAGCACAGCTGGGGGAAAGCTACGCGGCACTGCAGACACAGGCTGCGGCACATCTGCCGGCGTACCGTTTGAAGATGAAGTAGAGAATGGGGATTTTAAAATATGACAGAAAAGATCTATGAAACATATTCGCCGGAAGAGACGCACGCGCTTGGAAAACGCCTGGGCGCGGAGGCAAAGCCCGGCGACGTCTATACGCTGGTGGGAGATCTGGGCGTCGGAAAGACAGTCTTCACACAGGGAATTGCGGAAGGACTTGGCATCACGGAGCCGGTCTCCAGCCCGACCTTTACAATCGTGCAGGTATATGAGGAGGGCAGGATGCCGTTTTATCATTTCGACGTTTATCGCATCGGGGACATCGAGGAGATGGATGAGATCGGCTACGAGGATTATTTCTACGGGGATGGTCTGTGCATGATCGAGTGGGCGAATCTGATCGAAGAGATTCTGCCGGAGCGGCGCAGCGAAGTTACTATAGAAAAAGATCTGGAAATGGGATTTGATTATCGCAGAATTACCATAAGAGAGCATCAGGAGGACAGAAAATGAAAATATTAGGATTGGACAGTTCCGGTCTGGTGGCGAGCGTTGCAATCGCGGAGGATGACAACCTTCTGGGAGAATATACCGTAAACTATAAAAAGACACATTCACAGACCCTTCTTCCCATGCTGGATGAGGTGGCGCGCATGATCGAACTGGATCTTTCGAGTATCGATGCAATCGCGGTTGCACGGAGGTTTTTCCTTATGTGGAGAGAACTCCCTTGTCCTGCCTCGACGATACACCCCTATTGAGAGCCGTTCATGAAAAGCCGTGTGTCCTGGAGTTATGAAAGCAATG
>OKRY01003236.1_pt1 | contig 12154 bp, 14 predicted proteins | sample 1601121 | NCBI WGS metagenome assembly OKRY01 (sample SAMEA3541546, study PRJEB24748) | human gut metagenome | biome: human gut; feature: human-associated habitat; material: faeces | place: China | collected 2012
CCGCGGCCAGCAAGACGCAAGCAAAGCGCTGCGGATGCTGGGTGCCGCAACCCGGACAGTGGCATTGCGAAGCAATGACGGAGAGGTTAATTACAGCAGCCTCAGTATCAAAACTGCGGGTCGGAAGTCCGCAGTTGCGGCGTAGGTTAAAGTTTACTCTGCTGCGGGAGCGGCAGGCGCAGCGGCGTCCTTCTTCTCCTCTTTCTTCAGCAGAGCGCTGACCTTGTCCACCAGCTCGGGCAGCATGGTCAGGGCGCGGTCAACGGTGTTGGAGCCGTCGGACAGCTGGATGGTGCGCACGCAGCCGTCCTTCACCACCAGAAAAGCTACCGGCTGGATGTTGACGCCCGCACCGGAGCCGCCGCCGAACAGGTCCTTGTTGGCGGCGTTCTTGCCGTCGAAGTCGGTGCCTGCGGAAGCAAAGCCGAACGAGATGCGGGACACCGGCAGGATGGTGGTGCCGTCGTCGGTCTTGATGGGCTTGCCGATGATGGTGTTGGAATCTGCCATCTGGCGGATCTTGTCCATCGTGACGTTCATTAAACCTTGAATCGGATGCTCAGCCATAAAATCGGCCTCCTACTATTATTTTCCGGGAAAACTCCCTCTGGATAGGAGTATACACCATACGATATTATTGTAACACACTTTATAGGAAGACGTCCAGCACTTTTTCGCGCCAGAACTCATACAAAACGCGCAGAGCGGCTGCAACGATGAAAAGCAGTCTTGCGCTGAGGTGGAACGACACCCGGTCGGCCACCGTCGGCTCGGCACTGCCGAAGTCCGGCAGGATGCGCAGCTCGTCGAAATCGAGGTAGACGAAGCGGTCGATGACGCCGAGGGACGGGTAGAGCCATGCGTTCAGCCTGCCGTAGGCGCGGGCGGCTTCGGCGGGGTCTTCGCCCCGGACGCCGAGGCAGACCTGGATCTTCGTGACGCGCAGCGAGCCGAAGACGGCTTTCGTCAGCCGCCCGGCACCTCGCAGGATGGTCACGAGGATGTTCAGCGTCAGCTTCGCCTTCTCGCGCGGAGCGGTCTCCTTTTTCGGTCTCTTCGCCTCTTTTGCGGCGGCTTTCTTCCGTTTGCGCTCTTCGCGGCGGGCGCGGAGCTTCGCTTTCAGCTTTCCCCAGAAGCCTTTCGGTTCTTCGGATTCGGCGGGCTTTTCCGGCGCAGGCCACTGGAACACCGGCAGGGTGAGCCCAAGCGCACCGGCCCGGACGGTCAGGACGCCGCCCTCCCAGCAGACATCCGCGCACAGCGGGCAGAGCAGGACGAGGGCCAGCAGCACCAACAGGATAAGGAGCAGGACGCCTGCGATCTTCAGCAGGGTCAGCAGCAGCCAGCCCAGAGCCATCAGGACTCCCATCATGTCGCCGCCTCCCCTTCCTGATCTCCGCGCACCGGCGGCAGGTCCGCCAGCGAGGAAAGGCCGAAGCACCGCAGGAAAACGTCCGTGGTGCGGAAGCTCACCGGGTGGCCGGGCAGGTCGAGACGGCCCGCCTCCTCGATGAGGCCCTTCTGCAGCAGGCCGCTGACGCTGGACGAGGAGTCCACGCCGCGCACCTGTTCGATGAAGGCGCGGGAGACGGGCTGGTTGTAGGCGATGACCGTCAGCGTCTCCATGGCCGCCGGGCCGAGAGGCACCGAGCGTCTGGCGTCCAGCAGACGGCGGATGCAGTCGGCCCACTCAGTCTTGGTCGCCAGCTGCCAGCGGGTGTCCAGATGGAGCAGGCAGAGGCCGGAGTCCTCCCGGGCGTAACGGACGCGCAGGTCTTCCAGCGCGGTCTCCACCGTGGTCTGGGGCAGCTGGACGGCGGCGGCAAGCTTATCGGCGCTCACCGGGTCACCCGCCGCAAAAAGCATCGCCTCTACGGCGGCTTTTATCTGTTTCTGGTTCATTCTTCCTCCTTTGCCTTTTCACGGGGCAGGCGTCCGCGCTGCATGGTCAGCTCTCCCTTGGGGCCGAGGGTGACACGTCCGCCGCGCACCAGTTCCAGCAGGGCCAGAAAGGTAGCCACGTTGGTGCTTCGGCTCTGGCTGCGGGCGAAAAGCTGGCTCATCCGGGCCGCACCGCCCGCGATGAGGCGGCGCAGGATGTACACCACCCGGCTGCTCACCGACACCTGCGGGGCTGTCACCAGCGGCTCAAAGACGGCCTGGGTCGGCATCCGCCGGACAGGCGCACGGCCCATCAGGCTCTCCCAGCAGTCGGCCAGCACCTGAGGCAGATGGTTGAGGGCGTAAGTCTCATCCCGTTCCAGCTGCATCGGCTGTCGGACGAAGGTAGGCGTCGCCTCCGCAGCGGCGCGGAGGGCAGAGGCCATCCGGCGGCACTGGTCGTACTCGATGAGCTGGCCGGTGAGCTCCTGCTTCATCCGCTCGCCCTCGGTGCTCCGGGGCAGCAGCAGATAGCTCTTCATCTCCACGAGGTGGGCCGCCATCTCGATGAAGGAGCTGGAAATGTCGGGGTCTACGGCCTGCGCGGCCTCCACGGTGCGGGTGTACTGGTCGATCAGCTCGAGGATGGGGATGTTGTGCAGGTCCATCTTGTGCTTTGACACCAGCGCCAGCAGCAGTTCCAGCGGGCCTTCGAACTCTTCCAGATGGAAGGTAAGCTCCTCCGCCATCAGATCACCGCCCCTGCAGACGCATAGTAGGCCGAGTAGGCGATGGTGTCGATGTACTGAGTGCCATTGTCCAGCAGGTCCCACACCACATTGTTCATCACGCTGAGGGGACCGTCCAGAAAGCCGCCCCAGACCGCCGCCAGCAGGACGATGAGGATGACCCGCTCATACTTCATCATGCCGAAGTAGATGCGCTCGGGCAGCACAGCCAGCAGGACGCGGCTGCCGTCCAGCGGCGGCACCGGGATGAGGTTGAACACGGCGAGGCTCACATCCAGATACACTAAGTATTGCAGGAAGAGCGCCAGAAAAATCGTCGCATCGTTGATGGGCGCCCAATAATAGAGCAGCTTCCAGACCACCATCGCAAGGTAGGCCAGGATGAGGTTCGCCGCCGGGCCGGCCAGCGCCGTGAGGGCCATGCCCTGCTTCGGGTTTTTGAAGTTGCGGGGGTCGGTGGAGACAGGCTTTGCCCAGCCCACGCCCGCGAACACCATGCAGAGCGTTCCCAGCAGATCGAAGTGGCGGAAGGGGTTCAGCGACAGTCTCCCCTGCTGCTTGGCTGTGGGGTCGCCCAGCAGCCATGCGGCCAGCGCGTGGCCCGCCTCGTGGAAAGGGATGACGGTCAGGGCGGCCAGCACCCGTGCGAGGGTATAAAACATTCTTGGGGTCATGGTGTTCTCCTGTTTTCTATAAGATATACGCGTTTATTGTACTATTTTTTTCGCCTTTAGACAAGCGTTTGGGCTGTAGACGAAAAAAAGCTGCAAAAAAATCGAAAAGGGACTTGCTTTTTGGCGGCAGTTCTGGTAAAATAGTCAAGCTGATTATTTTGATTCCATACTTCACTGTAGGAGGTGCAATTACCATGGCTAAGTGTGAATGCTGCGGCAAGGGTGTTACCTTTGGTATCAAGGTCTCTCACTCTCATCGCCGTTCCAACCGTACCTGGAAGCCGAATGTCCGTCGTGTCAAGGCGGTCGTGGAGGGTTCTCCCAAGTATATCTACGCATGCTCCCGTTGCCTGCGCGCTGGCAAAGTCACCCGCGCTGTCTAAGCTGATGCGTATTGCCGGTCACTTTGTCGAGTGGCCGGCTTTTTATTTTATCTCGGAACATGGGAGGAAACAAAAGATGGCTCTGCCGAGCGACCCGATCATGCTTTTGAGCGTGGTCAACCTGAAACTGCGCGATTTTTACCCCAGCCTCGACGCCCTCTGCGACGACATGGACGCCGACAAGGACGCCCTGTGCAAGGCACTTTCCGCCGTGGGCTATGCCTACGACGCGGTACGCAATCAATTCATCTGACAGGAGGAGCATTTTCATGATGGAAGGCACTTATTATAAGGAGTGGAGCGCGGTGCTCGACCGCGAGATGGAGTTCAAGGTCTACGGCCACGGCGGTGTGCCGGTGCTGGCACTGCCCGCCCGGGGCGGCCGCTTCTACGACTGGGAGAACAACGGGATGCCCGACGCAGCGGCCCGTCTGCTGCACGAGGGAAAAATTCAGCTCTTCTGCGCCGACAGCATCGACGGCGAGAGCCTGCTGGCGGGCAATGAGACGCCCCGCCGCCGGGCCGAGATGCAGGAGAAGTATTTCGTCTACCTCACCAGCGAGCTGGCTGCACGCATCGCGGAGCTGAATGCCCCTGAGCGCAAAGAGAAGCCCCTCATCTGGTGCGTGGGCGTGGACACCGGCGCCTATCAGGCCGTCCAGTGCCGCCTGCGCCGTCCCCGGATCTTTGCGGGTGCAATGGGCCTCTCCGGCCTCTACGATATGGGCCGCTTCCTCGGCAGCGCAGAGGACGACCTCGTCCTCCGCAGCAGCCCCCTCGCCGCTCTGCACAAGAACGGCATCTGCGACAAGAATGTTCTGTCCAAGGCCGAGGAGAACAGTCTGCTGCTCTGCGTGGGTCAGGGCGGCTATGAGGGCGATGCCCTCGCCGACACCCAGGCTCTGGCCGACACCCTGAGCGAAGTCGGCTTCCCCTGCCACCTCGAAGTCTGGGGCGGCGACGTCTCCCACGACTGGTACTGGTGGGGCAAGGAGTTCGGGATGTTTGCCGAGCGTCTGTTCGGCTGAGCGTAAGGAGGATGCGGTATGTCTGAATTCATCGTCGGCGCACGCGGCCACGATTTTGGCCGTCACAGCGTGGAAGAACTGCTCAGCTCCATCGGGGACGCAGGGTTCCGCTGCACCCAGCTGGCCTACACCAAGGCCGTGGAGGGCGTCAAAAGCTATGCAGACGTGACCCCCGAGCTGGTGGCCTCCACCAATGCCGCCGTCCAGAAGAGCGGCGTGTCCATCGCCGTGGACGGCACCTACGTTGAGCTGAGCTATGCGGACGAGGACAAGCGCCGCGCTGAGGTGGCGAAAGCCCTGAGCCAGGTGCCTGTGGCAAAAGCTCTCCGGGCCGGCTGCATGGGCAGCGAGACCACCAACATGGCAAAGCAGCCCACCGTCAGCCGCAGGGAAGCGCAGGAAGCACTGCTTCGCAGCCTGGGCGAGATCCTGCCCGTCTGCGAGGAGCAGGGTGTGCTCTTTGCGGTGGAGTGCGTCTACTACCACGCCATGAACACCCCCGAGGCCGTCAAGATGGTGCTGGACACCATCGCCAGCCCCAACCTGCGGGTCATCTGCGATCTGGCGAACTACGTCGGCCCCGAGAACGCCTCGGTGGACGCACAGCGCCGCCTCTGGGACAAAGTCGGCAGCTGGTACGGCGACAAGATCGCCGCCGTCCACTTCAAGGGCCAGAACTTCCGGCCGGATGGCACCCTGTACTCCACCAGCCTGGAGGATTCCTGCGTGGACTATGCAGGCGGCTTCGCCATGCTGAAGCAGATGCCGCAGGCCGCCTTCCCGGTCCTGCGTGAGGAAGCCGTCCCCGCCCGCGCCGCCAGCGACATCGCCTTTATGCGGAAATTCTGCGAATAAGCGCTTGCCTTTCAGGAGTTGTTGATGCTCCCCCAGTCACCTACGGTGACAGCCCCCTCTGCGAGGGGGCCTTTTACAGCTGACCCTTGCGCCAAGGCTCCCTCCATGAGGGAGCTGGCACAGCGACGCTGTGACGGAGGGAGTTTGCAGCAGCTCCTTCTTTTTTTGTCTTCTGTGTTCACAAAAAATTCACAATTGAATTTTCATTTCCTACTTGTTCTGTAGGACAAGCTGTGCTACAATGCCTTTGTACGAAAGATACCCCCAAGGGGTAATTTGAAAGGAGTGGTTCCCATGAGCAGCGAGATGGAGCCCTGCCCCCGCTGTGCCCTGCACGAAGCGTCCCCTGCCCCCTGCTGCGAAGATGCAGTTGCCGAAACAGCGCAGGCCGAAGCAGAGACCTTGCACGCCTGCTGCTGCCGCCACAAAAAGCGGAGCGAGGAGGAGTACAAGAGCCTCATCCATCGGCTGAACCGCATCGAGGGCCAGATCCGGGGCATCCGCGGCATGGTCGAAAAAGACGTCTACTGTGCCGACATCCTCGTGCAGGTAGCGGCGGCAAACTCTGCGCTGAACGCCTTTTCCAGAGAGCTGCTCAGCCAGCATGTGCGCACCTGCGTCGCAGACGACCTGCGCGCGGGCAGCGACGAAAAGTTGGACGAACTGCTGAAATTGCTGCCCAAACTCATGAAATGACCCTTTTTCGGACAAGCTGACCCATCGCAAGGAGTGAAGACTATGGAACAATACAACGTTACCGGCATGAGCTGCGCGGCCTGCTCTGCACGGGTGGAAAAGGCCGTAAATGCCGTGCCCGGCGTCACGAGCTGCTCGGTGAGCCTGCTCACCAACTCCATGGGCGTGGAGGGCACTGCGAGTGCTGCCGCCATCGTCAAGGCGGTGCAGGATGCAGGCTATGGCGCCAGCCCGAAAGCAGGCGGGCCCACCGCCGCCCCGGACCCCAGCGCCGACCTCGACGCTCTGGCCGACCACGAGACCCCCAAACTGAAAAAGCGGCTCATCGCCTCCCTGCTCTTCCTGGCGGTGCTGATGTACTTTTCCATGGGGCACATGATGTGGGGCTGGCCGCTCCCCCACTGGTTCGATGGCAACCATGTCGCGATGGGCCTCGTTCAGCTTCTGCTGGCGGGCATCGTGATGGTCATCAACCAGAAGTTCTTCATCAACGGCTTCAAGGGCCTCCTCCACCGCGCCCCCAACATGGATACGCTGGTGGCGCTTGGTTCCTCGGCCAGCTTCCTCTGGAGCACCTATGCCCTCTTCGCCATGACCCGCGCGCAGGTGGATGGCAACGACGCTCTCGTCATGCACTATATGATGGAGTTCTACTTTGAGTCGGCCGCCATGATCCTGACCCTCATCACGGTGGGCAAGATGCTGGAAGCCCGCTCCAAGGGCAAGACCACCGACGCGCTCAAGAGCCTGATGAAGCTTGCCCCCAAGACCGCCACCCTGCTGCGGGACGGTGCCGAAGTGACCGTGCCCATCGAGCAGGTGCAGAAGGGGGACATCTTTGTGGTGCGCCCGGGCGAGAACATCCCCGTGGACGGCATCGTGCTGGAAGGCACCAGCGCCGTGAACGAGAGCGCTCTGACCGGCGAGAGCATCCCCGTGGACAAGGCTGCGGGCGATAAGGTGAGCGCTGCCACCACCAACCAGTCCGGTTTCCTGCAGTGCCGGGCCACCCGCGTGGGCGAGGACACCACCCTTGCCCAGATCATCCGGATGGTCAGCGATGCCGCCGCCACCAAGGCCCCCATTGCAAAAATCGCCGATACGGTGTCCGGTTTCTTCGTGCCTGCGGTCATTACCATTGCGGTGGTCACCACCATCGTGTGGCTGCTGCTGGGCCGGGAGCTGGGCTATGCGCTGGCCCGCGGCATCTCCGTGCTGGTCATCAGTTGCCCCTGTGCGCTGGGTCTGGCAACGCCGGTGGCCATCATGGTGGGCAACGGTCTGGGTGCAAAGAACGGCATCCTGTTCAAGACCGCCGCTTCGCTGGAAGCTGCAGGCCGCACCCAGATCGTGGCGCTGGATAAGACCGGCACCATCACCAGCGGTGAACCAAAAGTGACCGACATTCTGCCCGCCGAGGGCGTTTCCGAGACGGAGCTGCTCACCCTTGCCGCCGCACTGGAGCGCAAGAGCGAGCACCCGCTGGCAAAGGCCGTGCTGGCCTGCACCGACGCGCAGAAGCTCACCGCCCCCGAGGTATCCGGCTTTGCCGCCCTGCCGGGCAACGGTCTGGCCGCAAAGCTGGAGGGCGTGGAGATCTTTGGCGGCAATGCGTCCTTTATCGGCACCAAAGTCACCGTGCCCGCACAGCTGCAGGAGAAGGCCGCAGCCCTTTCCGCACAGGGCAAAACGCCCCTGTTCTTCGGCGGAGCAGGCCGTCTGCTGGGCATCATCGCGGTGGCCGATACCATCAAGGAGGACAGCCCGCAGGCCATCCGGGAGCTGCAGGCCATGGGCATCCGCGTGGTCATGCTCACCGGTGACAACCAGCGCACTGCCGACGCCATTGGCAGGCAGGCCGGCGTGGACGAGGTGATCGCAGGTGTGCTGCCCGACGGCAAGGAAGCGGTCATCCGCCAGCTGCAGGTATCCGGCAAGGTGGCCATGGTGGGCGACGGCATCAACGATGCCCCTGCCCTGACCCGTGCCGACACCGGCATCGCCATCGGCGCAGGCACCGACGTTGCCATCGACGCGGCGGACGTGGTGCTGATGAACTCCAAGCTGTCGGACGTGCCCGCCGCCATCCGCCTGAGCCGCGCTGCCCTGCGCAACATCCACGAAAACCTGTTCTGGGCGTTCATCTACAACATCATCGGCATCCCGCTGGCCGCAGGCGTGTTCATCCCCTTCGGCCTGACGCTGAACCCCATGTTCGGTGCTGCTGCCATGAGCCTTTCCAGCTTCTGCGTGGTAAGCAACGCCCTGCGCCTGAACCTGTTCGACGTGCACAGCACAAAGCACGATCGTGCGGCAAAAAATGCTGCTTCCCTGCCCGCTGTCTCCGCACAGCCCGCAGCGGTTGCAAATAAAGAGAGTACCAAGGAGGACACTGCTATGAAAAAGACCCTGAAGGTGGAAGGCATGATGTGCGGCCACTGCGAAGCCCGCGTGAAGAAGGCTCTGGAAGCCCTGCCCGAGGTGGACGAGGCCGTGGTGAGCCACGAGGCCGGCACCGCCATCGTCACCCTGAACGCCGAGGTCGCCGACGACGTGCTGAAGAAGGCCGTTGAGGATCAGGACTACCCTGTGACCGGCATCCAGTAAACCGCCGCTGAATACGGAAAGGCCGCTGCATGTGAACCGTGCAGCGGCCTTTTTATCGTGTTTACAGGCTTTTAAAATTGATTCAGAATATCATGGTGTCCAATGTCCAACAGCAGAATGATCGTATCACCGTCGTACTGCCAGATGACCCGCACGTCCATGTTTACGCTGAACTCGAACAAGTCTACCGTGCCTTGAATACGCTTTGTGCGCAGCGACGGATACAGCGGGTCCATTTCCAGAATTTCCAGCTTCTTTTTCAGCTGCGCCCGCTCCGCTGCGTTCAAACGCTTCAGGTTCTTTATGAATCGTTTGGTGTAGGTGATCTTGTAATTCATTCGTCCGCACCGTCCAGCGCTTCAAACAGTGCGTCCACAGTGTCGAACACCGGCTGCTCCCCTGCCGCAATCTTGGCCTTTGCTTCGTTGATCTCGCTGCGCAGCTCGTCCAGATACTTTTTGGGGTAAACGGCTACCGGCATCAGCTCGATCACGCCATCCTTCTCCACGATCTCCAGCTTGTCGCCCTCACGCAGGCCCATCTTCATTACAATATCCTTTGGAATGGTGATCTGGGATTTTGTCCTCAATTCTGTCAGCATCCTTCATCCTCCTTTGTGCGATTTTCTTACTTTCTCACTTTTATTATACTCTGCTTTTTTCAAAAAGCAACCATGCACCATAAAATTTTACAAAGCGTCGTTTCTGTGGGTTCTTATTGTATTTCGTCAGAAAGTATGTTAAACTAAAAATACCGCCTGAAAAGGCGGTGATTAGGTGCTATCTGCAAGCGCAGGTGGTCATGCTTCCCTCCGGCAAGCGTCCGGGGGACGTAAAAGCTTATTGTTTGTTCCCCCGTTCGCAAACGCGGAAGGGGGGATGCATCATGGTGTTGAATGATGTTCTGCAGCTGTTCGTCATTGTTGGCGGCACAGTTGGGATTACATTTCAGATCGCATGGGCAATCTTCAAAGAGATCCATAACAATAAGAAATGACCGCCCCAGTCTCCAAACGGTGAGCGGTCATTCTTCTTATTGACCAATTAGCCGGAGGGAGCTGACCATTGCGGACAGCACCTTCTCTATTTGTAGTATAGTTTCTTTTTGCTGGTTTGTCAAGAGATGGTTCTCGGCTATTATGCAAGGCATTTTTATATAAGTGAATAACTGTCAGCTCTTCACCTTTCAGGTGAGAAAAATTGCACCCCGCCGCAAATACACCAAAAACGGACGCATCTGCAACGAAAATTGCGGTACGGCCCTGCGGCAGGACGGGCTGTGCACGCGGGAAAGACAAAGAATACTTTTGACAACAAAAGTTCATCTCACTGAAGCGCCCCTGTTCTTCGACCAAATTTGTGCTATAATACAAAAGCAACGCTTCGCCCGGCCCCGCAAAGGGCAGGGCAGAGCAGAACGGAAAACAAGGAGTTTGGAATCATGGAAAGAGAAAAACTGAAGTCCCGGATGGGCTTCATTCTGCTTTCGGCGGGCTGTGCCATCGGCATTGGCAACGTGTGGAAGTTCCCTTATATTGCCGGTCAGGGCGGCGGCGGCGCGTTCGTGCTGTTCTACCTGATCTTCCTCATCATTCTGGGCCTGCCCATCATGACCATGGAGTTTGCAGTGGGCCGCGCTTCCCGCAAAAGCCCGGTGCGGGCCTATCAGGCACTGGAAAAGCCGGGCCAGAAGTGGCACATCCACGGCTACCTCACCCTCATTGGCTGCTATCTGCTCATGATGTTCTACACCACCGTGGCAGGCTGGATGCTGCACTATTTCTACATGACCGCCACCGGTAAGCTGGCAGGCCTGAACGCCGATCAAGTGGCTGGCAAGTTTACCGAAATGCTGGCAGACCCCGGCGTGATGACCTTCTGGATGGTGTTCGTGGTGGCACTGGGCATCTTTGTATGCGCCAAGGGCCTGCAGAACGGCCTTGAGCGCGTGACCAAGGTCATGATGATCGCCCTGCTGGTGATCATGGTGGTGCTGGCCGTCAACAGCCTGTTCATGCCCGGCGCAAAGGAAGGCCTGAGTTTCTTCCTCGTGCCCGACTTCGGGCGCATGAAAGAGGTGGGCGTGGTCAACACGCTGGTGTCCGCCATGAATCAGGCCTTCTTCACCCTGAGCCTTGGCATTGGCGCAATGTCCATCTTTGGCAGCTACATCGGCAAGGAGCGCACGCTGCTCAGCGAGAGCGTCAACATCACGCTGCTGGATACCTTTGTGGCGCTGATGGCGGGCCTTATCATTTTTCCCGCCTGCTTTTCCTTCAGCCAGCAGGAGCCGATGCCCAGAGAGTAGGCCACGTGCAGAGAGGGGCAGACCCCGGTGGGGGTGTCCATCTTGTAGATGAAGGCCGCCAGATGGGTGAAGAAATTGTCCCGGGCGAATTCCGTGGGCCGCAGGTCCTGGATGCTGGGGTAGACGATGTAAACCGCCATGGCCACCACCTGGGTGATGATGATGTATTTTTGCAGATTTTTGAAGTTCTCAATGTCATACAGGAGAAAATACCCCAGGGAGATGACGATCAGCACATACCAGAAGCAATAGGGGATGAAGAAGAACTCGTTGAAAGGGATCAGGTCGTCCAGTCGGCTGTGCATCACATGGCAGGCGTCGTAGGGGATGAAATTCTCCGTCAGGAAATAGAAGAGAAAGTACACCAGCCATCCGGCCAGCAGCTTGAGGTGGGAAAACTCCGGGTCGTTCAGCTTGGAAAAGCGGAACTTCCGGTAATCAACAACAGGTTGTTTCATAGGATCGCCTCTGTAGAATGATTGGTTTTGTAGTCCTTCTTGGGGATATTGGGGTAGGGCACCACGATGTGCTCCGGCAGGCTCTCCGCCTGGGCGGTGATGCTGTCCATCAGGGCCTGACAGATCCGGCGGCGCTCCTCGGCAATGGGGGCCGTGGGGTCAAACCGGATGGGCTTGCAGAAATAGACCTTGTGAAGCCTGGGCGCTAAGTACATGGGCACAAAGTTCAGGGCCTTGCCTGTGCGCTTGTAGTACAGCTTGGCCACATCCACAAAGTTCTCCTGAAACGCGCAGAGGATCTGGTTGTAGCCCTTTTTGCACTCGGGGAAGATGATGATATGGTTGCCCGCCTGGAGGCTTTTCACCGTGTTCCGGAAGGTATTGATGACCCGGGTGTCGTGGTACACGGCGATGGTGTCGCCGCAGCGCATGACGCAGGAGGCAAAGGGGGCGATGATGTATGTTCCTTCTGGGACCAGCCGAAAATGTGTGCATTGGCCGCAATGTATGCGCTGT
>OKRY01003245.1_pt1 | contig 12124 bp, 6 predicted proteins | sample 1601121 | NCBI WGS metagenome assembly OKRY01 (sample SAMEA3541546, study PRJEB24748) | human gut metagenome | biome: human gut; feature: human-associated habitat; material: faeces | place: China | collected 2012
CCTGTCTGGGAAAGGTTGCTCACGTGTTTGGTTGCTTGTTGAAGCAAATAGAGACGCAAGGAAGGAAATAGCAGAGTTTAATAAATCTGTTGCTGAAAGTGCTGCAACTCCAATAGCTAAAGTTGAAGAATTATCAATGAAGTGGAATAGACTTGGTAATAATTTAGATGCAAAAAAGAAATTTGTAGATGACAACAAAAAAGCTTTTAATGAGTTAGGACTTGCAATCCTTGATGTGGTAGATGCGGAGAATCTTCTGAATAGCAATAAAGATTCCTTTATCAGTGCGATGATTGAGAAGGCTAAGGCAGCGCAATATATAAAACAGCAGGAAAAAAATATCGCAAAATTAATACTGGCAGAACAAAATATAGAATCAAAAAAGAATGCTAAATATGAAGATTCGTACTACTCCAATGGTGAATCCATCTCTGCGGAATCTAAAAGAAAGGCAGCAGTTGCTTCAGCAGAGAAACAATACGATGAGATCGCAAAGAAGATAAAAGAAGGATATACACTGGCTGCAAATGCAGAAGAGGAAGGTGGGAAAAAACTAAAAAATGCAAGAATTAAGAGTGCTGATGATGCGGAGAATTTAGTAGATGATTATACCTATAAAATGATGACAGGAATGGATAGGGGAAAAGGGAATTTTGAATCATTTGCCGCATCAATCTCCAATGGGTATAAATCTTTACTAGATACAATGAAGAATGAAACTATGACATTCTCTGAAAAAATAGGAAATTTCTTTGGCTCTCTTTTTAGTCTTGAAGGAAATGATAATAGTGTATCAACAATCGGAGAACGTGTAACACAACTTCGAACAGACTACTTCAATGCCCAAAATAAATTGAAAGATTTAAGGAAGCCCAGTTCAAAAGCAAATCAAAAAGAGATTGATATCGCCCAAAAGGAAGCTGATAAGATCGCGAATATATATAAGAATTTAACAGGCAAATCAATAGATGATAAATCAGCCCAAAATAAAGCAGAAAAGCTCCGTGAGCAGCAAGAAAAATATGCTACTTTGATGAATAAGCAAGCTTTAGAACAGAAACGCTCTGCTGAAGACCTTCAAACCCAGACCGATCAAGCCCGTATTAATGCAATGCGTGAAGGCAATGCCAGAACAATTGCCCAAATGAAGTTTAATCATCAGAAAGAGATGCGGCAGCTAGAACGGCAACAGGAAGATGTTTTACGTAAGAAATTAGAGAATACTAAATCTGCTTTTGAAGCTAATCCGTCAAATAAGGGAAAATCTTTTAGCAAGGTCTACGAAGAAGCAGTAAACACTCAAAAAACTGGTGATGAAATGGTTTCTTTGTTTGGTGGGGGAAATGTAGACCTTCTCGCTCGTCCAATGATAGATGCTGCAAAGCTAGTTGAGAAAGGATGGAAAGATGCAGGAGACGGTATTGCTACTGTGTTTAGTTCCGCTTATGAGGTTGAACAAGACGGAAAGAATGTTTCAATACAAGTGACTCCTATATTACCAGATGGAACAGTAATGAGTCAGAATGAGCTTGAATCATATATAGATATTCAACTTAATGGAGCCAAAGATGTACTTGAAGCTGATAATAAAGGGATAGTCATACATGTTGATACAGATGTTAGTCCAGAGAAAGCAGAAGCATTCGGACAGAAACTACATGAATATCAGGAAAAATATTATGATGGAGTTTCGGGACTTTCAAAGAAAGGGCTTAATCTTGGGGATTTTTCTCTTTCTAAGTCTCAAAAGGATTCTTATTCTCAACAAAAGGGATATCTTAATATTCAACATAAAAATGAGACTAAAGAGTATTACGATAATATTCTAAAAGAGTATCAGGACTACACCGACAAGCGTCTTGCCATCGAAACAAAATTCAATAAAGACATTAAACTACTTGATGAACAAAGAGAAATAGCTGCTAAGAATGGCGATACCCAGCAGGTAGAACAGATAGATCGCGCCAAAGCTCAAGCTACAAAAAACAAGGGGATGGAGATTATGAACCTGGATTATAATAAGCTGAAAGAATCTCCTGAATATGTCCGTGCGTTCGAGAATCTGAAAGAAACATCTTCTGAAACATTGAATTCCCTTCTCACACAATTAGAGAATGCAAAACAGACAGCAGCACAAGTCTTGTCTCCCGACCAGCTACGGGAATATACAAGCACCATTCAGTCAATTATGGATAAATTGGATAGTCGTAACCCTTTTCAATCGCTGTCTGATAAGAAGAAAGAACTGGCAGAAGCAGAAGAAGAGCTTGCTAATGCACAAATAGAGCTCGAAAATGCAAAGCAGACTGCCGAAGCAGTCAAAGGTGGTGCTAAGATTGAAAATGGCGTCAAGTCCTCTAAATTCAATGAAAAGACCGGTAAGATTGAATCTACAAAAGCTTATTTATCCGAAGCACAGGCCCTGGATCAAGTAAAGAAGAAAACTGAAAACTATAATGCGGCTAAAGACAAAGTAGTAAAGAAGGATAATCAAGTAAAGAAGTCGGAAAAAGAAGTCAGAGCACAGATTTCGGAGCTAGCGGATACCATAGACGAGCTGGGTAAATCGATTGGTGGTCCGGCTGGTGAGATTATTTCCCTCATTAGCAGTATTGGCTCATTTACAATGACCGCAATGGCAGGAGTTGAAGCTGCTGCCGATACCTCTGCTAATGCAATAAGTACAGTTGAAAAGGCATCTGTTATTCTAGCTATCATTGGTGCAGCCGTTCAGATAGCCATGAAAATCTTCGATATGTTCGGTAAGGACGATACGACCGAGAAATACGAGAAAGCGAAAGAAGCGTATGAATCCTATATCAATATCCTTGATCGAGTAATTGAGAAGCAACTTGAACTTGCGGAAACTCTTACGGGAGACACGGCAAATGCCGTATATGAAGCAGCCATCGCCAATATAAAGAAACAAAGTGAGAATGCAAAAGTACTGGGCAAACAATATTTGAACTCCGGTGCTTCTGGAAAGTCCCACTCAAAGGGTTATGATGAAGTAGATGATATGTCCGGTGAAGGATGGAAACAAGCTGCGGAAACATTAGGCATGTCTGAAAAGGAATTTAAAAAGAAAATGGGTGGTCGTATGACTGGGCTATTTGATTTGACTGATGAACAACTTTTAAAGTTGCAATCGGATGCCGGTATCTTCTGGTCCCAACTTGATTCTGATACGCAAAAATATGCCGATCAAATTGCAAATGGTGTAGGAAAGGTTGCAGAAGTGTTAGAGCAACAAATAGCTGATACAACACTCATTGATTATGATTCTCTTCGTTCAGACTTTCAGGACTTACTTTCTGATATGGATGCTGATTCCGCAGATTTTGCAGATAACTTCGAGGAATACATGCGAAATGCTATTCTCAACTCCATGCTTAAAGATGAATATATGGACCGATTAACAGCGTGGAGGGAGAAGCTATATAATGCAATGGACGATGGGGTAACCGAAGATGAATATAATGCTTTAAAGGCAGAAGGTCAACAGATAGCTGATGAAATGAAAGCGAGACGTGATGCGATGTCCGATATATATAAATGGGATAAAGATGATGATAAACGTGAAGCGTCAAAGAAAGGTATCGCCACCGCTTCACAGGATTCAGTTGACGAGAACAACGGTCGCATGGCCGTCATGCAGGAGCACACCTATAGTATTAATGAGAACGTCAACCGTATGGCTACCGGTATAGATACCATCGTCAGCCACACTGTCAATCTCTCATGTCTGGCAAGCATAGACAAGACCATGCAGTCTCTTTTGACAATGAGAAATGAAGCTGTCGGCCATCTGTCTAACATAGATAACTATACTTCCAATCTTGTGGAAATGAAGCAATATATGAACTCCATGAAACAGGATATAAATACCATGCTCATTAAGGGCTTAAAATTAAGTAAATAATGAAAGGACAACTCTACATAGACAATAAAGACGTATTCACCGAATTAGGTGTAGCTACCCTGCAAGGCAATTACGGAGAGTTGGTGGCTTTTCCGTCTTCCAAGACACCGGATAGCAACGACTGGACAGAAGAAGATGGTAAGGAGTTTGACTTGTCCTCTATCACCCTTGACAGCCGGGAGTTCTCCCTTGAGTTCGGCTTTTTCTCCGAGTGGAAGTTCAATGACTTTGTTGCCCTATTATCCGATAGTAGTTATCATGACTTCAACTTTCCACACCTTGGAAGAACGTTCAGACTGCGGCTTTCCTCACAGAACAGTTTCGAGATATACAGTAGTACCCAGCGTTCGAAGTTCACTTTTGCCAACGACTTCCCCCGTCCGGATGATTATGTATATCTGGAGCCGGTCAACACCATTCCCTTGCCGGAAGGCTATGAACTGGACGGTGTGGATTTATCCGCCTATGGCGTGCTTATCCTCAAAGGAACGAATACGGAGATACTGAAGACACCTGCCGTCAAGAAAAACCTATTGCAGAACTTCAAAAGGCAAGATGGCGCAATCTACGACGGTGAATATGTGAAGTTCCAGACAAAGGACGTGAACCTCAAATGCTTGATGCGTGCACCGGATTTTGAGACGTTTTGGCGTAACCGTGACGCCCTTTTGCATGACCTCACCAAGCTATCTACAAAGACCGATGACGAAGGCTACGAGTATTCCGATGCGGAGCGTATATTTTATTGTGATGAATGGTCTGAAAGCTATCCTTGTTACTACAAGAGTTGCAAGACGGATGATTTCAATCCTCTTGGGGGGATATGGTGGGAGTTTACGCTTACTCTCGTATTCACTTGCTTCCGGTTGGAAGAAACCGATTACCTTCTTGCCAGTGAAGCGGGAGAATTCATTATAACGGAGGACGGAGAATTTTATATTGATTTAAATTGATTTGCTATGCCATTAAAAAAGAAAAGAATATCAGAAATGGAAGAAGCCAACGACATGAAGGGTTTCTTTACCATCGGCTACCGGATAGTAAACGGTGTCAAAACTAGCCTTAAATTCGGGCTAGAGAAGATTCAGACAGCCTTAGATAATATGCTCAAAGCTACGAGCGATGCCAAAACCGCTACTACCGATATGCGGCAATTAGAAGCTACTGTTGAAGGTAATGAATCAGCCCGTGAAACTGCTGAATCCCGTCGTAATGCTTCCGAGCAGTCGAGGCAAACGGCTGAAACCGGACGTTCTCGTGAAGAACAGGCACGGGAAGCTGCTGAATCCGTTCGTATCACTAATGAAAATGCACGTAAGACAGCCGAAACAGGTCGTTCTTCTGCTGAAACTGTACGGGATAATGCAGAAAAGAAACGTGTAACTGACGAAGGTACACGAGAATCTAACGAGCAAGCTAGAAAGAATGCTGAAACAACGAGAGGTAATGCAGAATCCGAACGTGTGATCGCAGAAACGGCTCGCAAGTCTGCCGAAAGTACGCGATCATCCGAGGAAGGCAAAAGAAAGACAGCCGAAACCGCACGTGCCACGGCTGAATCAGGTCGTTCCTCTGCTGAAACAATCAGAGTTCAGAATGAAGATGAGCGTAAATCTACCGAAGCAGCACGTAAAGTTGATGAGACCAACCGGGCTAAGGCGGAAGTGGAACGTGTTAAAGCGGAAGAAGCTCGTAAAGCTGAATATGGCGGCATTGTAGATGAGATGAACCAAGCCACGGAAGATGCAACCGCACAACTAGGACTTGTAAAGACGGCTACTGATAATGCAAATGCTGCAGCACAGGCCGCAAATCAAAAAGCAACTTTAGCAGGTGAGAAAGCCGCTCTTGCCGATGCTGCTGCCGGTAGTGTCAACGAATCGAAAGAAGCTGCTTTACAAGCTGCGGCAGGTGCCAATGCCGCTAAAACTGCATCGGAAACCCAAACCGCTTTGGCTAAAAAAGCAACAGATGATGCTAATACGGCCAAGGATGCATCTGTAATACAAACGGGTTTAGCGAAGAAGGCTACCGATGATGCGAACGCCGCTGCGATAGCTGCGAATAATGCAGTATCCGGCGTTGACGCTAAAGTACAAGCAGCTATCGACAAACTGGTAGCCGGTGCTCCGGACGCTCTTGATACATTGATTGAGTTAGCGAACGCCCTGAACAACGATCCGAATTTTGCTGCCACTATGACAACAGAGCTTGGAAAGAAACTTAATGTTTCCGATATTGTTAATAATCTGACAAGTGGAGGAACTGGTAAAGCTCTTTCTGCAGAGCAGGGAAAAGCTTTGAAAGCTGCTCTGGACTCACATAATCATGATGCAGTATATGAGAAGATTATTACCAAGCTTACCGCTTTTAATAAGAATTTCGGAAGCTCTGCCGGGACCGTGTGCGAGGGAAATGATTCGCGTTTGAGTAATGCACGGCCTCCATTAGCACATGCGCATAAGGTATCTGAAATCAGTGATTTCCCTACCTCTATGCCTGCAAGCGATGTGCCGTCATGGGCGAAGGCTGCTAGTAAACCTAGTTACACAGCGAGCGAGGTTGGCGCTTCTCCTTCTAATCACAACCATGCCGGAGTATATCAACCTGCAGGTAGTTATGCGGCGTCATCGCACGGTCATAATGCGTCTGATATAACTCCTGATAGTACTCATCGCTTTGTTACCGATACGGAAAAAGAGACTTGGAATAGTAAGGCTGCAGGAAACCATAACCATGATTCTACGTATCAACCAAAGGGGGATTATGCACCTGCTTCACATAAGCATTCGGCATCTGACATCACGGATGATATCACACATAGATTTGTAACGGATTCTGAAAAGACAAATTGGAATGGTAAGGCGGCAGGAAATCACAACCACGATTCGGTATATCAAGCAAAGGGTAATTATGCGGCAGCGACACATAAACATGTAGCGTCAGAAATAAATGAAGATGAGACACACAGGTTTTTTACTGATACTGAACGTGGAAAATTGGGCGGTATAGCAGCAGGAGCAAATAACTACACTCATCCGGATACACACCCCGCATCAATGATTGAAGAAAGCACGTCAAGAAAATTCATGACTAATGCAGAGAAAACTTTACTAAGTTCTCTCGGGACTACGTATGCTTTAGCTGATCTATCGAACGCAATAAGCGTAAACCTATCCTTGAACGGTTATGCAAAATTTAATAATGGATTACTTGTACAATGGGGCAGAGTTGGAGGTTCATCTACAGCTTCGTATAGTGTGACTATGCCTACATCTTTTTATAATACTGAATATAAAATATTTGCAACTGTATATAAGCCTAGTAGTGACTCCGCTGTATATTCATCATCTCCTTTGGCAATAAATAAAACAGTTAGTAGATTTTATTTGAATAGAAATTATGCAAGTGGGGGTACTACTGGATTATCACAAGAATCATGGGACTGGTTTGCGATCGGTCGCTGGAAATAATTTAAAAACAAATATCATGAAGTATTGGAAACAAGGATTCTACGACGAGCCAGTGGAAGGTTCGGTAGAAATTACAGAAGAGTATTATCAGGAGTTGTTGGCTGGTCAATCTACCGGCCTGATAATAGCTGAAAGCAAAAATAGACACCCTATTTTGGTAGAATATGAGTACGACATTGAAGAAGTACGAAAAATGAAAGTATTTGAAATACAATCATTTGATAAATCGATAAATGTCAATTCTTTTAAATTACTAGGTAAAAGCATGTGGTTAGATAAAAATACACGTGTTGGATTATTTAACTCTATTTCAATTGAAAAAGAAGCGGGTAAAACAGAAACGGTCTTATGGTATGATGCGGTGAAATATGTCATCCCGATACCAGATGCGCTAGATATGTTGAATACCCTTGAATTGTATGCACTAAACTGCTACAATGTAACACAATCGCACATTGCAGCAGTTAGAGCATTGCAGACTATTGAGGAAATCGAAAACTACGATTATACGATCGGTTATCCGGAAAAACTTAGCTTTCCGGGATAACTTGTACGGAAGTCGTATGTTTCTATTTCGTCTTTTGTCGCTAGCTGTTGAATAGTCTTTGTATGCCTTTGTGTTGTGTCAAAACACGCAAGGGCGTACAATTCTAGCTGTTGTAACATATCAATAGCCTTTTCGACAGGCAAAACAAACAGAGTATCACCCAGCCAGATATTTGTTTCAGATCGTCCGGATGCCCTTTCGATTGCAATAGAGTTCATAAGGCCTACGCGAGTAGCTTTATCCCACCACCCATGCGTATTATCTATGCAGAACCGATTCACTTCTGCAGATGAATCGTACAATCGTAATTCATTGAGCTTTTGTGCTATAATTTCCTCGATTGAAGGTTCATGTACAGCTAAGATCGGATAACCTTTCTTGCTTTCCACTATAAGCAATCCGGCTGATTGACCAGCTAGTAACTGATTATAATACTCTTCTGTAATCTCTACCGAATCTTTCTGGTATTCGTCGTAGAATCCATTTTTCCAATACTTCATATATCTTATTTTTAATTATTTCCAGCGCCCGATCGCAAACCAACTAAATTCTGCAGAAGATGTGTTATTTGAACTACCCATAGAATAAGTATTTATATAATTAAAACTACCTACTTTGTTGGCTGTATAATTTGCAATCCAACTCGAATTGTCTACTACATTTCCTTTTGCAGGGCCTATACATAATGAATAATAGGAGTTGTAGAATGAAACAGGGAAATAAATAGTTCCCTGATAACTTCCACCTGAAGTTTTTTTTCCCCATTGTATTAATAGTCCATTACTATACTTGACATACCCATTTTGTTCCAAATTCTGACTAGACAATAAAACTGCATTAGTTCCGAGAGAACTTTGCCAAATTATGGTCACTAAAAGTAGTACCAAATTTCTACTAAATCTACTCATATCCAATTTGATGTTACTAATATTTACTTCCATTTTCCTATTGCTATCCAATAAAAGTTCCATGTTCCATATCCATAACTATAACTATCATAATACCTATTACACGCTTTAAAGTTAGAACTTGCTTTAGATATTAATAGTGGAGAAACCAAACTGTTAGCTATACTTTTTCCCCCAGGATCACTTGACAAAATTATGCTGTAATTTGTATCTGAAAAAGAGAGTAAAAAATAGGTGATTCTTTCACCTTGTACCCCTGTTACATTAACTCCCCATTGTATAAGCAGTCCGTCTTCATATTTACGATAGCCGTTTTGTCCTAAATTTTGCGCATTAATTTGCGCAGATTTTGTTCCGAGAGAACTTTGCGCAAATATCACAGCCAAAAGAAGTACTATTTTGATACCAAATCTATTCATTATCAAATCAGTGTTATAATATTTTCTATTTCCAACGACCAATTGCTATCCAAAAGAATTTCCAAACACTGGGCAATACAGTATTGCCATTTGTATATGTTACACCACCTTTGAAATAAGCAGTAGTTTTAGTGTTGACATAAGGGCACAAAACTACGGACTCAGCAATATTTCCATATTCTGCGCACATTGACATTGAATAACTGGTGTCTTTAAAAGCCGTAGGAAAATAAAAATTAGTAGCGGATGAATACCCACCGCTATATCCCCATTGAATTATTAGCCCATCAGGTAACTTATAGTACCCGTTTTGGGACAGGCTTTTTGTCGTAACATTGGAAAAATCTTTCAATGCTGCATTTGTCCCGAGAGAACTTTGGTTAATATAGCAAGTGTATCTCTCCTCTTCTAATATTACTCATTAAAAATCATTGTATCATATTTTATTTCACGACAACGCCTTCAATGTCGTATTTAATGTATCACATTATTATTGATTCGTTTATCTGTTCCTTACTTTTACGCCTATTATTCTAATATATTTCTATTTGACATTTATATTTTAGGATATAATTCTAAAGGTAATATGATTTTATATAGTGACGATAAGGAAATAAAAATCGAAGTAAAGGATGAAAGTTACTCTTATGAAGCTGTCATGGGAGAAGATACACTTACTTTGTATTTTTCCTATCCCGGATATCTTGAAATTCCGGTCGGTTCTTGGTGTGATTTCTACGGGAAACGATACTTCTTAAAAAAGGATTCAAATTTAAAGAAGAATGGTGAACGTAACTTCGAGTACACGTTGATTCTCGAAACCGGTAGAGCAGATGCAGCGATGTGGAAAGTACGGCATACTGTTGATAATAGCATCAAATTCTCATATACAGCAAAAGCACATGAGCATCTCCGCTTACTAGTTGAAAATCTGAATCGTCGTGGTACCGGTTGGAAAGTCGGTGATTGCATCGAAGGAACAGAGAAAGTAATCAATTACAGTCATACCTATATCCTTGACGCTCTCAATCAGTTGGCAGAGTTGTACGAGACAGAATGGCAGATCACTGAAGAAACTGTAGATGGAAAGCAGATAAAAACAGTTCATCTACGTAAAGTTGAATACAACAAGGATAATCCTTTGAAGTTGTCTTACGGGAAAGGCCATGGGTTCAAAGTTGGCGTAGGTCGGGAATCTGGCGACATTCCTCCTGAAATAATCCTCGTGGAGACCACGGACCGCAATATTGACTATTCAACATACGGAGCTAAGAATTTATTGCTTCCTAAGTCTAAAACTCTAGTTTACGAAGGCCGTACATATAAGACAGACGCAGACGGAACTTGTGTTATGCGTGTAGATAAAGAGCTTACTACCGCTAAGGAAGATAGCTTGGATTGTACTGAAATCTATCCCTCGCGTGTCGGTACCGTCAGTGTCGTTTTTGAAGTCAATAAGGAGAATAATTTCTATGATTTTGTAGACGAAGATATCCCAAAAGAGTTGAATTTTGAAGATTGTCTCATAGCAGGTGAAAACATGACTGTTATCTTCCAAACCGGTATGCTCACCGGGAAAGAGTTCGAGGTGAAGTATATTCATGAGGAAAAGGATAAGAAAGCGGGACGTCGCTTTGAAATTGTTCCGCAGGAAATCGACGGCATTACTATGCCTGAACCGGAAGTCTGGCGACCTAAAGCTGGTGATACATACGCAGTGTTCGGAATTCAGTTACCGAATGCTTATATCTGCAACGATACAACGCAGACCGGTGCCAGCTGGGAAGTATTCAAAGAAGCTGCCAAATACCTGTACGAGCATGAAGATAGGAAGTTCACATTTACCGGCACGCTCGATGGAATTTGGGCTAAAAAACGCTGGTTGCAGATTGGTGGTAAAATTAAACTAGGCGGTTACGTAGACTTTTCCGACACACAATTTCATCCAGAAGGTTCCCTTATCCGGATGATCGGAATCAAACGTTTTGTGAATAATCCGTATTCTCCCGAAATTGAACTTTCTAACGAACCGGTAAGCACATCTGTTTCAAGTGATCTGAATAAGATTGAGACAAACGAGGTAACGGTCGATAGTAAATACAAAGATGCTTTGCAGTTTACTAAGAGACGGTTCCGGGACGCAAAGGAAACGATGTCGATGCTGGAAGATGCATTGTTGAATTTCTCTGGATCTGTCAATCCGATAACTGTTTCAACTATGCAACTGCTTGTAGGTGATGAAAGTTTGCAGTTCCGGTTTGTGAACTCAAAAACAAATCCGGCACAAGTATCTCACAATATTACTTATAATGCCAGCACAAGAATACTGAATGCTCCAGCAGGAATCATCCAGCATTTGACACTCGGTATTAATACTCTTTCTTCTTCTCACAAGGCAAATGAATATAAATACTGGGATTTAGTTGAATACAATTCTCCAGCACTCATTGACCCTGCAAAGAAGTTTTATCTATATGCTAAATGTAGCAATGAGAATCAAACTGGTACGTTTCTTCTAAACGAAACAGCTATTAAGATGGAGGGCATAGCAGGATATTATCACTTCCTAGTCGGTGTCCTCAACAGCGAGTATGAAGGTGATCGCAGTTTTGTTGAACTGTATGGATTTACGGAGATTCTGCCGGGACGGATAACTACTGAACAGATAATTTCCCCGGATGGGGAGACGTATTTCAATTTGGTAAAAGGTGAAATAGGCGGAAATATTCAAATTAAAACCGGATCGTCCGGATTGGAAAATCTGTCTGAATGGGAAGCAGCTCACAAAGAAATTGAAGATGCTGGTAAAGCAGCAGAACAGGTCCAAACCGTCTGCCTGATTGGACTTCCGCAGA
>OKRY01003248.1_pt1 | contig 12122 bp, 21 predicted proteins | sample 1601121 | NCBI WGS metagenome assembly OKRY01 (sample SAMEA3541546, study PRJEB24748) | human gut metagenome | biome: human gut; feature: human-associated habitat; material: faeces | place: China | collected 2012
AGAAAATGGACAAAGATACAAAAATTGAATTATTAAAAATTTTAGCAATGGTAGTAATTTTAATAGTATTAATTATAGGAATTGTTTGGATGAATAAATCGAATAATACTTCGAATGGAACAAATAATAATGCTACTACTACACAAGAGAAAGAATCAAATGATGAGGAAGAAAACACTACTGAAAATGTAGAAGAAAATACTTCAAATTCAGAAGCAAATGAATCAACTAATACAGAAAATGCAGAAACAAATAACGAAAATGCTGAAAATAATCAAAAAGAAACTAGCAACGAAGAAAATACAACAGTAACTGAATAATAATAAAAGAGCACTAATTAAGTTTAGTGCTTTTTTTTGATTGGGGACGGTTCTTTTTGCGAAAAGATCGTTTCTTTTTGCATTGGGACCGTTTCTTTTTGCAAAATGATACGGTCCAAATGCAAAATTTTAGGATATTTTCTGAAAAAGGAATCTTCTTAAATAAAAATATATATGAACCACTAATTATACAATATAGTACTAAAATAATTAGTATAATTCAATGAAATAATTATATATAATTTTAATATATGATTGTATAATAGGAGGTACAATATGGAACCAATACAAAGACTATATAGAAAAGATGAAATGGTTACAAGGAGTTTACATATAGATGAAGATTTATATTGTAAATTACAATATTTATGTGACAATATATATGATACATCTGTAAGCAAGTTAGTAAATATTTGTGCAGAGACAATGTTACTTCATAAAGGTAAAATAAAATTTTATAAGAAACCATATAAGACAGATTCAATATATCGTTCTATATTATTTAGAAAAGAATTTTTTGATGAATTAATTAGATTAAGAGATGAAACAGGTATATCTTTTAGTAGATTAGTAAATGGAAGTATTAAGGAATTCTTTGATAAATATGATGGTAGAGCTTTTAAGGTAAGATAATTATAAAAATGCCAACATATAAGAGAATTACTTTGTCTTATATGTTGGTATTTTTCAAACTTATTTTTTTGTTTAGATTCCGAATTTTGTTTTGAAATATTATTTTTCTATTTTTGTATTTTTTATTTTTTGTAAGATTTAATACATTAAAATTTCAGTATTTTCAATTAATACTTAATGTAAATCCGGACAAATGTCCGAATTTGAGTAAAGAGCTTATCCTTTATTACTATCTATCTTAATAATAAATCATCTTTTCGCCAAAAAAAACGACAGAATTTGTGTATATTTTTATATGTTTTTTAATTTTTCATTAGAATAATATCAAATCTTTCATATATATCGTTGTAAACAATAATCTATACATCTCTCACTGAACATATATAAAGTAATTGCTCCTGTATCTTGAATCCAATATAAAAACATCCCAAAGCACATAATCATCAATCCAGCTACCATAAAAATCAATTCATATCCTTTTACTCCTGTAATGAAGTCAATGAATTCAAAATGCATATAAGAAAGTATAGCTGAAGTAATACAAAATGTTCCAATGATTCTAAAAAAAATTCCAATTATTCTAACAATCCATCTCAATTGTGTAGCAGCTTCGATAATTACCTTCAATGCTATTCCTAATAATCCAGCACAACCTCTTAATAGAAGCTTTAATAATCCCCTCATAAATATAATCCTCCATTTATTAACTACTGTACGCTTCACTTAGATATGATATTTTTCCAATTCCGGACAAATGTCCGGAATATAATTTATTGAAGATTTCTAAAAATTAATGTCATCCTCTTTGATTTCATAAGAATTTTCATTTACATCTAAATTCGTTGTATTTTCTTCCAAAGAACTATCATCTTTCTTTCCTGATCCTAAGAAAGTAACTTTATCAGCTATAATATCCATTACAAATTTTCTTTGACCTTGACTATCATTATAACTTCTTGTTTGAATATGAGCCTCAACTTGAACCATTCTTCCTTTATAACAATATAAATTTACACTTTCAGCTAACCTATTCCAGCAAACAATTGGAATATAGTCTACACTTTCTCCATCTTGGACATAGTCTTTTTGAACAGCAATATTAAATCTAGTTCTTGATGCTCCTTTTTCAGTTTTTGTTAATTCTGGATCTTTTGTTAATCTCCCTAAAAAAAACGATTTATTTAACATAATTATTCTCCTCTTTCTTTTTTATTATATTTTGTTTTAGTATAATTTATCAACTAATTTCATCAGCTGGCTATCTTGTTGAAATAATTCATAATATCATGTCCAATTTTTTCAACTGCATAGAGTTTTACATGATAGATATCTTCATCATATTCAATTTTTCTTAGTGTATTCATTGATAAGAAATCTACACCAAAGGAAATGATAAATTCTCTTAGTTCTTTGGCTGAGTAAATCAGTTCATCATCTCCATCATATAAATCAACGGTTTGTATATAGTGAAAAGATTCAATAAAATTACATAGACCATCATATATGTTAACTGATTTGCTTTTAGATTCTGACATCTTGTTTTTCTCCTTAGTTCTTAATATCTTCATAAAATACACTATTGTAATCTTCATTACTAAAAAGTTTTGCTGTAAGTTCATTAAAATACTTGTCATGACATACAGTAACTTTATTGCTGAAATCATAGATGTATTCATAATTATTAATACATACAGGAACTTTACTGAACTTGAATGCATTTTGTAAAATCTTTTCTTTTTCTTCACCTGTATCTCCATCGTATAGATAAAGATAAGAAGTAAAGATAACTCTGTATTGTATATCTTTGTTTGGTTTGATTCTTGGTAAATAGTTATCTACAAATCTCAAATATTCATCAGGATTGGTAATATTCAGTTTTTTCATTTCTTCTTTTTTTAATGGAAGCTTTGTTTGTCGATAAAAAGACAAAACTAAATTAAAATTTTCATATATTACATAAGTTACAACCATTAATACTACAATTCCAAAACATATATATGAAAAACCATATATTATACTTTTATAGAATAATCTATGAGCCGGATTTTTAATCATATCATTCAATGCTCCTAATATTCCAACAAAAACAATAAAAAGTAAAAAATATTTACCATACATTCTAAAGATTGATGCTTTCTTTTTAATAGCTTTATTGTTTTTCTTCATTATGTTTACTCCTCCATATTGAAATAATCCTCAATAAAATTTGCACATTCATTTATATGAAAAATCATTTCATTCGCTCGTTCTTTTACATTTTTACAGAAACCATCAATAGCTTCTTGAACATCTAAATCAATATCAAAACTGTACTCATTTTGCGTTTGTGAATAAGGCATCAAGTAATAAACAGTACAAACTTTATGATCATTACTTTCTTCAATCTTTGTAACTTCAATTTCATCATCTACCTGTTCAAAGATATGCTTCCAAACAGTTATCTTCTTTTTATATTTCCAAATAACTTTCTTTTTAAATGAATTCATTTCATGCTCCTTCTTAAATTATTTAAAATATAGAATGATTTAAGAGGTATAATAGAAATAATAGAATTATAGCTACCTCATACCAATTCTCATTTTCTTTTTGTGGTTGATCTTCTAGAACAAAAAGTTTGTTGTATAGTTCTTTGTTGAAAAGTTTATTAACCAGCTTATCAAAATTTTCTTCATTATTAACAGTAATTTCATTATCGAAATCATATATAAAATCATAATTGTTATCACATATTGCTTCTTTATTAAATGAAAAGACATTTTGAAGTGTTTTTTCTTTTTCTTCGTCTTTATCATAGAGATTTAGATAGGATGTGATAATAATTTTATTTCTTCTTTGCTCATCCAAAATAAAAGATTCATAATTAGTTAAAGGTCTTAAATATCCATTTATAAATTCCAAATATTCATCAGGGGTCGTAATTTTGTGTTTCGTTAGTTCTTCCTTATTAAATGGTAATTTTGATAAATTTAATATTGCTAAATACGAAATGCAAATTAATAACACAATAATCAGAACTATACTAATATTTATAGCTATTTTAAGAATCTCATCTAATAATGACTCACTCCTATTAAATAGCATTAATGTCTTTCCTAGCATGCTAAGAAAAATTACAAAAGCACCTAACTTTATATTTTTATCAACCAAGAATAAAACTGCTGATTTCAGATTTTTAGATTTAAGTTTATTTTTCATATTTTTCTTCCTTTCATTATTTACCTTTCACAAGAGCAACTACTTCAAGATTTCTAAATCCATTGGAGTAAGTTTCTAATCTTTTTTTTACATTTTCTGCAATCTTCAATGATCTATATGTTTTTACTTCATCTGTATAGGCTGTGAAACTTGCATATTTTTCACCTTGAAAAATGTAATCATTCCCTGTGTAGAAATCTCCATGTTCGTTTTTTATTGCATACATAATTAATTCCTATTTCCTTTCTAATCATGGAACAAGTTCCATCCTGATTATTTAAAACTTTCTTTCACAAAATTAATCTGATCATTCGATAAACCAATCCATTGATCTTGCTTATTGATTCCTACGAATAAGACCGTTCCAACAAGAATCGTTTTATCAATTCCACCATGCCACATTTCAAAATTATATTGTTTATCTCCTAGTTTCCCATCTTCATCAGCAAGTATAATAATACCTTGTTCATCAAACGGTGGTCTTTTAATGACTTCAATATCGAAACATTCTAATATTGAACTTAAATTTTGTAAGTCTAACTTTAATATTTCTAATTCTTCTGGTTTTGCTTTTGGATGCTTGATTAATATTTTCATTATTATTTCCTTTCTATCTATAAAAAACATTAATGACATTCATGGCGATTAATGAAAACATTGCAAGTCCTGAATAGTAAAATCCATCGCCATTATCATCAAAATTAATTCTTGCAAATAGTTCAAACGTAGCATATAGAACCATTTCCATACCAAATAGAATATTTAATATGCCTAATGCTGAACCACCTATGAATTTATTTGCATATACTCCTAAAAATATTGCACCAGCATGTGCTATAATCAATCCTAACATTTATTTTCTTCCTTCCAAGATGGAACAAGTTCCATCTTATTATTTTAGTATTACTTCATAGTTAGCATTGGCATTGGGAATACCATTTTTAGGAAAACATTCCCTGATCATATATCCTTCGGTTCTTGCTTCTTTAGTCCAGAGATTAAAACTCGTATAAATACCAACGCATTCCCAACCACATGACCTATCACCAATATGCACTTTTGATTTTGTAAAATCGTATCTACATGCTCTTTTATCCATCTATTAACACCACCTGTTTTATTTTTGAACACATAAATTCAAATAGTGAAACACCTTCAGTTGCATCATTTTCATAGTATTCACATATCCAACTATCTACTATTTCTTCTATTGGTGGGGTAATGCAACTTGCATGAACCTTATCCACATACATTTGACAATAGAAACATTTTTCAAATGACGCTTTCGTTTCATCACTTAGCATATTCCAAAGGAGAACATATTGTTCTTCACCCATTTTCTTTTCTTCATTAATTTCTCTTGCAACTTTTACACATTGGTCTATTTTTTTCTTTTCCATATTCAAGCTCCTTTCACTCTTATTTTTAAACTGATATGTCATATATATCGTTTAATGTTTCATATAATTTCATTAACTTTCTTTCTGTTTTTTTTAGCTGTTTCTCCAATTTGTCAATTTTTATTGCGTTTTCAATTTGAAATGGATTTATCAAATATATTTCTTCTCTTAGATTTTCAACTTTTTTTGTTAAGTCATGGATTTCATCTGAAACTTTACCTATTTTTAAGGAGACAAATTCATTAAGTGCAAATTCAGAACGTGAATACTTTTGTATTTCAAATATCAATTCAATAAGTTCTTCTTTAGAACAGATATTAAGTAATTTTCTTACATTATCTTTGTTCATTCTTTTCTCCCTTATATTTTATATATCATTTCTACATATCTGCCCTATAATCCGGACAAATGTCCGGATTATAGGATGTCATAAAGTTCATCAACAACATTTTGATAATCTTGTGCAACATTACTATTGCTTGTATTAATGAGTACCTCTTTTTTCAAAGAAGCCTCTGTTACAGGCTTTGCTTGATAACGAATTACATTTTTCATACATCTTTCTTTAAATAAATGTTGCAATACTTCAACGCATTTAGTATCAATTGAATTTCTATTAACCATAGTCAATAAGATTTTAAAATCATATTCGATATACCCCATTTCCAACCATGCAAATAATGTTGAAATTGTTTTATCTAGTCCTTCTAATCCACCTTGTTCAATCTTTGTTGGTATTAAAATTAAATCTCCATCCTCATAGCAAGCGTTGATACTATTAAAAGTCAGTGCATTTGTAAATGGACTGTTATCAATTAGAACCACATCATATTTATCTTTAATAATATCTAATGCAATTCTTAATCGTTCATCTGCCTTCTTCATTGCAATCTTTAATTTCATATCAGCATCAGTCAATCTATGAGAACTAGGTATAATAAACATATTATGATATTTCTCATCATTTAAATGTTTTTCAATATCAACAACTGCTTCTTCAACAATTTGTGGCTTTTCTAATACATCAGAAATATCCGAATTGAAAGGTCTCTTTCTTAAATAATTACTTAAAATACTTCTTGCATCAGATATATCCTGTGTTGAATGATCAAATTCATCAATCAATTCATCTAAAACATTAAGTGTGAGTGCTTTATTTTGCTTTAACAACACACTTGTTGTATTTGCTTGCGGATCTAAATCAACTACTAATACTTTCATACCTTTTTGTGCTAAACCACATGCTAGATTTACTACTGTAGTTGTTTTTCCAACTCCACCTTTTTCATTAATAATACTAATTCTTTTCATATTCTTATTTCTCCTTTGTTTTATATTTACAGGTTTCTTCCCTGCCTCACCTTCTAATAGAACGTGCCTGAGGAAAGTGTAAAGGTGGAGACTTGTACTACCTTTACACCTTAACGAAGGCTAAGTTATCTCTCTTCATAAAAGTTTGCGAGTACAGGATGTACAAGCAAACCCGAAAAAATAACATTTTTAATATCCTTAGATAATGTTATTTTTTCGCAAATTTTAAATGAGGTATCTTTATAACTTTCCAATTAAAAATAATTCATAGTTATAATCTAAAACTAAAAACACAAAAAAACGGACATTTGTCCGGAATTAACTATATGTCTTTTTCAAAATTAATTTCATATAAAATAAGATGCATTGTATCGATTAGTTCATGTAGTGAAATTGAATAAATATTTAGATCAAATTCATCTGTCCACTTTTTAAAACAGTTATTTGCTTCATAAGGGTTAATAAGCTTTTTATTTCCATCAAAATATTCAGCTAATAAATCAACATTTGTTCCTTCAAGTTCTGAATCTTCAAGGTATGTTTCAATATCCGTTTGTAATTGATCAACAAACAATTCTTTAGTCATATAGCTCATATCTTTTTTCATATTTTCTTTTATTACTATATTAATGATCGTATATGCATTAGCTGTAAGAATAAAATTATCTTTAGATGTTGTTACATATGACGTTAATTCTGTTTCCAAGCGATCCTTGTTTTTCTTTTTCAATGTTCCATTGTTATATTGTTCTAATCTAATTCTATGTTTTAACCTTTCAATCTCACTTTCTTTTTCCAAAAGCTTTCTTTCGTATTCTTTTATTTTGATATTGTTCTTTTTGTTTCTTTTTTTCAATCCTTGCCAAAAACCTAACAACATTGAAATAACTATTAATAAAAATTCCTGCATAATCTCCTCCAAAATAAAAAGCAATCAATTGATTGCTAATGATATATGTTTTCCTCGTTTCTTTCTATCTTAATAATAAATCATCTTTTCACCAAAAAAAACGACAGGATTTGTGTATATTTTTTAAAATATATTTTTAAGATTAAAATTCCGGACATTTGTCCGGAATTAAGCATTCATTTCATAAAATTATTTATTAACTGCTTTTTTTAAAGCTGAACTTACTTTAAACGCTGGTACTTTACTAGCAGGAATAACTAATGTTTCTCCAGTACGTGGATTTCTTCCTGTTCTTTCACTACGACTACGAACTTCAAAAGTTCCAAATCCTTTTAAAGAAACACTATCTCCTTTTTCTAATTCATCAGTAATCACCTCAGTCAATGAAGTTACTACTTTATCCACATCAGTTTTTGTTATTTCTGTACTTAAAGCAATTGCTTCTACTAATTCATTTTTATTCATATCCATTCTCCTAAATTAATTTAATCTTACTATATCATATATTTTTACAATATTTCTACTTTTAAAATAATCATTTTTTGATAAATGTTTTAAAGTTTACTATCTAAATTTGTTTATATCTTTTTCAGTAGTCTTAATTCTATTTGTTATTTCAGAATATTGATTTTTTAATTTTAACCTTTCTTGTTTTAAAGATGATAGGTCTTTATCAATTAGATTTTCAACTTCTTCATCACTCATTTCTATAATACCTTCCATTCTTTGAATTTGAATATCTCTAAAATCTTTTTCTATTGTGTTTATTTTGGAATTACAAGTTGCTAGTTCATGTTTGATTGATCTTGATAATTCTTTCATATCTTGCAATGAATTAATATTTTCAAATTGTATATTTCTTTTTTCAAGATTATCTAATTTTTCTTGCAGCTCTTTTGTTTTAAAATGAAAAAACTTTTCTTTCTTTGTCATTTGATAAAGTGGACTTTGATTATACTTTGTTTTAATTTGGGCATTGTCATAGAAAGTATTTCTCATATCTTTAGTTTTATTTTCATCATTATCTGAAGTATAAATAACATCTTCAATCTCTGGATCAGTAATATTACACCCGTTATTTAAAATACGTTCTTGTATTCCTTCGAGTGAATAATCTAAATTTTCATCATCTGGGTTTTTTATTCTTTTACAGCGTCTAAACTTTGTTCTGTAGGGCGGCTTGATTCTTAACCCTTTTCTTCCTTTTGAATCCTTATCTTCCCAAATATTTGCAATCCTATAACCATCCCTTCCATAATCAATTACCTCATCTCCGTTAGAAGAGTAAATATCAAACTTCTTAGTAAAATCAACATTGCATTTTAAAGTTGTTTTATTTTTATTCCACTCAGCATTATTTCTATCAAGAAGAAACCAATCGTTAGAATAAGGTATTCTAACAAAATAATAAGATTCATTACTAAACTCTTCATTAACCATTTTTTCATTAATAGTAAATGAATAATTTTTATACTTTTCAATTTCTACATTTTTATTTTCTCTAACTCCATCTTCAACTTCAAAACCTACTTTTGTTAAATAGGATTTAAAATCATCATAATCTTTTACTCTAGGAACAACATAATCTATTGCCTTTCTAATTATTTCTAAATCAGTGTCTCCCTGTTTTTGTTGATGATAATTATACCAGCTTAAAGAATTTGCCTTTTCTGGTTTAGGTAGAACCTCGATGCCATACTTTCTACAAACTCTATCATTCAACTCTCTAAATATTGCAACATCCTTTTTATAATAAATATCCCATCCTTTTCCCGAAAGATTATTGACAGGATTAACAATAATATGAGCATGAGTATGTTTTGTATTTTTATGAACTGCAATAACATAATCATGTTCACCATGCGTACAATCTTTTATCCATTCTTCTGCAATTTCATAAACTTGTTCAGGCTTCAAATTTGGTTCATCAAAGGATTGGATAAAATGATACCCAACATTTGTACCCTTATAATTATTTTCTTTCCATTCACTTTGCCAATACATTCCTACAACACTTGGATCAACACCTCTATTTGTACCACTGATCCAATAATCTGTTTTGGTTTCATCTAAAATATAATCAATGGCATTATTGATATTTCCTTTTAAGGAATGTACCTTCATTATTGAACTCATTTCATTTCTCCTCTCAAGAAAAAATCCGGACAAATGTCCGGACTCTATTCTTCAATTTTAATTTGTTCTAATTTCTTTATGTTGTTATCTTTATAATATTGATTAACAGTCTCTTGTAAGATTTTAAGATCATTTCTAATAGTATCAATATTTCTTTTTAAATCTTTCAATTCAATTTCTTCCCCTTTAATAATATTCGTATTCAAACCACGTGTTATCTGATTTAAGTTATTTCCTATTCTTCCAAGTTCATAAAGAATATCTTCAGCAGCATCAAATTCAATTTTGTAACAAACTCCATATTGAGCTAATCGTCTTATCATTTCCGAAGATGTTATCGACATCTTTTCTGCTTTCTTTTTGATTATGTTTAATTCTTTTTCAGTTAAACGTATAGCAATTCTTTGATCTCTATTAATTTTATTTTTTTGGTTTTCATTGCTCATAAATATCACCTCCTAAAAAGTACGATAAGGGTATGGGATATCCCATCAGGAATTTCAATTTTTGAAAATTGAAATTGGGTGTATTTTTTTCGGTGAAAAAAATGTACGTACAAAAAGTGCGTTTGAGCAACTTTATTTGTACGTACAAACCCCTAGCCTGCTACATTGGAAAAGTAAGAAACCCCTTATTTTTACAATGAAAAGAGGTCACTACTTAAAAAATCAGTTTTTTTCAAAAACTGATTCCAATAGAAGTCGCTCGGTTGCGATTATTCATAATTTTCATTTTGATTTTTTTCATCACCATCAAGAACTTTTCTTACTTGTTCATCAAGCGACTCATACTTTTTAGCTATTACCTTGAGTTTATTAATTTCATTATCAATTTGTTTGTTTTCTTTCTTTAAATCCTTAATACTATTTTCATATTTCTCAATTGTTTTTATATTCTTTTCTTTGTTTCTTGTTAAACTGTCAATTGTTTTTTTTAATTCGTTATTCATTTTTCTTCATCCTTTCATTAAATTATAGTTTAATAATAAATCATCTTTTCGCCAAAAAAAACGACAGGATTTGTGTATATTTTTTAATAAAAAAAGAACTTTTATACAAAGTCCTTCTTTTCTTTATACTCTCCAAGATATGATATTTTATTATGATTTACATAATAGATAGAATTATCAATGGTATCAATAAATATATTTTTATCTCTCCAAGAATACTCATTTAAATAATCGCTTGAATAAATTGTTGTTCCATATGGAATATTTTCTAAATAATCTTTCATTTCAAGATAATCATCTTCTTCAACATTTTGTCCATTTACTATAAACTCATTGTCATCTTCAATATCAATTATTTGTTCGTATTTGTTAGAAACATGTGTCATATTGATGTATGACATATTAGAAAATAACAAACCATCATCACTATGCCAATTACCAACTTTTACAAAATCACCATTTCCATTTAAAAAAACAAAACGACTACCGTTGATTAGTCTTTCTATCATTGACTGGAAAATAGGATTAAAATAAAACATCTTATCTAAAGAAAATAATTCAAACAGATCATTTTTTATAAACATTTGAGTGTCATTTAAAGTTTTATCTTTTCGATTATAAAAAGAAATAATTCCATTGTGAGCAACTCCTATTTCCGTTTTAATATATGTATCTCTTAAATCATTTATAGAATCAGATAGCGGATATGGATGACAGTTTCCTTTATCAATTAAACCACTCGTTGCAATTCTAAAATGAATGACAAGTCCTCTATTTTTTAAATGAAATTCTTCATCAGTGCGGACTAATTCATTATAAAAATCGTTAAAAGTCATGTATCCTTTTTTTATAATAACTTTACCATTCTCATTAAACATGAACCCTGCACCGTGTGGATTTTTATTCCAACAGTTTCTAAAAATATCTTTACTAGGAAGTTTTATTCCCTTTGGTTTTATTACTATAATACACATAATTTATTCCCCCTAACCATTTAAAATCTTTACCAATTTATTGAAATCATGAATCACCTCTTTTAATTCTTTTCTAGAACAAAATAAGAAAAAATTTAAAATAGGAAGAAAAATAAACGTATTATTAATCCATCCTCTTGTTGTTAACATTTGATAAAATGCTACTTGTAGCAAAACAAATTCAGTAATGACAAACACCACTTTCAACTTATTTAATCTCATAATAATTAGCTCCTTTATTTTATATTATTGAGGCTTCAACCCTCGCCTCACCTTCTAATAGAACGTGCCTGA
>OKRY01003251.1_pt1 | contig 12109 bp, 10 predicted proteins | sample 1601121 | NCBI WGS metagenome assembly OKRY01 (sample SAMEA3541546, study PRJEB24748) | human gut metagenome | biome: human gut; feature: human-associated habitat; material: faeces | place: China | collected 2012
TATAGTAGTAGATCACGAACAGCACGGCCAGCGCGCCGCCGGTGATGCCAAAAGCTCGGAACAGGAACTGCGCAAATTTGCATTTCATATCGGTGGACCTCCTTTACCAGCCCATGCTGTCGTCAAAGTCGAGCAGCGACGGATCGACCGGCTCCTCGTGCATGACGTTGATCATGTATTCGTTGACGGTGCGGCGCGCCTCGGCCGGCGAGACGATGCGGTGATCCATCAGCGAGTGCGGCATCCACACCGTGTGGAAGCGCTCGTCGTGCTTGCGGATCTCCTCCTCGATCAGACCCTGCGCACCGGCCATGCCCTTGCAGCCGATGTCGTCGTACATGATGATCATGTCGCAGTTGAACTTCTCCGCCGTCTCCCACATCTGCATCAGGTGGCGGTTGCCGCCGACGGTGTGCGTGCGCATCGGGGTGCGGGCGTGCCAGTCGGCCACGTCGCTCATCATGATGTCGCGGTCCTCGGTGTCGACGATGTTGTGGCCGGTGAGCGAATCCATGTTGATCAGGCACAGGATGCCCCAGCAGTTATACAGCCACTGCACGCCGTGCGCGTAATACGTCGAGCCGCAGCTCCAGGCGATGGCGCGGTGGCGCGTGAGCGGGAAGGTGTCGATGTTCTTGCGCACACATTTATCAAAGATGCGCATGAGCTTGTGCGATGCCATTTTATTGCGGCGCTCAATGGAAAACGTATCCCCGTGGGTTTCCACATAATCGAAGAGCATGAACGCTTTGTTCAGGAGTTCATCTCTTGCGGGCTGCCCCACCATGTCAGCCTCGTGATAGTAGAGTTCGCCAAGCATATCCATTTTGGAGAGACGTTTCTCCTCGTCGTCGATTCCTGCCATTGCCTTCATCACGTCCTCGATGGTGGCGATGCTGTAGAAGGCGTAAGGACCCACGTATTGATTGTAGAGCTCCTTAATCTTCTCACGTCTCACCTCCACCTCTTTCTTTTCGAGCATTCTTTCGAGTGCCGCCATAAACTCGCGAATCAGTCGCTGTATGTAGTCTCGTTGTAGCATATTGTTGTCTTAACTCGTTTGTATAGTTATTTTATCCGTTATTGTTGATTGCCTCCACATACTCCCACAGTTTCTTGTAGAAAGGATGTTGGGTCATCGTGTCCTTGTTGCCCAGGATGATGAGCTTCATGCGGGCTCTCGTCATCGCCACGTTCATGCGGCGGAGGTCTTTCAGGAAACCGATCTGACCTTCATCGTTGGAACGCACCAGCGAGATGAGGATCACGTCTCTTTCCTGACCCTGGAAACCATCCACCGTGTTTACGCTGATGAGGCGGCGGTAAGGCTTGAAGAACTCATACTTCTTGATGAGCTTCTTCAGATACTGCACCTGGGCACGATAAGGCGAAATGATGCCTACGTCGATGCTCTCGCTCAACACTCGCTGCTTGCCTATCTTGGTGAAGTATTCTGCCAGGGTAAGCAGCGTAAGCTCGGCTTCCGCCTTGTTGATACGCCCGAAACTCTCGCCCACAAACTGCTCCTTGAAGTTCAAATCAGAATTCTGATTGGCTGCAGATGCAGAAGATGATGTGGATGCAGAATCCTCAGGAGCATCTTCTCCTTCTATGGTTATCTGATTCTCCTCGTTCGAAGTATCAATCCAGGTTATTGGATGGTCGTAATCCAATACGCTGCGGTATTTGATCTGTGGCGCACTCTCCACCTTGCCCCCGTAGAACCAGTCGCTGGAGAATCGCATGATTTCATCGTTCATGCGGTACTGAATCTTCAGCAGGGTCACTACCTCAGGCTTGTTTTCGGCAATGCGCTCCATCAGGGTCTTGCCCAGTCCGGCTCTCAAGGCTGCAATACTCTTCACGGTAGGCGGCAGCTGACAATGGTCGCCCGCCAGAATCACCCGGCTGGCTCTCTTCATTGGAATCCAGCAGGCGGCTTCCAATGCCTGCGCTGCCTCGTCGATAAACAGGGTGCCGAACTTCATTCCCTCCAGCAACCGGTGGGCAGAACCCACCAGGGTGCAGGCGATGACACGCGCCTCGCCAAAGAGTTCGCTGTTGATGCGGATTTCTATTTCGGTGGCACGACTCTTCAGCCTATCCATCTTCTGATGATAGTTCTCGCTGCCTTTCTTCTTGTTTTTTCTTAATTCTCTGATTGCCTTGCGGATAGCCCAGAGTTGCGGATAGTCGGGATGACTCTCAAAACGGCGCTCGTAGGTGAAGCCCAGCATCTTGTCGTTCACACGGGTAGGGTTTCCGATACGGAGCACGTTAACACCTCTATCCACCAGTTTTTCGGAAATCCAGTCCACCGCCATATTGCTCTGTGCACACACCAGTACCTGACTCTCTCGCATCAGGGTTTCGTTGATGGCTTCCACCAGGGTCGTGGTCTTTCCGGTTCCCGGAGGTCCGTGAACGATTGCCACATCCTTCGCCCAGAGTACCTCATTCACAGCCCTTTCCTGGGTAGGATTGAGCCAAGGGAACTTCATCGGTTCGAAGGAGAATTTGCCTGCCTTCTGATGCGAATAGAATAAATCGCGGAGATAAGCCAGGCGGTTGTTCTTTGCCTTCATCACGCGGTCCAGAGCTTCAAACATCAGTTTGTAGCTGGTTTCATCAAAGGATAGCTGCACGCCGATAGGCTCCGTAGATTGCTGCAAGTCGAGCAATGGGGCAGAGTCGGGCACGGTAATCACCATTCTGTCGCCATCCACATAGCTCACGGTTCCCGTAAAAGAAAAATATTTGATACTTTGAACTTTTCTGCCCTGGTTCTCATTTTTCCCCATCTTCTTGACCATAAAGAACATGACGGGGCGACCGAACTCAAAATTGTGCTCGATATCCTGGTCAGAGGTACGGAAGACCTCAATGGCTGTTTGGTTCAGCGAATTATAAAAGCTTTTTCCCACACGGAGCGGGAACCAGGCATCACCTCGTTTCACCTTGCGCTGCATTCCCATCTGTTCGGTGAGCTTGCGGAAGGCTTCCTTCTCGGTGTAATACTCCAGCTGGAGCAGGGTGCGTTGTTGCAATAATGCCTGAATTGGTGAAATCTGTTCCATATAGGATGCAAAGTTACACCAATTCAGGCAAAAATAAGAAGATAATAGGATAAATTATCTAAAATTTATTTCATGATGCGTTCTACGTCCTGGATGGTGCGGTTGAACGGACCATTGTGCTCCAGTTTGATGGTGCACATGGCAGCCGCAAACTTACCAGCCTCGGTAGGAGTGGCACCCTGCAGACGCTTGTAGAGATAACCGGCAGAATAGGTGTCGCCGCATCCGGTAGCATCCACCACCTCGTGAGGCGGATAGGCAGGAATCTCATAGAAGGTATCATCCACATAGACGAGCGAACCCTCGCTGCCCAGCGTGATGATTACCTCGGTAACACCCCACGAATGTATTAGCTTCGCAGCCTCGCGTGGCTCCTTCAGCCCCGTGATGGTCTCCATCTCCGTCTCGTTCACCTTCAGATAGTAAGTGTGCTTCAGCACTTCCAGCTTATCCTTCCAGTCTATCGGATACACCTTCTCGTCTCTCACCTCGCGCAGATAGCCCTGCACGTCGATGGAAACCCTTCCGCTGCGCGAGAGGAATTCTACTACCTCCGGCGAGAAATCATCGCTCAGCAGACTTCCCAGGTGATAGACCTTCGCCTCCACGTGCTCCAGCTGTCTGATGGTGAATGGATCAGCCTTGGCAAGCACACGCTGCTTGCGCTCGTTCTGGTTTTCTCCGTAGATATTCTCGAAGAAGACGGTATTGCGCGATGGATTGAGGGTAACTTCTATGCCCGCCTGGCGCATCTTTTCTACAGGCTCTGTTTCTGTTGGATCCATTGCTGTAATGAGCGAAAAGCTCACATCCTTAGGTAGTTGGTTGATGGCGTAGGCGAAGTAGAACGATGTTCCGCCAGCCATGTAAACAGTTCTGTTTGGGGTAACTATCTTATCTTTGGTTACGTGCCCTATACAACAAATATCTTTCATCTATTTCTATTTTAAACGGGTGCAAAGGTACAAAAAAACTTCGAGTTAGATTTGGTTTTTTACCTTAAATTCAACTTTTGTTGCAAATATTTAGAAGAAAAGGGCGTTTTTCTTTTGTGATGTTCTTTATTTAATGTACCTTTGCAGCAGAATTTAGTAAACTGAACATTATCTCGAGAAAAGATAGAAACTTATATTATGTGGTTTGATCATTTAATCAACGTGCATTCGGCGGTGCAAGGCATCGTCATTCTTTCATTGATTTGTACCCTAGGTCTTGCCCTGGGCAAGATTCATGTCAAGGGAATCTCCCTCGGCATAGCCTTCGTATTCTTTGTGGGCATCGTGGCGGGCCATCTCGGGCTCTCCATCGACGAGAACATGCTGGAGTTTGCCGAGAGTTTCGGACTCACCATGTTCGTGTATGTGCTGGGTCTCTATGTGGGTCCCAACTTCTTCGGTTCGATGCGCCACGAAGGCATCTCGCTCAATCTCTGGAGCCTGGCAGTCATCGCCGTGGGCACCGTATTCTCGCTTGCCCTGTGCCTGGTGCTGCCCGTGAGCCTGCCCGATATGGTGGGAATTCTCTGCGGTGCCACCACCAATACTCCGGCTCTGGGTGCTGCCCAGCAGGCGCTGCAGCAGTTGGGATTGCCTAGCGGCGGAGCTGCCCTGGGCTGTGCGGTAACCTATCCTCTGGGCGTTGTGGGCGTCATCCTGGCGATGATGTTCCTGCGCAAGCTCTTCGTAAAGCCTGAGGACCTGGAAATCCGACGTGCCGATGAGGATGACCATACATCCATCGGACAGTACGTCATCGTAAACCCGGCTCTCAACGGCAGTACCATCGCCGAAATCTCGATGATGACCCATCGCAAGTTCATCATCTCCCGTGTATGGCGAGGCGAGCAGGTCATCATTCCGGAGGCTGATACCGTGCTCCATACCAACGATAATGTGCTCGTGGTTACCAATAAGGATGAGGCAGCTGCCATGCAGATACTCTTCGGAAAGAAGGTGGATAAGGAGTGGAATAATGATAAGGTGGACTGGAACGCCATCGATGCCAAACTGGAGAGCAGAATCATCGTGATGACCCGTCCGGGACTCAACGGCAAGCGACTGGGAAGCCTGCAGATGCGCAATACCTATGGCGTGAATGTGAGCCGAGTGCTGCGTGGTGATATCCGACTGCTGGCTACCGACGACCTCCGTCTGCAGTATGGCGACCGCCTGACGGTGGTGGGCGACCCTACGAGCATCGACCATGTGGAGCAGTTCCTGGGCAATGCCGTGAAGACGCTCAATGAGCCTAACCTGGGCGCCATCTTCCTGGGTATCATCCTGGGACTCGCCGTGGGAACCATTCCGCTGAATATTCCGGGAATGACGGCTCCCGTACGTCTGGGTATTGCCGGTGGTCCTATCGTAATGGGTATTCTGATAGGTGCGCTGGGCCCTAGAGTGCAGTTCATCTCTTATATGACGCGTAGTGCGGGACTGATGCTCCGCGAGCTGGGTCTTGCCCTGTATCTGGGCTGTCTGGGTCTGTCGGCTGGTGGACAGTTCTTCGAGACGGTGGTTCGTCCCGAGGGTTTGATGTGGGTAGGCATCGGTTTCCTCATCACGGTGGTTCCGGTTATCATAGTGGGCTTCATCATCCTGAAGACCAAGAAGTACGATTTCGGCAGCATCTGCGGCATTCTCTGCGGCAGTATGGCGAATCCGATGGCGCTTACCTATGCCAACGAGACCCTGGATGGCGATACGCCTAGCATCAGCTATGCTACGGTTTATCCGCTCGGCATGTTTATCCGAGTCATCATCGCCCAGGTCATCATCATGTTCTTCGTCTGAAGGGCTTAACTTGAAAAACTTGAATAAAAATAGACAGAAAAAAGGCTGGTTTCATTTAGAAATCAGCCTTTCTCTTTATCGTTATTTTCTTACCCGTCAGGGGATGTTCGAAGGTAATCTCCTCGGCATGTAGATGCAGTCGGGCAGCCTTCTCGTTGCCGTAGAGCGGATCGCCCAGGATGGGAGCATTCAAACCCTCCTGATGGGCACAATGCACACGCAGCTGGTGGGTTCTGCCCGTCTTGGGATAGAGGGCGATGCGGAGATGGGAGCCGTCGATGCGCTCCAGGATTTCATACTCCGTGATGGCCTCCTTGCCCTGAGTATGATTCACTATCTGGCGGGGGCGGTTCAGATAATCGGGCAGCAAGGGAAGGGAAATCTTCTGCTTTTCTGCGGCACTAGAAGACGCTCCTTGTTCTTTCTGCTCTTCTTTCAGCTTCTTTGCTTCTTCCCAAATCTTATCGCAGGCTTCCTGGTCCTTACACCCAATGATGGCAACGTACTTCTTCTGTATCTGATGATTCAGAAACGCTTGCTGCAGGCGATGATAGGCAAAATCGGTCTTGGCAATCAGCAGCACGCCGCTGGTCGCCATGTCCAGCCGGTGAACGATGAGCGGACCGGTAGCCTCAGGATATTTGCTGCGCATCAGCGCATAGACTGATGGTTGGGCAGCGTCTTTCCCCGGTACAGACAGCAAACCTTCGGGCTTATGGATGACCGCAATTTCTCTATCCTCATAAAGTGTTTCCACCTTATTATATATTGATAGGTTGATGGCTTCCGGTTCGAAGGTTGAAGCAGGCAGCATCCAATGCAGTATCGGCTTGCACTTGCCGTTGCAGGCAGAATAGAACTGCAGGTGGTGACGGATTTCCTCCTTCGGGCTTTCTCCCCACCAGAACATAGCCATCTGCAGCGGTTTGTAACCATGCTGGTAGGCATATTGCAGCAGTTTCGGTTCGCAGCACTCGCCGCTTCCGGCTGGCGGCACCATCTTCAGGGCTGTAATCCTGCTCGTAGCTATCGCCGCCTGCGGATACTCCTTCAGGGCTTCATCTCTGAAAATCTCCAGCAGATCCTTGATTTCTCCCTCCTGGTTCAGCATTCTGAACTGCGAGAAAAGCCATTGCTGCAGGGCATCAGAGAGTTGCTTGCGCAGTTGTTTCAGCCTCAGTATATTCTCCTGATAATCCTCAAATTCCGTTTCCAGGGCTGTCTTTTCCGAGAGCGATTTCTTCAGTCGGCGCAGTTCAGCCTTCATAAACTGGCTTTCCCTGATCATCTCCGTCTCTTCCGCTTCTGATAGGTTTCCTGCCTCTCTGCGGCTGTCACGCTTTGCCTTTGCTTCCTTCATCTTCTCCTGATAGGCGGCGATGGTACGCTTCCGCTCCTCCTGCAGTTGCCGGATCAGGGTTCTGGCTTCCTTCATCCTTTCATCCTTCTCCAGGTGGCTGATGCTCTGGTTGATACGTGAGATTTCCGCCTCGTGGGTCTTGAAGTAGCCGTCGGGCTGCAGATAGTCGAATACGGCAGGCACGAAGTCCTCCCAGTCGCTTCTTCCGCCAATCTGTCCGCTGTAGGCTGCCAGGTATCCCCATTTCGGAGCCTCGCTATCGGCAGCCAGGTATCCCCATTTCGGAGCCTCGCTATCGGCAGCTGGGTATCCCCATTTCGGGTTATCGGCATCTGTTTTTACATTTTCTACGATGAGCACGCCAAACATTTTGCCGCGCGCAATCTCTTCCTGCCAGTCTTCTCGTCTGGCAAGCACCTCCTGCACTTCCCTGCACGCCTGGATGCAGAGCGGATGCGGTTCGTAATCCAAAGGATTGTTCATCCTTGCAGGAATATTTTCTGAAGTATGATGGAATGGATGGAAAATCATGCTGCAAAGTTACAAAAAAAATGCAGAAGTCTTGGTTTATCCACAGAAAAATCTTACTTTTGCACCATTAAAGGAAAAATTAAGATATGCAAACGAAAAATAACAATATATTCTACCATCTTGTAGCCTTCCTGACGGTGGCAATCTGGGGAACCACCTTCGTTTCCACCAAGGTGCTGATGCTGAACGGGCTTTCTCCTGCTCAGATTTTCATCCTGCGTTTCAGCATCGCCTACATGCTGATGCTGGCGTTCAATCATCGCCGTCTCTTTGCCGATTCCTGGCAGGATGAGGCTAAGATGGCGCTGCTGGGCATTACGGGCGGTTCGCTCTATTTCTGCAGCGAGAATGAGGCGATGAACTTTACCACCACCACCAATACCTCGCTCATAGTCTGTTCGTGTCCGCTCTTTGCCACCCTGCTGGTTCGTTTGGTCTATAAGGATTCCAACCGCATCCATATTGTCCAGCTGCTGGGTTCTCTTCTGGCATTTGTGGGTATGATCATCGTGGTATTGAACGGCAGGTTTGTGCTTCATCTTTCTCCTGTGGGCGATGCATTGGCGTTTACGGCGTGTATGTGCTGGGCGATTTATTCGCTGCTGATGAAGTCAACCACGGGCGATTACAGTCCTGCATTCATCACCCGCAAGGTGTTTTTCTATGGTGTTCTCACCATCTTGCCATATTATATCTTCATTCCGGGTTTTCCTCCGCTCGAGGTATTCGCCCGTCCTCAGGTATTCGGCAATCTGCTCTTTCTGGGCTGCCTTGCCTCTATGATCTGCTTCCTCACGTGGAACTGGTGCATCTCAAAGCTGGGCACGGTAAAGGCCACCAACTGGGTCTATTTCAACCCGATAACGACGATGATTTTCGCCTCATGGGTGCTTGGCGAGCAGATTACCCCCTATTTCCTTGCTGGTGCCGCCTGCATCCTGATAGGAATGTATGTGGCGGATAAGAAAACGAAAGGGGAGCAGTAAGGAAAAATAGTTCAGAATCATTCCACTCTAAGGTCAAAAGCTTTAGAGCACGATTTAGTATATCACATCCACACGCTTTTGCTGGTGCCCCACTACATTCTGTATTATCACCTCATTCACCAGCGCAGTCTGCGCTGGATCAGTACCGACTATCATGTTCTACAACAAGGCGGTGGAAGCAGGGCAAGCTCCACCCAACGACATCTTTGCTCACGTGCAGACAAGCAACGTGCGAACCGCCAAACGGGCTATCTCTATCAAGGAAATTCGCAAGATAGAAAAGCTGGACTTACCAACAGGCTCCTCCCTAGACAAGGCACGAGACCTGTTTCTTATCAGTTTCTATCTGCGTGGAATGGCATTCGTAGATATGGCGTTCCTGAAGAAGACAGACTTAAAATGTAGTATGGTGAGCTACAACCGCCGCAAGACCCACCAAAACCTCAACATTGAGTGGATGAAACCGATGCAAGCTATCATCGATAAGTATGCCGAACAGACCCAAGAGTCTCCTTATCTGCTACCCATTCTGACAGGTAAGGAATCCTCTCCATACACCGCATACCGCAAGGTGGAGCACAACACGAACTACAACCTGAAGAAAATCGGTGAGATGGTAGGCTTGAAGATACCGCTGACCACCTACGTGGCACGCCACACATGGGCAAGCGTAGCCTTGCACATGAACATACCGATAGCCACCATCAGCGAGGGCATGGGACACAACTCCTACAAGACCACACAGATTTACTTGCAGTCGATAGACGTAGCAACCATCAATAAAGCCAACGAGCGGATTATAAGAAAAATCCGATTAAGCGAGGGCAATGAAAACTAGTTTTCAGATTGCTGAGCGTGAGGATTTTATCAAAAGATCTCGAAAGAGTTGTAAATAAAAGGTTATGTTTACCCCATTTCGGAATGATGGGGTAAATATTTAGCAAACTTCGCCCTTTCTTCTTAGAAAAGGGCAACAATAGCCGAAATAAGTGCAAATCTGCCATTTATCGGAATCATCCGAGGCAGATTTGCTAAACATTTGTGTTAATTTTTGGGGATAGATTACAGAAAATGATAAAATTTGACAAGTAATCCAACTATTTTTCGTACTTTTGTAGCAAGATTGTCCTTTTCTAAGAAGAAAGCGCAAAGAATGTAAAATAAAACTATGTATGTAGAGGCTGTATGGCTAATACTCATATATACGATTAAGATTATGCATAACAATAGCAAATTGACTAGGCTTCCACAACCATCTTGTATGGTTGCAGCTGAGGACATAAAGTAGGATGAGAATATGACGCAGGATTGCTTGAATTCAACTTCTACAGCCGACGTAAGCAAACACTTACCAAAGGGCATCAACATAACTGGGGCTGATAAGAAATCGGTCTCAGGTATAGAAGGAATGCCCTGGGGTTATCTGTTTATTCACAACAAGACAGCCCAGGTTTTCGAGAAGGAGATGAAAGATTATAATGAGGAGAATCCAGATTCAGCCCATGCTTGTTTTATCCATCGTTCTTATACTTACAGGCAAAAGAGCGAGAAGGGAGGCGTAAAGAAAGAATTGAAGCCAACCATCAGCGGACTTGTATTTCTGCAAGGCAGAACACGTGAACTCCAGGAATTTTTGAAAATCAATTATCCACAATATCATTTGGTTAATGATAGATGCAAGGGCGAGCCGGCATCGATAAGTAATAAAGTGATGAAACCTTTCATGATGGTCTTGAAAGACAATCCAGAGAGGGTAACATTTCTGAGAGATCCTTTCGAGAAGTTTGCCAAAGACCACGTAAAGCTTCGAGTACTCACCGGCATCTTCAAGGATTGTGAAGGCTACATAGTCCGCATAGACCGTGACCGTCAGCTCGTCTTCGATTTCGGTAGTTATGCTGTAGCCATCCGTGGCGTGCATAAGGAAGACTTTGAGGTGGTGGAAGAATAATACTTATATGAATTATTTTAAGTTGTAAAATAAAAATAATACAAATTTTATGAAGGATAGAATTGATCAGAAAGACTCTTCTCAAGAGCCATTCTCAGGGGTATTGTATAAACTCAAAGTATCCCTCTTTGCCAATAAGTTGACAAATTGGTATTTTTCTAAGGCTACACTGCCATATTGGTGCATCATGGCACTTGATAGCATCGCTATTGTAGTGGCAGGAATGATTGCAACCTATATCGCAGAAGGAGGCGAGGTGATAGCTTCCCATTTCTGGAACTACCTCCTCATGTTCGTCTGCTCCCTGCCACTCTTCGTGGTAGGCATGCGAATCTTCCATACCTATTCCGGTATCATGCGCTACTCGTCATTCGTTGACCTGCTTCGCATATCCAGTGCCCTCATCGTCGGTTTCATCCTGAATAGCATTCTGCTTCATGTGGTGCCAGACAGTATCCTCTGTGAGCTTACCACAGAGTCTATTGTCGTCATGCTCTTCATTTCCATGGTAGAGATGTGGACGATGCGAATCCTCGTGAAGTATATGTACGACTCCAGTTTCTCTGCCGAAACCAAGACTCCGGTTTTCATACTCGGAGTAAGAGAGGGTGGTATCTCCTTGGCAAAGTCTATGCGTAATGATCATCCATCGCAGTATGTAGTGAAAGGGTTTGCTACGTCAGAAACAGACATAAAAGGTCGATTCCTGTTGGGATGCGAAGTCTATTCATACGATGAAGCATTAATGGGTATCATGCATAAGCTGAATGTCAAGACCCTCTTCGTAAGCCCTCTGGTCACAGAGAAGTTCCTGGAGAAGCAGGATATGATCGACAAGCTTACCGCAGAAGCCTCCTTTGATGGATGCCTGACGGGCTACACCTTGACCCTGTCCGGCGGATAGTACGTTGCCGACTATCACTTCATCAATGTTGGCGGGATTGACTCCGGTTTCCGCGATAATGTTTTTTATTACGGCGGCTCCCAAGTCTGCTGCTGTCATTGAAAGAGTTGTTCCTAAAAATTTGCCGATCGCTGTTCTTTTTGCTGCTACGATATAGGTTTTTGTCATTGAGGCATTGCTTTTAAGTTTTTGGAAATTATTAATTCACAGCTTGGAATCACACAGTTCTTTTGAAGATTTAAAAGAAGAACTGCCTGCCATCATCACACGCTGTGTAGATATCAAACGAATGGTTGTAGAAAATGATCAGTTTGACACAGGTGAGCGTATGTTACTGAATTTCGGACACACACTGGCTCACACCATTGAACAACATTTCCATTATCAGCGGGAAAGTCATGGCGAAGCCGTTGCCATTGGCATGTATCAGATTACCAGGATTGCCGAGGAAAAAGGATTAACACCAGAAGGAACTGCAGACCGTATCCAGCAGGTTTTAAAGACCTAC
>OKRY01003253.1_pt1 | contig 12106 bp, 8 predicted proteins | sample 1601121 | NCBI WGS metagenome assembly OKRY01 (sample SAMEA3541546, study PRJEB24748) | human gut metagenome | biome: human gut; feature: human-associated habitat; material: faeces | place: China | collected 2012
TGGTTTGACCTGGACTAGCCTGAAAGGCAATATCCCGCAGAACTGGTTTGCCTTCTTCATAGGTCTTCGACAAATCTTCCAGTGATTTTCCTTCGTACTTGCAGATTGCCTCTTTGTAATCGGAAGGAATCTCCACCGGTTCTTTCGTAGAGATGTCATAGCCCACCAGTACCGTGCGGCACTGGCATTTGATCATGCCGTCACGACGGTCCACCGCCCGCTGCAGGAGTGTAAAACTCTTGTTGCCCAGATGCACCACCGTTGTCTCTATCGCCAGGTCGTCCGAAAAAAATACCGGAGCCAGAAAATCAGCATTGATATTGGCCACCACTACCGCAAACTTTCTCCAGTCGTGTTCTCCGAACACATCCCTGAAATACGACGTCTTGGCCAGGTCGTACAGGGAGAAATACACCGAGTTGTTCATATGACCAAACTGGTCTACATCGCTGAAGCGGATCTGTATCGGAATGATATGCCGGAAACTTATTTCATCTGCCATAATTAGATTGATTAATTTTACTTCCAAAGATACATCTTTTATCATCATACATAAGTCTGTCGCCGTTTTTTTTCTTACTTTTGTCGCATTATTACAGAAATCTGTCAACAACAAAATTTAAAACAGGATGAAAAAGAATTACAGTAGAGAAACGCTCTGCGTACAAGCGGGATGGACTCCGAAAAAAGGAGAACCCAGGGTATTGCCCATTTACCAAAGTACGACCTTCAAATATGACAACAGTGAACAGATGGCACGTCTGTTCGACCTGGAAGAAAGCGGTTATTTTTATACCCGTCTGCAGAACCCTACCAACGATGCGGTAGCTTCCAAAATCGCCGCACTCGAAGGAGGAGTGGCTGCCATGCTGACCTCTTCGGGACAGGCTGCCAATTTCTATGCCGTACTGAACCTGTGTGAGAGCGGAGACCACTTCGTATGCGCCTCAACCATCTACGGAGGCACATTCAACCTGTTCGCCGTTACCATGAAGAAGATGGGCATCGACTGTACCTTCATCGATGCTGACGCTTCGGAAGAAGAAATCGGCAAGGCATTCCGTCCCAACACCAAATGCCTCTTCGGTGAAACCATCTCCAACCCCAGCATCAATGTCCTGGATATCGAGAAATTCGCACGCATCGCCCACAGCCACGGTGTGCCCTTGATTGTGGACAATACCTTTGCCACTCCGATCAACTGCCGCCCGTTCCAGTGGGGAGCCGATATCGTGACTCACTCTACCACCAAATACATGGACGGTCATGCGACCTGTGTGGGAGGTGCCATTGTCGACAGCGGCAACTTCGACTGGGAAGCCCATGCCGACAAGTTCCCCGGACTGACCCGTCCCGACGAGTCTTACCACGGACTGACCTATACCAAGGCTTTTGGAAAAATGGCCTATATCACCAAAGCTACGGCACAGCTGATGCGCGACCTGGGCTCCATCCAGTCGCCTGAGAATGCCTTCCTCCTGAACCTGGGACTGGAAACGCTTCACCTGCGTATGCCGCGCCACTGTGAGAATGCACAGCGCATCGCAGAATGGCTGGAGGCCAATCCGAAAGTGAAATGGGTAAACTACTGCGGACTGAAGAGCAGCAAATACTACGAACTGGCACAGAAATACATGCCCAACGGTTCTTGTGGTGTAATCGCCTTCGGTCTGAACGGTACCCGCGAAGAAACCATCCGCTTCATGGACAGCCTGAAACTGGCATGCATCGTCACCCATGTGGCCGATGCCCGCACCTGTGTGCTTCACCCGGCCAGCCATACCCACCGCCAGCTCACTGATGAGCAGCTCATCGAAGCCGGAGTGGCTCCCGACCTGATCCGTCTGTCGGTAGGTATCGAAAACGTAGACGATATCATCTCCGACCTGGAACAGGCATTGGAACAGATTTAATCCGATGATCTATTCATAACTTATCGGTTACCGAAGCCGGACCGTGCAGCCTCAACGCAGCACGGTCCGGCTTCTTCATTTTCGTCCTTCCGTTTTTTTTATTACATTTGCCAAAAGGAGTAATCTCTAGACTAAAAACGATATCTAAACTAAAAAACGCAATGAAAGAAAACGTTAACCAGAAGCTGCGAACCGTCAGCTACACACTCTCAGGCATCTTGCTGAGTTGTGCCCTATCTTCACCGGCATCTGCAGCCAATGAATCACTGCCCTACTGGAAAGACATCCAGACCGTATCCGTCAACCGGGAGGCTCCCCGTTCTGCCTTCATGACCTATGCCGACAAGGAACAGGCCATGACCGGCAAATACGAGAACAGCCCTTACTACCAGCTGCTGAACGGTACCTGGAAATTCTACTACACCGATTCGTACCTGAACCTTCCGGCCGACATCACTTCTTCCGACGGAGGAAACGTAACCTGGCACGACATCAAGGTTCCGGGAAACTGGGAAGTACAGGGATACGGAACCGCCATCTATACCAACCACGGGTATGAGTTCCAGCCCCGCAATCCGCAACCGCCGCAACTTCCCGAGCAGACACCCGTAGGCGTTTACCGCCGCACCCTCAGTCTGCCGGCCGACTGGGAAGGCAGAGACATCTACCTGCACATCGCCGGTGCCAAGTCGGGATGCTACGTCTACCTGAACGGAAAGGAAGTCGGCTACAACGAAGATTCCAAGAATCCGGCAGAATACCTTATCAACGATTACCTGAAAGAAGGCGAAAACGTACTGACCCTGAAAATTTTCCGCTGGAGCACCGGCTCATACCTGGAATGTCAGGACTTCTGGCGCATGAGCGGCATTGAGCGCGATGTCTTTGTCTACTCGCAGCCCAAGGCTTCGGTGCAGGACTTCCGCATCACCTCTACCCTCGACGATACTTACCGTGACGGTATCTTCCGCCTGCAGATGGAACTGAAGAACCACCATCCGAACCCGGCCGACCTTCGCGTAAGCTACGAACTGCTCGATGCCAAGGGAACCACCGTGGCACAGGAAGAAAAGCAGGTAAGTCTTCCGGGCAATACTCCCCAGACACCGGTACAGTTTGCTGCCGACCTGAAAGAGGTACAGACATGGACTTCGGAACATCCCAACCTGTACCGGCTCCTTATGACGGTGAAAGAAAACGGAAAGACAACCGAAGTCATCCCCTACCACGTAGGTTTCCGCCGGATTGAAATCAAGGAAATCGACCAGAAGGCCGCAAACGGCAAGAACTACGTAGTGTTGCTCGTCAACGGACAGCCTATCAAACTGAAGGGAGTCAATATCCACGAGCACAATCCGCTGACCGGACACTACGTTACGGAAGAGCTGATGCGCAAGGACTTCGAACTGATGAAACGTCATAACATCAACACCGTCCGTCTCTGCCATTATCCGCAGGACCGCCGTTTCTACGAACTGTGCGACGAATACGGACTGTACGTATACGACGAGGCCAACATCGAGAGCCACGGTATGTATTACGAACTGCGCAAGGGAGGTACGCTGGGCAACAACCCCGAATGGCTGAAGCCGCACATGTACCGCATCGAGAATATGTTTGAACGCAACAAGAATTACCCTTCTGTCACCTTCTGGTCGCTGGGTAACGAAGCCGGAAACGGATATAACTTCTACCAGGCTTATCTTTGGCTGAAGGAAGCCGACAAGCAACTGATGGACCGCCCCGTAAACTACGAGCGGGCTCAGTGGGAATGGAACTCGGACATGTATGTACCGCAATACCCTGGAGCTGCCTGGCTGGAAAAGACGGGCCGGATGGGTACTGACCGCCCGGTAGCGCCTTCGGAATATGCTCATGCCATGGGAAACTCTACCGGAAGCCTCTGGGACCAGTGGAAGGCCATTTATAAATACCCGAACCTCCAGGGAGGATATATCTGGGACTGGGTAGACCAGGGTCTGGAAGTCACCGATGAGAACGGAAAGAAATACTGGGCTTACGGAGGCGATTTCGGAACCAACATGCCGAGTGACGGCAACTTCTGCTGCAACGGTATCGTCAGTCCCGACCGTACTCCGCACCCGGCCATGAACGAGGTGAAATATGCACACCAGAATGTCGGATTCCGTGCCGTCAACCTCGAAACGGGAGAGTTTGAAGTAGAGAACCGCTTCTACTTTACCAACCTGAACCGCTACAAGCTGACGTGGGAGGTGAAGGCCAATGACAAGGTGGTGCGCCGCCGTGCCATGACGCTCGACCTGGCTCCGCAGCAGAAGCAGACCGTACGCGTTGACGTCAGCGGACTGAAGCCGAAGGCAGAGACCGAATATTTCGTCAATTTCCAGGTATACACCACTCAGGAAGAGCCGCTGATACCGGCCGGATACGAAATTGCACACGACCAGTTCCGCCTCCCGGTAGAAAGCGGAGCCCGTACCTTCCGCACTGCCGGACCGCAGTTGAGCTGCAGTGAACAGGGAGACCTGCTTACCGTACAGTCCTCACAGGTTACCTTCACCTTCGACAAGGCCAAAGGAATGGTAACCTCCTACAAGGTGAAAGGCACCGAATATTTTGAAGACGGATTCGGTATCCAGCCCAACTTCTGGCGGGCTCCGAACGACAACGACTACGGCAGTCAGATGCCTCGCCGCCTGCAAATCTGGAAGCAGTCGAGCAAGAACTTCAATGTAGTGGATGCCTCCCTGCAGATGGACGGAAAAGATGCCGTACTGAAGGCTACCTACCTGCTGGCAGCCGGCAACCTGTACCTGGCTACGTACCGGATTCATCCGTCGGGCGTGGTGAAAGCCGACTATACTTTTACCTCTACCGAGATGAAGGCCGCCGAGACAGAAGCTTCGGAAGCTACCCTGAAGGCCACCTTTACTCCCGGCAATGAGGCTATTCGCAAGGAAAGTTCCAAACTCGTGGTTCCGAGAATCGGTATCCGTTTCCGCATTCCGGCTGCCATGAATCAGGTGACTTACTTCGGCCGCGGACCGGAAGAAAACTACTGCGACCGCAACAACGGTACACGGGTTGGTCTCTACCGCAACACTGCCGATGAGATGTACTTCCCGTATGTACGTCCGCAAGAAAACGGACACCACACGGACACCCGCTGGCTGAAGCTGGAAAAGAAAGGCGGCAAAGGACTGGCACTCTATGCCGACCTGCCCTTCGGATTCAATGCCCTCCGCAACGCTGTGGAAGATTTTGACGGAGAAGAAGCCGTTCACAGAGATTACCAGTGGAACAACCGGGATGCAGAAGAACTGAAGCACGACGTCCGTACGGCCCGCAACATCAAGCCGAGACAGACACACATCAACGACATCGTACCTCAGAATTTCGTAGAGGTCTGCGTAGACATGAAACAGATGGGACTCGGCGGTTACGACAGCTGGGGAGCTATTCCCGATCCTCAATACCTGATTCCGGCCAACCAGGAATACCGTTGGGGATTCACCCTGGTACCGATGTAAAACCGGCAGACCGATGAACGATCATAAGTACCGGCAGGCAGTCCGGTGACCGACTGCTGCCGGCTCATACAGAAGCGCCGTATCACTCCCGCTAACCGGGCGATGATACGGCGCTTTCCGTTGCCGGGAAGGCACGGTATTACGGTCTTTTTTCCTCCGCACAATTTACATCATTCCCTTTCATAGAATATCATTCTCCAACCTCCGTGCGCGGGTCGTGCAACCTCCGTATGAAAGTCGGAAAACCCGGCACCGGAGGTTGTACACCCCCCCAATGCCGGGTTTCAGAAAAGATCTTCCTCTTCCGGAAAATCCATCATGGTATTTTTCTTTTCCGATTACAGATTCAGCCAGACTTCCGGATTCAGCTTTGCCGTTTCCTTCCGCAACTGGAAATGCAGGACCGTATCCCCGGCTTTGTCCGTATTCACCTGTCCGATGACATCCCCTGTCTTCAGGATACTTCCCTTCTTGATCAGCACCGAACTCAGGTTGCAGTACACCGAAATATAACTGCCGTGACGGACCAGTACATTCGCCAGACCGTTGTACTGGAAAATGGCCGAAACCTCTCCGTCGAAAATCGCACGGGCCTGAGCCCCCGGTTTCCCCTTCAGGTCAATTCCCTTATTGTCCAGACGCACGTTACGAAGCACCTGATACTGCCCGTAGCGGCCCACCAGCACATAAGATCCGGTAATCGGCACCGGCAACCTTCCTTTGTTCTGTTCGAAGACTCCCGACAGACGGCGGCTCTCCGCTCCCCCACGGAAACGGTCCACCTGCCCCTTCGGTGCCGGCTGAGCCGGTTTTCCTTCCTCCTTCCGGGATTGTCCGGCCTTCTTCCGCTCAGCAGCCTCACGCTTCCGGGCCTCTTCTTCCCGCTTGCGCGCCTGCTCAATCTCTATTTCAATCAGACGGTCGATCTGGGCATTCAGCCGTTCAGCCGACTGCCGTTTCTTCTTGATTTCCGCCTGTATGGTCCACTGCTTCTTCTGCAAGGAAGCCAGCAAGTCCTTCCGCTCCTTTTCCTGCGCCTCCAGTTTCTTGCGTTCGTTTTCTCCCTGCTTCAGCATCTCCTCCTTGGCACGCTGACTCTCCTGCAGCGTCCGCTGCTTCTCCTGCACCTGCTCCTGCTTGCGCACCAGCTGGGCAGCCTGCAGCCGCTGATAATCGGCATACTCACGCACATAGCGCAGACGGCGGTAAATCTGACTCAGGTTATCGGCAGAAAAAATAAACATCAGCTTCTCCTGCACCGACTTGTTGCGGTACATGTAATTGACCGACTTCTCATACCGTTTCTTCTTCTCGGCCAGTTCCGCCTGCAACTTCTTCAGTTCGGCCTGTACCCGCCCGATTTCCCGCTGAATGACCTGCACATCACGTTCCACCGCTGCCAGGTACTTCTTACGCTCCTCTATCTGCCCCGACAGCAAAGCCAGGTTGTTCAACTGACTGCTGACATCCTTCTTGGTAGACTGCAGCAGCGACTCCGACTCGGCAATCTGCTTCTGCAGCTCTACGTGCTGCTTCTCCAGTTCCCGAATCTTGCGCGTACTCTGTGCATGTACTCCCCACGCACACAGACACAGACAGATTATGCTGATTATTCTTTTCATTTGATAAACATCTTCAACAACTCCTGAAGCGAAATCTGCTTATAGCGTGACGATACCTCCGAGACCGTATCCCAGTCGCCTCCGGTTGACAAACGCGAAAAATCCATATTCAGACTGGTCGGAGAGGAACTTCCCTCGAGTACCACCTGCATGTGAGCAGGAAACCGCCGTGCCCCCAGCGGTTCAAAACGACCGTACTTCCAGTTCAGGGCATAAGGAAGCCCCGCTACCCCCACATGCGTCTCCAGCAGCGAACCGTCGGCAGCGGAAGTGCGGAAACGATACGAAAACTGTTTGGAAGTCTTGGCACGGATGACCGCATCCTCCCCTTCGGTCTGCACAAAGAAATACCTGGCATCCCCAGTTTCCAGCTGCAGCTTTCCCGGGAAGAAAATCTCATTCAGGAAAAGCGACTGCAAGACATTGAAACTCAGGTCTACCTGCCACGAGTTACGGATTTCCTCGAACGAAGCCCGTACATACCGCTTGTTGATGCGGTCGATAGCCAGCAAGCCCTCCGGAGTAATGTCCAGACGAGCCACCTCGATCCCCAGCAGCGGTGCCACCGACAGACGGATCAGCTCCCCCTTCTTCAGCCGCATCGTTGCATTCACCTTCGTATTTCCCTTCGCACCCAGGTCGAGCTGCAGCGCCACCTTGCCACTCAGCGTCTGCCACTCCGGCGACAGTTCAATCACCTTCTCCAGGTACGCCTCCCCGGTGAGTCCCCCCACCATCGGTTCTCTTCCCGCTTTCTGCGAAGCCGTACAGGCTGCCATTCCTACGGCAACCAGTACCCACACCATATGTCGGATTATCCTTCTCATTCAGCCACGTATTTTTTCAATGCAATTTTCCGTTTCAGCCGCTTGATTTCCTGTTCCGTCGGCGGAGTCGAACCCTCTTCCTCCACCTTCATGCCATCGGCCTTCTTCCAGTATTCCAGGGCTTTTTCCTTCTCTCCCAGATGATAGTAGATATCACCGCAGTGCTCCACAATCACCCGGCTGGAATCACCCCCGTTGCGGAGCGCCTGATCAATATAAATCCGGGCCTCCGTATATTTTCCTTTCTCGAACAGAATCCAGGCATACGTATCCAGATAAGTCGCATTTTCGGGTTCCGCCTTCACCGTCCGGTAGCTCAGTTCCTCCGCCTTATCCAGCTGCTTGCGCTCCACCGAAAGAAAATACGCATAATTGTTCATGGTTCCGATATTGTCCGGATTGTACACCAGCGAAGAATCGTAGGCCGCATACGCCTCGGCATGCATGTCCTTTGAATGATACATATCGCCCAGGATGGAATAAAAATCGGAAACTACATTCTTGTCACTCTTCTCGTTCACCTGACGGACCCCCTTCAGAAAGACATCCAGTGCCTGGTCCGTATCCTTCTTCTGGTAATACGCCAGTCCCAGATAATAATAAAACTCCAGTGCCTCCGGATTATACTGAAGAGCCGGACGGGCAATCTGAATCACATCGTCCAGGTTATTGTCGCGCAAGGCATAGCTCAGCAACTGCAGGCGGGCAGGCTTGTTCTCAGGGTCGAGGTCGAGCACCTGATGCAGCACCGGCACCGACTCCTTCTCCATCCGCTTGGTAACGAGATACTGCGCACAGAGCATGGCCATATCCGCATTGGGCTGCGGGCGTTTCAGAATCTCCCGGAACAGCGACACAATCTGCGTACTGTCCTTGTCGGTCTGTTCCGACTGCAGAATCATCTGACGCATGATTTCCATCTTGGTATCGGTCTGCACATTCTCGTTGACCAGAATCGTATCGAGCTGCAGGTGATACAGGCTGTCCTGCCCGGTTTTCTGATAGTAAGAAGCCAGCGAAAGCAAGGCCGGCGCATACCCCGGTTCCTCCTTCAGGATATGCCGGTAGATGTCATAAGCCTCCTGCGGCTTCTCGTTGTCGAGATAGACATCTCCCAGAATGGTCTGGTAACGCATGTCATAAGGATACTCCTTCGAAAGGTTCTCAATCTCGGTAAAGGCCTTCTCCTTCTGGTTCAGGTACAGGTACATCCGGAACTTCTCCATACTGATCTGTTCGGATTTTCCGTCGAGTTCTTCCAGCCGGTCGAGGGTATTCACCACCTGTTGATAACTCTTGGTCTGATTGTAAAGCTCAATCAGCGACATCAGCGGTTCCAATCGTGCCGGAAACTGATCGGCCATGTTTTCATATACGGTAATCGCCTTCGGGAAATCCCTCTTGCGCACGTAGAACGAAGCCAGTGTCTGCTTGTACCAGAAGTTCGACTGGTCGGACTGTACCGCCTGCTTCAACGCCTGTTCTCCCTTTTCCTCCTGTCCGAGGAACATATAGAACTGGGCGACCTCATACAATGCAGCCGCCGAAGCCGGATGAATATCAAGACAATGCTGATAAAGTTCGTACGCCGCATCGTACTTTCCCAGCTGCTTCATCCGGACAGCCTCCAGGAAATAATAATCGAACTTACGGCGAGCCTCGGGAGTCAGCGGATCACTTTCCGTCTGTACGGCCACTGCAGCGGCCGATTTCCGCGAACTGCCGCAGGAAGTCCATCCCAGCAGCATTCCGCATCCCATCAATATATATAATATCTTACGCATAACCTTCTTGCTTTAACCTACTCCGGTATGTCCGAAACCTCCGGCACCCCGCTGTGTCTCATCGAGTACCTCCACTTCCTGCCATTCGGTCTGCTCATAGCGGGCAATGACCATCTGTGCAATGCGTTCTCCGTCTTCTATCACAAAATCTTCGGAAGACAGGTTCACCATAATCACCCCGATCTCGCCTCTGTAGTCGGCATCGATGGTTCCCGGTGTATTCAGCAGGGTCACTCCCTTCTTCAGTGCCAGTCCGCTGCGCGGGCGGATCTGCGCTTCGTACCCCTCAGGTAACGCCATGTAAAGTCCGGTAGGCACCAGACAACGCTGCAAGGGTTTCAAGACCACAGGCTGGTTGAGATTGGCACGGAGGTCCATCCCCGCAGAAAAAGGAGTTGCATACTGCGGCAGTGGATGCTTGGATTTATTGATAATCTGAATCTTCATGTAACTTATTTCTTTATTATATTATATTTTGCGAAGTTACACATTTCAGAGAATTTACAGTTATGTTTACCATTTTTTATATATTTCGCACGGCCTCCCTTCCGGTTTTCTTCCGCCGGTGCCCGTGTCACATCTCCCTGTCTTCCGGGCCCCTCATCTTCCTCCCTGCCCCGCCCGGCAGACACCTTCCGCTTTTTTCCGCCGCCGGACCGGTTTTTCTTGCGGCAACCTTATTTTTTCCCTATGTTTGCAGCATCAAGCAGAATAGATGATATCATGGATTGGAAACAATTAATCTCGAACAAGCGTTTCGGTCTGGAGTCGTTGCATGAAAAGCGGAAAGACGACCGGACGGAATTTCAGCGCGATTACGACCGGCTGATTTTCTCTGCCCCTTTCCGGCGGCTGCAGAACAAAACTCAGGTATTTCCGTTGCCGGGCAGTATCTTTGTGCACAACCGACTGACGCACAGTCTGGAAGTCTCCTGTGTAGGACGCTCGCTCGGAAACGAGCTGGCCACCCGACTGCTGCAGCGGCATCCCGAACTGAAGAACTCACACATACAGGAAATCGGAGCAATCGTATCGGCTGCCTGTCTGGCGCACGACCTGGGGAACCCTCCGTTCGGCCACTCGGGAGAGAAGGCCATCGGAACCTATTTTTCGGAAGGGAAAGGACTGTCCCTGAAACCGCTGCTTACGGAAGCGGAATGGAGCGACCTGACCCACTTCGAGGGCAATGCGAATGCCTTCCGCCTGCTGACACATCAGTTCGAAGGAAGACGTCCCGGAGGTTTTGTCATGACTTACTCTACCCTGGCGTCGGTAGTGAAGTATCCGTTTTCTTCGCTGCTGGCAGGCAGCAAGCAGAAATTCGGTTTCTTTATCAGCGAACAGGAAGATTACATCCGGATTGCCGAAGAACTGGGAATCACCCGCCTCAGCGCTGCAGGAGAACCGGTAAGGTACGCACGTCATCCGCTGGTCTACCTGGTAGAGGCCGCCGACGACATCTGTTATCAGATGATGGACATTGAGGATGCGCACAAACTGAAAATCCTGACTACCGAAGAGACCAAGGAACTTTACTCCGGCTTCTTCAGTCCGCAAAGGCTGGAGCGCATCCATGAGATCTGCCGGCTGGTAGAGGACACGAACGAACAGATTGCCTACTTGCGGACATCGGCCATCGGAGTGATGATCCAGGCCTGCATACAGACCTTCCTCGACCACGAAGAGGAAATCCTGGAAGGGCGTTTTGAGGGACCTCTTATCAAGCAGACTCCCGCCGGGGTACGGGAAGCCTACCGCCACTGTGCCGAGGTAGCCGCACGGAAGATTTATTGCTCTAAGGACGTACTCGACATCGAACTGGCCGGTTATCAGGTCATTACAACACTCATCGACCTGATGATCGAGGCGGTAAGGTATCCGGAAAAGGCATATTCCCAACTGCTCATCAACCGGGTATCCAGTCAGTACAATGTCAATGCACCTACGCTGTACAACAAGATACAGGCGGTATTGGACTACATCTCAGGAATGACCGACGTCTATGCCCTCGACCTGTACCGGAAGATCAACGGAAACAGTCTGCCGGCGGTATAGCCGCAGTCCGTCCCGACATCGTTCAATGACCGATGAACCCTTTGTCAATACTCCCTGCCACAACAGTCTCTTTCTCTGTTGTGGCATTTTTTTTGAATGGAAGTGTAAGTTTTTCTCCTTTATACCGACTAACCTGATAAAACACAGAAGTTGATTGATTATGGAAAAGTCATTGATAGAAAAAGATTTTCTGGACATGCTGGAAACACATAAGCGGGTAATTTATAAGGTATGCTACCTGTACGCCTCGGATACCGAACATTTGAATGACCTTTATCAGGATACCGTCCTGAATCTTTGGCGTGCCTATCCGGCTTTCCGGGGAGACAGCTCGCTGTCTACGTGGATATACCGGATCAGCCTGAATACCTGCATCTCTTATCTGCGGAAATC
>OKRY01003256.1_pt1 | contig 12094 bp, 12 predicted proteins | sample 1601121 | NCBI WGS metagenome assembly OKRY01 (sample SAMEA3541546, study PRJEB24748) | human gut metagenome | biome: human gut; feature: human-associated habitat; material: faeces | place: China | collected 2012
TAGCTATTCTTGTACATGAGAATCTTTCAGAGTTTGAATTATCCGAGTATATTGAAAAATTTCAACCAGAATATTTGTTTTTGTCAATCAAAGCAAACCAATTGTTTTTGAAGAGAATTGGCTATCAAGTAGTAGAGATTGGTAACGAACGAGTCTTATTTGAAAAAAGAGTGAAGGTGTCAAAAGAGATTCATCCGGATTTGGCAATTCTTTTACCGACTTCGGGTACTTCGCGTATTTCCAAATTAGTTCGTATCAGTAGAAGAAATCTGCTTGATAACACAAAAAATATCTGTCGTTCATTAGCGATTGAGAGTGCGGATGTTGCGATAACGTCGTTGCCACTTTCCTATACCTATGGTCTTTCCGTGTTGAATACGCATTTGTTGAAACATGGGATGGTTTTACTTACGGGGAAAAGTGTAGTTCAAAAAAGTTTTTTTGAATTTGCAAATGCAAATGGTGTCACGAGTTTCGCCGGTGTGCCCTACACCTATGAATTATTAGAGAAATGTGGACATTTTAGAAAAAGTAATTCCATAAAAAAATATACGCAGGCAGGTGGAAGACTTTCGCGGAATTTGTGTGATAAATTTGCAAAGTATTGTAATGAAAATGACAAGTCGTTTTCAATTATGTATGGTCAGACTGAAGCAACGGCAAGGATGACTGTGCTGCCATGGACAGAGATGCAGCGAAAAAAGGGTAGTGTCGGCAAGGTGCTCTGTAATGGGAAATTATGGATTGAAGATGGCGAAGTATGTTATGCCGGAAGAAATGTAAGTATGGGATACTGTTATGGGATGGATGACTTGTCACGAGGTGACGATAATCAGGGAATTTTAAAAACAGGAGATTATGGTTATTTAGATGAAGAGGGATACCTTTATCTGACAGGACGCCGTGATGATTTTGTGAAGTTGTTTGGAAAAAGAATTAATCTGAATAGTATTGAGCGAATGGCAGATGAACGGTTTGGAATTGATATCATTGTCAGAGTTGAGGGGGATGGTATCATGATTCTTTATGAAGAAGAGTGTGAAGAAAAAATTCGGCCGATTAAAGACCGGATAAGGAAAGAGATACATATACCGGAAAAATGCATCAACTTTAAAAAAGTTGCCGCTTTCAAGAGAAACCGAAATGGAAAAAGATGCAAAGGGGAAAGTTATGGAAACAACACAGGATAAAGTAGTCAAAATGATTATGGAAGCGATGGATTCGGAAATTTCGGAAAATGAGATTCGAGAGGATACAAATTTATTTGAGGATTTGGAGATTGATTCGGTTACAATTTTAGATATTGTAAGTCGAGTTGAGGAAGAATGGGAAATAAGTCTTACCGATTACCCAGAGTTATTGGATGAAATGGAGACGGTAAGTACATTTGTGGCTTTTTTGGAAAAAATCAGTGGGGGTGAGTAGAAAATGAATCAAAAGAAGATGGCAGAATACGCCTATCAAAAGGTGCCATTTTATAATAATTTATGTGATAAACCGGTAACTACATGGGAAGATTATCCGATTATTGATAAAAAGATGGTTTTAGAAAATAAGGATTCTTTATTTTCACCGGAATATATGATGCAATATTTAAATGGTCAACTTGAGCGTGTTGTTACATCAGGTTCGACTGGGGAGTGTTTGGAAATATTTTGGGAAAAAGGGCAAAATATAAAATCATTAATACCTTTGTGGAAGAGACGGAAGGAATATTATGGTATTTTGCCTAATGATAAAAGATGTTACTTTTTTTCTAACAAAATATATAATGGGAAAGATATGGACTTTGAAGAAACAGAAACAGGACTTGGCTTTAACAAATTAAATTTAACAGAAGAAAAAATCATAAAAATATATAATAGGATTGTTGAATTTAGTCCAACTTGGATGATTGTTCAGCCTTCTGTGATTTTGTTATTTATTAATATACTATCAAAGAAAAAAATAAAGCAACAACTATCTTTGAAATATATTGAATTAACAGGAGAAAGAGTTACGCTCCAAACTAAAAATACGGTTAAAAAATTTTTTGATTGTAAAGTGGCTAGTCAATATGGGTGCTATGAAATAAATTCAATTGCATATGAGTGTCCATGTGGAAATATGCATATTGTTTCAGAGAATGTATTTATTGAGAGTGTTGGGCAAAATGAGCTATGTGTGACATCATTACATAATAAGGTAATGCCTTTTGTTAGATACAAACTTGGTGATAGAGGTCAAATACTTACAGATAAAAAGTGTTTGTGTGGAAGCAGGGAACCTGTTGTTGAGTTGAATATGGCACGCGATAATGATTGGATATATAATTCGGATGGAACGAGATGTCATAGTGACTTATTCTATAATGTTGTTAGTAAAATAAATTTCAAGTTGGAACAAGTTGTTATGCAATATCAGATTGTCCAAATTGATTATAACGTATTTGAGGTATATTTGGTTGTTGAGAATGATTGCGAAAAAAAGTTCATTGAGGAATTGTTTGTTACTTATTATGAAAAATATCAAGCAAAAAGTACGTTCAAGTTCTTTTTCCTTGATTGTTTATATCCAAGCGAAAAAACTGGTAAGTTGGCTTGGTTTATTTCTAAAGTGAAAGGTCGTGGTAGTATGAGTTAAATAAAAAGTTATTCTACAGAATATGACGATTAGAAAAGAAAAATCAGAGAAAGAAGGAATAGGAATGTTGATTAAAAATGTTGTTAAAAAGGTATTAAGTGTTTTCACAGTAATAAGTATGATTGGATTTATGTGTGAGCAGAATATAGATTCATATGCAATTGAAAAGAATGCGAAAAATAAGTATCAAGATTTAATTATATCAAATGGAAGAAATCTTTGCGACAAATTTAAATCTGATAGTGCATTATGCAAAAAATTATTGTATGATAAAGAACATGATACAGGCATATTAGATGAAAAAAAAGAGCAGATGCTAAATGAGATGGGAATTATGGATCAACAGTTAGTTTCTATGGATAAAAAAACCATAGATAGTATTGAAAATCATGAAATTATTTCAGCTGTAAATGTGTATTATCAAGTCAATAGTGAGGGATTATTAGAAAAAATTTCAGCTGATGAGATTGATGAAATTGCATCTCAGACATATGAAAATGAAATAAAAAAAGTCAAATCAGATTCAATATTGAATAAATTATGGAATAGTAAAGCCAAGGCTGCAGATAGAGCATATAACAATTCTAGAAATGATGTAAACTCAGGAGTTTTGCAACAGGGGATTATTGTGTCAACTTCAAACCAAAGTGGTGTGCTACGAGTGTGGTATAAGGCTGAATGGTTGTCTTCACCTCATTGTCGAGGTATAGATATTTGTGGCGTAAGTACAAAATATGGAACTCCCCTTGTGGATACAGTAAGTGTAAGTCATTTTTATGATTATAGAGTTACTAATACTACACCAAGGGGCCATGAAGTACAGCATGACAGTAAAACAGTTGTTCCTAAATATTATTATAATACCAGAGGCGTGATTGCTACACCGAACTTATATAGTAGTTGGAGTAAAATAAAGAGTTCTAATTGGTATCCATATAAAATGTCGCTAAAAGAATATATAGTTATTGAGTATGATTTAGCAATCGATAAGAAAAACTATAAGAGTACAAATATGATTATCGCAGATTATTGGCATAAAAAGGACACTACAACCTATCAGATTAATCCGTCCTTCTCTTCAGATTGTACAATATCCTTGGGATTAACATCACAGCAGGAGAAAACTTATACACATGTTTCTCCTAATTTAGCTGCTAATTTTACATATTCGTCGGGAAATAAATAATGAGGTGAGGTTTAATGAAAAAGTTAGAAAATAAATGGACATATGCTGTATTATTACTACCCATGATTTTGTGTGTTTTTTATAGTAAGCTATGTGATGTTAACGCCATGATGAAAGAAAGCAGGTTGATTTTTGACCCATATGGTTCGGCGGGTATTACATGGGCATATTGGAATAGTATCAGTAAGATTACATGGATGCTTTTTCTTGCTTTAAGTTTAGTTTCTATTTTAACGGTAGTGGGGGCTTTTTGTAATTATAAAAGAGCAAAAAAAGCAGCCTATATCACAATTATTTTAAATACATGTGGTGTTTTGTGGCTGTTCATCTTGACACTTGCAGAGAAAAATACTGCTTTGATGCAGCAACTGGTAAAAATATTTGCCTTGCTTAGTGGTGTTAAATATTCGAAACAGGCTAACATTGTGTCAAATACGTATTTTGCTGACAGAGCAATGGTATTAGGGATATTGTTTGCGAGTTTAATCATTTGCTGCATTATAATTGCAAGAACAAAAATCAAGGAAAACAACAACTTAAACCTCTGTAAAATTGTAGGATTTGGTTTGATTGTCAGTTTTGTTCGCTCTTTACTGCAACAGTATTGGCAGTCTAATACAATGATTAAGGTTTTAGGAGTTGGAAATAAGGAAAATCAAGAACTTTTTTCGCAGATGTTTCAGCTAAAAGGTGAGTATTCATGGTATTTTGATTTTCCAATTTTGGAATTGATTATAATGGCAGTCTTGTTGTGTACATTTGATAGAAAATCAAAAACCAAAAATATCATAACAGGTGGTGCGGTGGCACTATTGATTCAGTCGAGTGTTATCTTGGGAACGATGTTGCATAGAATAAATAATTTACAACAAGTGTATCAAAAGGAACAGGAATTATTCTATTCAAAAACATTAAAAGCAGATGCTGTGTCACAGTGTATTGGTTTATTTGTGTTTGATTTTATTTCAATTTTTATGTTATTGCTTTTCTTGAAAAAAGAAACAACATTTTTGAAGATAGGTATTGCTCAAATTTGTGTATTGCTGATAAGTGTTTTGTGCATGAAATTGATTGGCACGATACAAAATTACGGAATTGTAGTGGGTATTGTTAGTGCAGTAGTATTTATTTGCTTGTATGTTATGAATACAAAACTAAAAAAAGGAAGTTGATTTGAAGGGAGAAAACAAAATGATAGAATTAGAGAAAACATATATATCTTCATCCATGGAGGCGCAGATTGCTGAAATGATAGGGAGAGATGAGAAGAGTAATGACTATCGATTCTATCATTTGTTTTCCTCTCTTGTTTTTGACAAAACAAAGAAGGAACTGAGGTTTCCAATTCTTCGAGAGATTTGGGAAAGTGGTGTTGCAAAAAAAGTTCAAAGTTATTCCTATAGTGGATCTTCAAAGTAAGGCAAAGGAGGAATACGCATGAAAGTAAAATATAAAACGATATTAATGATTGCATTTGTTGGTATTTTAGTATGTGGAATTGAAATCTCAGCAAAAGAAAAAAGAGTTGGTGCATTTCAATTTAGTTATGTTACGTTAGATGGGGACAATGTACAAATAACAAAAATTATACCTACACAGGAAACGATTCCTGATAAGTTAATCATACCGGATAAAATCGATGGGAAAAGCGTTGTAAAACTGGGGGATTTATATGATGACGATGATGGCGGCCGGGGTATTAATTTATTTGGTATTTATCTTTCAGAAGAATCAAAAAAACTGAAGTTATTGCCGACAGAAAGATACAAACAGATGGGTAAAATTAAACGTATTGTTTTGCCTTCATCTTTAATTGGGATTACTCCCAATTGTTTTGAACATATGCAAGACGGAAAGGAAATAAATATCCCTGGTGTTTTTGAAAAGAATGTTATTTCGTTATGTCAAATTGAATGGAAAAAGGTGGTTGCTCATTCGACAAATAAGAAATTCAAGGTAAAAAATCATCTTTTGCTATCGAAAAGCGGTAAAAAAGTTTATGGATGTATAGAGAAAAGCAAAAAGATTAAAGTGCCTAATGGAGTAGAAACTATAATAAACGATGCGTTTAGTGGGAGGAGAATTAAGAAAATAGTTTTACCTAAAACAATGAAAAAAATTGGAAGTGAAGCTTTTTCCGGAAGTAGAATCACAAAGTTTTGTATAAATCCGAAGAATAAATATTACGCTTCGAATAATGGATGTCTATATAACAGAAAGAGCCGAGAATTGGTTGCGGTGCGCGTAAAGGGAGGTGTTGCTCGGATTTCATCCAGAGTTAAAGTGATACCTAAAGGCGTGTCATTTTATCCGGGATATGTGAAAAAAATAGTGTTTCCGAATGAAATCAAAAAACTTTCAGCTTATTGGAGACATTCCATCCCATATTTAAATAAAATTAAATTGGTATTTACAGGTGAGTCTTTGCCAAAGCTGGCGAGTGCCAATGCAGATTTCCCAATGGATTCTGTAGTTTATGTTCCAAAAGGAAGGATAAAAACATATAAAAAGGCTTATCAGAGAAAATACGACGATATGGATTTGAAATGGGAGGAATTGAAGTAAGAGATAAATAAAATGCCCGACGGCACACTGTGGTAGGTGCTAACTGTACTTTATATGAGCCATGGTCAGTGCATTTGTCTTGAGATTGTCGATGAGACGAGGGTTGCCCTGGGTGAAACTGTGCTACTTCAGCGTTATGTTTCATTGTTTCATTTGTTTTGCTCATAATCGGGCGCTGCAGCCCATAAAAAGGAACCGGTCATGAATTGTGTGCGTGCACACATTTGTGACCGGTTCCTTTTTATGGCTGAACTTTTTCAAAAAAACTTTACAAATCCTATTGACTTAGTAGGAAATAGGTGATATGATAGGCACAGTTAAATTATATAAACCCTACATGAATAGTAGGAAAAGGATGGTGAAAGCGATGGCAAAGATTGCAAAACAGTTGACAGAATTAATCGGAAATACTCCATTGCTGGAGTTGACAAATTATGAAAAGGAAAATGAGTTAGAGGCAAATCTGATTGTAAAATTGGAGTATTTTAACCCATTGGGAAGTGTAAAAGACCGTGTGGCTCATGCGATGATTGAGCAGGGAATTGCGGATGGAAAAATTAATTCAGATACCGTGATTATCGAGCCAACAAGCGGTAATACAGGAATTGGACTTGCGTTTGTGACAGCGGCAAAGGGATTACACCTGATTCTTACGATGCCGGACACCATGAGTGTAGAGAGACGCAAGATTGTATCGGCGTTAGGTGCTGAAATTGTTCTTACACCGGGACGCGATGGTATGAAAGGTGCGATTAAAAAGGCGGAAGAGTTGAAAGAGGAATATGGAAATGCATTTATTCCACAGCAGTTTGAAAATGAAGCAAATCCGGCAATTCATAAAAAGACAACCGCACAGGAAATTTTGAAAGATACCGATGGTAAAGTTGATATTTTTGTATCAGCAGTTGGAACTGGCGGAACGGTTACCGGAACCGGACAGGGATTAAAAGAAGCAAATCCGGATGTAAAAGTCGTGGCTGTTGAGCCTGCAGGCTCACCGGTATTGTCCGGAGGAAAGCCGGGACCACATAAAATTCAGGGAATTGGGGCCGGATTTGTGCCGGATGTTTTGGATAAAGATGTTTTGGATGAAATTATTCCGGTTGAAAATGATGATGCTTTTGAAACATCAAGAAAAGTAGCAAAGAGTGATGGATTGTTAGTTGGAATTTCTTCCGGTGCAGCACTTTATGCAGCTACACAGTTAGCAAAACGCAAAGAAAATGCAGGAAAAAATATTGTTGTTTTACTGCCGGATACCGGTGAGAGATATTTGTCCACTTCTTTGTTTGTAGTAGAAGAGTAAAGGAGCAGGCGATGAGAAAAAGAAAGAAGAGTGTCCTTCTTTTTCTGGTATTTGTGCTTATCCTTAGCGGCTGTGGAACGAAGTCAGATGTTATCACGATAACGAATGTTTCGTATGACCCGACAAGAGAATTTTATGAATCTTATAATACGATGTTTGAAGAATATTATAAGAAGACTTATAACAAGAAAGTTCAGGTGATACAGTCGCACGGCGGCTCCGGCAGTCAGGCGAGGTCGGTTGTGGAAGGGTGTAACGCGGATGTTGTTACACTTGCATTAGAGCATGACATATCCCTAATTGAGAAGACGGGGCTTGTTGATGCCGGATGGATTAAAGAATTTCCGAAATTCTCTGCCCCTTATACATCGACCATTGTGCTGTTAGTGCGAAAAGGAAATCCAAAGCAGATTCACGACTGGGATGACTTAACGCGCAAAGATGTGGAGGTCATTACACCGGATCCGAAAAGCAGCGGAGGTGCCTGCTGGAACTTCTTAGCAGCTCTTGGTTACGCAAAGACTAAATGGAGCGATGAGAACAAGCAGAAAGAATTTATGAGGCGGTTGTATCACAATGTATCAGTTATGGATTCCGGTGCCAGAGGTGCGACAACGACGTTTGTGGAAAATGGTAAAGGCGATGTGCTGATTGCATGGGAAAATGAAGCGATTGCAACCATGAAATCCTACGGCGGCAAGTATGAAATCGTAAATCCGTCTGTCAGTATTTTAGCACAGCCAAGTGTTGCAATTGTGGATGATAATGCAAAAGCAAATGGCTCAGAAGAAGTGAGTAAACGGTATTTGGATTTTCTTTATACGAAACAGGCACAGCGGTTAATTGGAAAAAGCGGTTACCGCCCAACCGACAAGGAAATTTTGCAGGAATTTGGAAATGAGTTTGATTTGTCTATAAAATTATGGACGATTGACGATTTTGGCGGCTGGGAGAAAGCATATCAGAAATGTTTTGATGATGATGCCATGTTTGATGAGATTTATAACTATTAGAAGAGGAGTTTTTCGGATGAGGAATACGGTCAGACAAAAGAGAGTGAAAAAAGCAAGGGTGATTCCCGGATTTCGCTGCACATTTGGAATTGTTGTGTTAATGCTTTCCCTGATTGTGCTGATTCCGCTGGCTTCAGTGCTTGTGTATTCCTTGAAAATTTCACCGGGAGAATTTTTCTCTCTTCTTTGGAAATCAAATGTAAGAAATGCTTTTTTAACAAGTATTGGCTGTTCACTTGTGGCGGCAGGAATCAATACGGTGTTCGGCGTTATCGTGGCATGGACTTTAGTAAAATATGATTTTCCGGGCAAGCGGATTGTGGACGGGCTGATTGAACTTCCCTTTGCACTGCCGACAGCCGTAGCCGGAATTACACTTTCCAAATTATATTCGGAAACCGGATTTTTTGGGAAAATGTTAGCGGGTATTGGAATTAAGGTGACTTATACGAAAACCGGATTGGTTATCGCACTTGTGTTTGTCGGACTTCCTTTTGTAATCCGGGCGGTTCAGCCGGTCCTTGAAAAACTGGATGGACAGTATGAAGAAGCTGCTTATATGTTAGGTGCAAGCCCATCGAAAACATTTCGACGTGTGATTTTACCGGAATTAAGACCTGCGATTTTAACCGGATTTGGTCTGGCACTTGCCAGAGGAATTGGTGAATACGGCAGTGTCATTTACATATCGGGCAACAGTGCAAAAGAAAAGACACAGGTTGTTTCCTATGTAATTATGCAGAAATTAAGTTACATTGATTATGAGAGTGCGACGGCAATTGCCCTTGTGATGTTAGTGCTGTCCTTCGTGTTATTATTGTTTGTCAATATCGTACAGGCACGGCAGGCGGCAAGAACAAATCTGTTATGAGGAGGAAAAAAGGATGGAACGACGAAAGAAAATAACAAAAATTATTTTAATCACGATTACCCTTTTATTTCTTCTGCTCATGCTTGCAGCACCACTTCTTTCGGTTCTTGTCAATTCGCTGAAAGAAGGAATCGGATTTTATGTGCAGGCAATTTCAACACCGTATGTGGTAAGTGCTTTGCTTGTTACTTTGTTAGCGACGGTGATTGCGGTTGTCGTAAATACCTTTTTTGGAATTTGTGCGGCATGGCTCTTGACGAAGTTTTCGTTCCGGGGCAAACAGATTTTAGCGACGCTGATTGATATACCATTTTCCATTTCTCCGGTTATTGTAGGACTTTCCTATCTGATGACATTTGGAAGACTGGGATGGTTTTATCCGGCGATTCGAGCGTTTAACCAGTTCTTTGGTACGAATATCCGAATTACATTTGCAATACCGGGTGTTGTGCTCGCAACCATTTTTGTTACCTTCCCGTTTGTATCGAGAGAGATTCTTCCGGTGCTGAATGCACAGGGCAAAGATGAGGAAGAAGCGGCAGCTCTGATGGGTGCGAAAGGTTTTACGATTTTTCGTAAAATTACCCTTCCACAGATGAAATGGGGACTGATTTATGGTATTATTCTATGTGCAGCGAGAGCACTTGGTGAGTTTGGCGCGGTAAACGCGTTGTCGAAAACGAGGGGCGAAACCTTTACCCTTCCGCTTGAAATCGATGCGTTATATATGTCGGGAACCGACACATCCGTAACAGCATCGTTTGCGGTATCGTCACTGCTAGTGGTTATCGCAATCGTCATATTGTTTGTGAGAAATGTATTAGAACACCGAGATGGTAAGGAGAAAAAAGTATGTATGTAGAAATGAAAAACATTGTAAAAAAATATGGTGATTTTTATGTTGTCAATGTGAAAATACCATTGGATAACTGTGACAGGATTTCTGCATCAAAAGGAAGTGTGTATGGACATCTGTTCATCTCTGGTTTTAATAAGGCATATAAGGGAAGTATTTATGTTGATGATGTGACACTTACTGTAGATAAGAAATCAGTTGTAAAGCAAAATTATGAGAATGGAAAAAACGGTGGATGCTGGTATTATCTTAACAGATCAGAAAAGGAATATACACCTGCTGTTGTTTCATTTTCAGGAAAGACATTGGATGTGACTAAGACATCGCTTACTATAAAAAAGGGTAAAAAAGCGACGATCAAAGCCACTGCAATGCCAAAAACAAAAATAACATATCAGTCTAAGAACAAGAAAGTCGCTACAGTAAACAGTAAAGGTGTTGTCCGGGGCATTCGGAAAGGAAAGACAACCATTCTTGTCACAGCGAATGGGAAAACTGTTAAAGTTCAGATTACCGTAAAATAATTTCAAATAAAAATCTGAAATTATTTCAAAAATAGGTTGACGAACCGGGAAAATATGTTATAATACTATATAGTGCAATAAATATTACCCAAACAGTTGAATATGCACAATACGCAACTGGAGGGAGGTTAGGTGTGAGATAATGTCTAGTGTAATTGTAAAAGAAAACGAGACTTTAGACAGCGCTTTACGTCGTTTTAAAAGAAACTGCGCAAAGGCAGGTATTCAGCAGGAGATTCGTAAAAGAGAGCATTATGAAAAGCCGAGCGTAAGACGTAAAAAGAAGTCTGAAGCGGCAAGAAAGCGCAAGTACAACTAATAAGCGTACAGGGGCTGTTCCTTTAGGGATGGCTCCTTTTTCTTTTGCCTGATATGGATACTCGCAGTGGATAAAAATTCAGTTGCCGGATGCAGGTATGAGTATTATACTATTAGAAAATAAATATAAAATATAATGATTGTTTTCTTGCGGTCAGCGCAGCAGGCGTGCAGACCTGCTGCGCAGTTACAAGCAAACTATACAATTCGGAGGAAGAAAAATCATGGAGAAGAAAATTGAAAGTCTGATCAAAGAACACAAGATCATCGCAATTTTAAGAGGTGTGCCGTCCGAGAAGATCGTTGATGTTGCAAAGGCATTATATGATGGCGGAATCCGCCTTTTAGAGATCACTTTTAACCAGAAATCCGAGACAAAGCTCATTGATACACCGAACGCTATCCGCGCAGTCCGCGAGGCGCTGGGGGACAAGATGGTGATCGGAGCCGGAACCGTGATGTCTGTGGAGGAAGTTCGTGCGGCGAAAGAGGCAGGCGCATCCTTCGCACTTGCTCCGAATGTGGACGAGACTGTAATTAAAGAGACTGTAGCATGCGGTCTTGAGTCAATTCCGGGCGCTATGACTCCGTCTGAAATCGCTGACGCTTACCGTTGCGGCGCATCTGTTGTAAAACTTTTCCCGGCAGGAAATCTTGGTCTTTCTTACTGTAAGGCTGTCATGGCACCAATCAACAACGTTCCGATGATCGCAGTTGGCGGTGTGGATGACAAGAACCTTCCAGACTTCTTAAAAGCTGGCTTTATCGGTCTTGGAATCGGTTCCAGCCTTACAAACAAGAAGATGATCGAAGAGGGCACCGCTTCGGTGAAG
>OKRY01003261.1_pt1 | contig 12077 bp, 10 predicted proteins | sample 1601121 | NCBI WGS metagenome assembly OKRY01 (sample SAMEA3541546, study PRJEB24748) | human gut metagenome | biome: human gut; feature: human-associated habitat; material: faeces | place: China | collected 2012
CAAGGACGCTGAGCGGAAGGAAAAATTCGCTTGCAAGTAAAACAATACACAATGTATCTGCAATACCAATATTTCCATTAAGAAATTCACTTACCGCAACAGCCATTCCGACTGCCGCACCACCGTATGCAACTATATCCATTACACTTGTAGAATTAAGCTGCATTGTCAGCACTTTCATAGTTATTCTGCGAAAATGCTGTGACTCCTCGTCCATTTCATCAGCTTTCTTTTTATCTGCCTGATAAATTTTAAGGGTAGTTAATCCCTGGAGATTTTCCAGAAAAGAATCTCCAAGTCCTGTATATATACTCCAGTATTTATTCAACAATTTCTTTGCTATTTTCTGTACTATCACTATAGAAACTGGAATAAGCGGAACACATATAAGCAAAATGACACTTGCCTTCATACTGACTCTACATAAAATCACAAATAATGTAAGTGGTGCAATAAGACTGTAGAATAACTGTGGAAGATATTTTCCAAAATATGTTTCCAACTGCTCTACACCTTCTGTTGAAACCTGCACTACTTCTGATGATGAAACCTGTTCTCTGTAAGAAGCTCCAAGTTTCAACATTTTTTCATAGATTTTTTCACGCAATATGCGCTTTACATCAACACAGGCAAGATAAGAAGACTTTGTCTGAATTCTTTCACAGATAAACCTTATAACGGCCACAACCATTAAAATAACTATTGTCTTTGTTATGATTTGCCCGGTAACTTCCTTATACACTACCCTTTCAAGCAAATCAGCAATAGAAAAAACTGCCACTACCTGTGACAGTAATGCTGCCCATTGCCACAGAATTGTATATACAATATATTTTTTTGCATGGGATAATAATCCCACTAATCTTGTCTTTATCATATAATTTCTACCTGTCACTATATTTTAATCAAACGGATATTATAAGTCCGTTATGCTGCTTTGTTTAAACAATAATATCTTTTTAATATGTATTATGTTTTAATTACTACACCGGAATTACAAATGGTTTAGCATCTACTGACTGTATTTTTAATTCTACATCATAGACAGATTGCCGTTTTTTCTTTTTCCCGGATTTTCCGAAAGTTTGGGATTCTATCTTACTTCATACTACATAATTGTTAAACTGTTGTTTATTAAATTGTTATCTATATCTCAAACAGTATGTAGAAGCTACTACATCCCGGTTTTACCCGTAATCATCCCCTGTACGGGAAGCCGAAACAGGCTTTATCCTGTACCCATATACGGGATAATAGTTGTTGTTTATGCGCTTTTGCACCCGTTTGAAACCGATTTTCCGCAATGATTCCCCCAATCTTTTTTCGGATAACTGAACAGGGGATATATTGCGTAGGTGTGCGAGTATCTGTGCGGTAGTCATGAAACAGTTCCTTTCCTCCTCTGCTGTCGGTTGTTCAAAGTATTGCATCAGCATTTCAAACTCGATTGTCTGCACCTCAAATTCCGCATTTGTCAGGTGCAGTTCTTCAATCTCCGCATCATTGAACCAATAGCGTACACCCTGACGGTACAGGTACATGATTTCGGAATAGACGTTATCCATGTGAATACTTTCTGCCGTGGGCTTGTCTATGTGCAGCACCTCGAACGGCAAAAAACGCCTGCTGCCTGTCGGGTCGGTCAGGAACTCGTTGCCGTTCACCGAAGCCATGAAGCTGGCGAGGTGCGGGTATTCCTCGATGTAAATATCATACGGTCTGCGGTACTTCACCGCCGGAGTGGTGATAAGATTCTTCAATGCGTTCTCGTTCTGCTTGTTGAGTTCCTTTAGCTGGTCGTCAATGTTGATGAACAGGTATTCGGCTATCAGTGTCAGGATATCTTTGCCCTGCGGGTCTATCTTCCCGGTGAACAGGTAGTTCTTAAGCGGTGTCGGGCAAAGGTTGTCCAGCCACCACGATTTGAACTGTCCCTGCTTGTCCCCGGTCAATACCAGACAGGTATGGTTCTGACATCCCGTGTCGTTCATCGCGTTGGCTACCACACCGATAAGCCATTTCGTGAAATATTCCTCCCATTTGCCGGGGTTGGCTACCTGTACCGTGTTCAGAAGCCTGCCGATATGCCCGTGTTCGGCAGGATTAAGTAAGGGCAGGGCGTTGAAATACTCCTGTATGGGGTGAGCCTTTCTTGCGAAGTCGCTTTCCAGTATCATGCGTATGTTGTCGGTTGAGGTGGCTATGTCAGCCGTTGCGTCCAGCCTGCGCCTGAAAGTGTTCAGGGCGAATTTTGTAACGGGCTGGTACAAGTCCGAAGAACCCGCAGCCCGGTATTCCGTCCGGCTCTTTACGGTGTTGAACCGGAAATCGTACAGGACGTTCAACAGGCTTTCGATGCGCTCGTTCTTCGACTGCCAGCCCTCGATATGCCGTGTTTCATCACCTCTTTTCTTTTTCATCGGGAAGTCTGTTAGAAGCCGGGACATACTGCTGCTGCATCCACTTTTTGAGTTCCTCCATGTCGAAACGCAGGGTACGCCCATGCTTGACGCAGGGTATCAGTCCCTTGCTGGCTAAATGATACAGGTAATTGACCGAATACCCGGTTATGCCGCTGGCAACGGATATTTTGACTAACACAGGCTCTTTTCCGTCCTGCCGTTCTTCGGGCTGTGCGCCCATGACCGGGGCAATCATCTTTTCGATGTTCTCCAGCCGCTTGAAAATTTCTTCGAAAGGATTATTCATGAGTGCTTAATTTTTGAATTAGCACCACAAATAAAATAAGAAAAATCGGTAAAAAACAAAGCGTCAGCCGTTTGGAATCGCTTTGCTGCGCTCTGCACCAAATTAATGTCGGTAAATAGAAAACGGCTTTGTGTTCATTACCTTACTTATTTAGAAAGTGGGGGAAACCGAGATTTCTGTTCTCTTATTGTTTCTTTCCTGTTCGCTTGGGGCAGTGGTGGACATTTTCGGACACGTAAGGTCATTTGCGGACAGGAAGAAACAACCTGTCATTCAGTCTTATATATTTGCACCAGTGAAGAAAAACGGAGTATTGACAATAATAAATATATCGGTTATGGAAATAGTGACGATTGAAAAGAGAACCTTTGAACTTTGGAAACAGAGGTTTGAAAACTTTGTGGGGCGTGTGGATGCGCTCTGCGTACCTTTACGCAGGAAGCGTGACAAGTGGCTGGATAACTGCGAAACCTGCCGTTTGCTGAATGTTTCAGCCCGGACGATGCAGACTTACCGTGATACGGGAAAATTGCCTTATTCGCAGATAAACAATAAGATTTACTACAAGGCTTCGGACGTGGAAACATTTCTGCTCAACCAAGTAAGGGACAATTCTAAAAAGTAGGCGTATGGATTTGATAACGAAAGATTCCGAAACCACGCTGGTACTGTTTTCCTCCCTTGACAGGGTGCTGGAAAACGTGGAGTACGTGGTAATGAACTATCGCCCGGTATTGAACGGTGAACACTACTTGACGGGCGAGGAAGTGTGCAGACGGCTTTGCATCAGCAAACGGACGTTGCAGGATTACAGGGACACGGGACTGCTGGGATATGTGCAGCTTCCGGGAAAAATCATCTACCGGGAAAGCGAGATTTTAGACCTGCTGGAAAGGTATTACAGAAAATGAAATCTTGAAAACGTGAAATCTTGTTTTCTGTATTTATTGTTTGATTAATTAAAAGCCAGCAATCATGGTTTCTTGAAAACTATGTTGCTGGCTTCTTCATGTTTATGCGGATAGTCTTTTCAATATCTTGTTAATTTTGAATTTTTATGAATGCTTTCCCATTTTGATTCTCTATAATTTTCATTGCAGGTGTTGATGAAAATGTATGAGTTGTAGCATGAAACACAGACAGAACTAAATCTTGTAATTGAGAGTCTTTTTCAAGATATTCTATTTTTAACCCTTTTGATTCTGCTTTTTCACGGGATATATGGCGACCATGACTTTTAAAGTTATCGTGATTAGCCAAAAAAGATGCTATATTCTCTATAATAGGAGCTTTGACATCTGGAGCTTCTGTTTTGAACATGAATCTATTAAGCCAATCTCTAATTAAGTTTTCAGACATTTTGATATAATTTTCACATTGTGTAATGACAGAAGGACCATATTGATTAAGTAATATAGCCCATGCTTGTTTATTGGGTTCGTTTACTTCTTGTAATGCTTTATAGAATTGGTCAATTATTGCTTTTGCTGGATTACTTGTGGGACCGTTAGGACTATTAATAATCAACTGTGGGTCTACGGGACCTATATTAGAATGTTTTCCCATGACAATACTAGCTCCTGAACATGCAATCATTGTGGCAGCAGACATTGCTATTTGGGGAATAATAACTCTTACTTCAGGAAATTGAGCATGCAAATATTCGACAATACCTTCTGCTGCTTCGGGAGAACCTCCCGGACTGTGTATAATTAAATCTACAGGCTTTTTTTCAAGTCCGTATGAAACTTCCATCATTCCTTGCACATCTTCCTCTGTTACCGAAAGTAATTCGGGAGCTCCACCTTTTTGGGTAAAAGCAGTTGCGTACAAAATAATATTTCTGTTTGTATATTTAGATAGTTCAGAAAGGTATTTGCGTCGAATAAAATCAAAAGGAGCAGAATTCCCTTGGGCACTTTCGACTTTTAATTCTGTTAATATTTCACTCCATGTTGGCATAATTGATTCGGTTTAGATTTAATGTTATATTCAATTGAAGAATTTGCAGAAACAGTGTCACTGACGGTTTTATAACGAGTTCCACTAGTTATTTCCCATTTTTGTTTTTCTTGCTCTTGCAATATTTGATATATCGCAGGATTATTTACTTTTAAGTTTTCTATGATTCTGTTCATGGCTGTTATAACGATTACTTTAAATGCAAATATAGGCCTTTTTCCTTTTAAAAGTTTACAATTCAGCATTAAAGTTGCTGAAAAATGATATTTTTCTCTCTACGTATTGCATATCCCTTAGTATCGTTTGGTCTAATACCTTTGCGTAGTGCTGCGTCATTCGGGTGGATGAATGCCCCAGCATTTTAGCCACGTTCGGCAGTGACACGTTGTTAGCCAGCGCAATAACCGAAGCGAAACTGTGCCGGGCTGTGTGCGTGGTCAGGTTCTTTTTAATACCGCAAAGGTCGGCAATCTCTTTCAGGTAGCTGTTCATCTTCTGATTGCAGGGAACGGGCAACAAAGTTCCTTTATCCATGCAGTAGGGGTTATCCTTATACTTTTCAAGTATCTGTTTGGGAATGCTCAAAAGCGGGATGTTACAGAGGTTGTTTGTCTTTTCACGGGGTTTCACTATCCACAGGTTGCCGTTGCTGTCCTCTGAAACGTGTTCGGGGCGTAAGTTATACACGTCTATGAATGCCAGCCCGGTATATACGCAGAAGATAAAAACATCCCGTACCAGTTCCAGCCGTTCAATCCTGAACTCTTTCTGCCATATCCGGTTTATCTCGGCTTGGCTTAGGAACTGTTTGTTTACCTCTACCTCGTGAAACTTGATTCCGGCAAATGGGTTCTTTGTCAGCCACTCGTTGGCAATGGCAAGGTTTATCACTTTCTTAAAACATTTCATGTACCGGATAACGGTATTCTGTGCGCAATGCTTCTCCGTCTTTAGGTATAAATCGAATTTGCGTACCAGTTCCCCGTTTACCTCACGCAGTAACATATCATCTACCTTGTAATCCCGTTTAACCAGTTCCATGAGGTATTTAAGGCAATTGTCGTAACGTCTTACGGTGATGTCGGCATAGTCTGTCCCGATTAGCTTCCGGCAGTTGTCATTATGTTCCTTGAATACATTATACAATGTCTTGAAAGTTTCGTCCTTTCCCTGATAGCGGTTCACTATGGCACGTGCGGAGATAATCTTTCCCTCCAGTTCCAAGTCTTGGTAAATCTGATAGAATTTCACACGCAGGGCGTCAATGTAATGGTTAAGTTCTACGGAGTTTCGGTCTTTGCCTGTCGACTTCTCTTTTTCCTGCGACCAAAGTGGGACTTTTACACTCCGCTTTAGTTGAAGTTCCACGTATAGGCGGTCATAAGTGACACGCACACGCACGGGTGCTTCCCCGTTTTTTAACAGTTTGCTACGCTTGATGAAGAACAACACGCTGAATCTTTTTCTTTCCATACGGCTCAATTTTTAATGATACAAAGTTAGGAAATCGAACCGAGAACCCTGTTATGTAAAATAGCGCAACAGACTGTAAAAGAATGAAGTAAATACCTCGCAGTGGAACATTTCGGGCTTTTAAAAACAGTCCCTTGAATAAGGACGTATGGTTTGCTTCAATCCCACTAATTTTGCCTATTCTTGGAAAAGGAAAATCCCCGAACTTCTTTGAAATTCAGGGATTTACATCGTTTTGCCTTCTTAAAAAGTGGTGCCACCAGGAATCGAACCGGGGACACAAGGATTTTCAGTCCTTTGCTCTACCAACTGAGCTATGGCACCTTTCTCGTTTGCGGGTGCAAAGATAAGTATATTTTTTAATACCGCAATAACTTCGCGGGAAAATTTCGCCAAATTCTGACCGATGAAAATATTAATGTATTTGAGTTAGAATAAATATGTAGATAACTCATTATTTATGCAGCATATTTTATAAATTTACGCACTGAAACTATCAAAACATTATAAACACTCTAATCCTATGTCATCACTGGCAATTATTATTATAATAGTTCTATCAGCTACCCTCATTTATGTGTGGGCAAAGTGCCAGTCACTTCAAAAAGAGGTACATTCGAAAGAAAATAAAGAGGATGAACTTAAGAAGTTGGCTTTGGTTTTGCAGAACATCAATGCCTACTTCTTATTGATTGACAAGGATTTTGTAGTCTGTGACACCAATTATTATTCTTTGAACCGTCTGCCTGTTCAGGTAGGTGGAGTTACAAAAAGAGTGGGGGATTTGTTGCATTGTAGAAACGCGATAGCAGCCGGTGAATGTGGTCAGCACGAACAGTGTAAACTATGTTGTATTCGTGCGTCTATCGGTAAGGCTTTTTATAAGAAAGCAAGTTTTAAGAATCTGGAAGCTTCGATGAAGTTGTTGAGTGAGGATGAAATGACAGTGACTCCTTGCGATGTATCAGTATCGGGTACTTATTTGAATATTCATGGCCAAGATTATATGGTGTTGACTGTTTATGATGTGACAGAACTGAAAAATGTGCAAAGGTTACTGACCATTGAAAAAGAACATTCCATCTCTGCCGAGAAATTGAAATCTGCCTTCATTGCTAATATGAGTCACGAAGTTCGTACACCGCTCAATGCTATTGTCGGATTTTCCGGTTTGATGGTGTCGGCTTCCGGCGAAGAGGAAAGAAAAATGTATGCTGATATTATCGCAGAGAATAATGAACGATTGTTGCGCCTGGTGAATGATATTTTCGATCTTTCTCAAATAGAGTCGGGGACGATAGATTTCGTTTATACGGAGTTTGATGTCAATGATTTGTTGAGAGAGTTGGACGGAATATTTAAGACGAAATTGAATAACTCGTCGGTAGAATTGATTTGTGAGGCGCATGTACAACCTATTATAATGTATTCGGAACGGGAACGCATCATTCAGGTATTGTCTAACCTCTTACATAATGCGATGAAATTTACTGTGTCGGGTGAAATCCGTTTCGGGTGCCGCCTGGAAGGAATGGAAGAAGTTTACTTTTTTGTGTCCGACACAGGCATTGGTATACCGGAAGAAGAACAGAAAAAGATATTCTCACGTTTCATAAAACTTGATCGTGAAATGCAGGGAACGGGACTTGGTCTTACTCTTTCGCAAACGATTATCCAAAATCTGGGTGGAAACCTCGAACTCGATTCGAAGGTCAACCGGGGATCTACTTTCAGCTTTGTGTTGCCGAGGGTGATTAAGCCGGAATTGATTAAGCCACAACCATAAAGTAAATCGCCCTTACTACAGTTGTAAAGTGTATCTCAAAAGTGTTAAATCTGACTTTTGGAGATGCTTCACTTGACTGTAGTGAGGGTGATTTTATAAATTCAAGGCTTTTCGAATTGTCTTGAACTTCTTGATGAACAGGATGAATGTTTAGTCTTTACGACTTAGGTGCATCCTTATCTTTGTCTCCGGTTCCCGGAGATGCTTTGCCGGAAGTAGAATTTCCGCCGGATGTAGCAGAACTGCTGCTTGATGGAGTAGCACCGGAAGCGGTGGCACCAGAGGATGCCGCATCAGGAGCTGCTGCATTAGAAACGGTTGCACCAGGCTTAGCTGTACTTGCCCCGGTTGCTCCTCCTGTATGTGCAGAAGTTGCGGTAGGACGGGCAGCATTAGCGTTACTTGCACTGACATTGACAGTGGCAGGTTGAGCCTGAACTTCCCAGTGGAACGGTTCGAAATTGGAGTTTGGATCTACCCAAGACGGTTTCTTGGAAGCATAGATAATAAACGGAGCAATAACAACGATAATGGCACCGATAATCAGTACGGAGAACCAAACAGTGTTGCTACCTGTAGAGATCTGGCTGGGCGGGATGAAGCTGAGGATAAAGGCAAGCAATGATCCGCAGAAACCAAGACCGCCAACAAACCACATCAAACCGTTACCTGACTTACCGATACGGAACGGACGGTTGAGTTTCTTCATCTTATAACGCAATGCGATAGCTCCGGAGAACATCAACAGGTACATAATCAGATAAAGAATAACTGTCAGCTGTGACAGAATTTGATAGAAACTCTGTACGGAAGGCATAACAACAAACAACAAACTTAATACGGTTACAGCGATACCCTGTACGAACAAGATATTCTTTTGTACACCCAGCTTGTTTGTTTTCTGGAAGAACGGAGGCATATAACCGGCTTTACCTACGGCAAATATACCTTTGGACGGACCGGCAACCCATGTCAATACACCAGCCAATACACCGAAAGCAAGAGCGACCGCAATGATTGGTGACAACCAGGAAGCATGAATATATTTGAAATAGTTGTCGAAACCGACGAGCAGGCTTTGAGTCAGGTTGATGTCTTTAGCAGGGATAATCACACCTAATGCGAAAGTACCCAAAACGAAGATCAACACTGTGATAAGCGCACCGATAAATACGGCTTTCGGATAGTTTTTAGAAGGGTTATCTACGTCTTTTACGTGGATACCGCCCATTTCCATACCGGCATAAAACAAGAAGATACTGGCAGCAAGAACGACATTATCGAAGTTGGTAAAGTCGGGGAAGAAGCTGCTGTTGAAATCCATATTGGAATGTCCGCCGCTTGCCAGATAAATGATTCCCAAGATAATCAACAGGGCAGCCGGGATAATTGTACCGACCATACCACCGATTTTGGCTACTTTACCTACCCAGCTCATACCTTTCAGGGAGATGAAAGTGGCCAGCCAATAGATGATAAGTACGACGACGAGCGTATAATACTTATTGTTTGCCAGTGACATGTCATGTACGTCATTCATTCCGATGAAAGCGATAGATACGGCACCAAACGTCAATACTGTCGGATACCAGATCGTACTTTCGATCCATTGCACCCAAATGGCGAGGAATCCCAGTTTCTTGCCGTAGGCCTCGCCTACCCACCGGAACACACCACCCTGCTTATCCTGAAACATTGCTGCCAACTCGGCTGCAACGAGCGATGTAGGGATTAGAAAGACAATAGCTGCGAAAAGATAATAGAAGGCCGAACTCATTCCATATACGGCCTCGGCTGGTAGTCCACGCAAGGATACTACTGCCGTAACATTCATGATAGCCAGGGTAAACACACCCAGCTTCACTGCATTTTTAATATTCGCCATAAGTTAAGGTTTTAAGTGAAAAATATTTTAAAGTCAGTGTTATAACAACATTTTGCGCGAGATGTTTCCGCAATCTCTTTCAAAGTTCGTTAATTAACATCGCCGGAACGGGATATTGCAACCCCCGATTTACCTGTTTCGGAACAATTACTTTTCTCGATTGTTTCTAAACAATCTAAATTATACGTGAACCATTTTATTATAAACTAAGTAGTTATGAAATCAGCGTTTTCAGATTTTATTTCCGGAAAAAAGGGGATTTATGGTATTCTTCACATTATTATATTAATAATGTCTCTTTTTCTGGTTATCAGTATCTCGGTGGATACTTTTAAGGGAATTCCGTTCTATACACAGTCTTCTTACATGAAGGTACAGCTATGTATCTGCCTTTGGTTTCTTTTCGATTTTGTGTTGGAGTTCTTTTTGGCAAAACATAAAGGACGCTATCTGCGGACACACTTTATCTTTTTATTGGTGGCCATCCCTTATCAGAATATTATCGCATATTATGGATGGACGTTTTCGGATGAGATTACCTACCTGCTTCGTTTCATTCCTTTGTTGAGGGGAGGATATGCGCTTGCTATTGTGGTCGGCTGGCTGACTTACAACCGGGCTTCGAGCTTGTTTGTCTCTTATCTGACGATGTTGCTGGCAACAGTTTATTTCTCCAGTCTGGCATTTTTTGTGCTCGAGCATCGGGTAAATCCATTGGTGAATGATTATGGAGATGCCTTGTGGTGGGCTTTTATGGATGTTACTACCGTGGGGTCGAATATTATAGCGCAGACCGTGACCGGGCGCGTGCTTTCCGTTTTGCTGGCTGCCTTGGGTATGATGATGTTTCCTATCTTTACGGTTTATATTACAAATCTGATTCAACAATCCAACAAGCGTAGAAAGCAATATTACGAAGAGGAGGAACAACAGAAAAAGGCTTCCGCCCAAAAGGAATCGGCAGAAAAAGCTGTCGTACAGAAGGTTAATACATAATATGTTTGCGGATGGATAAAAAACTGATGGAGTAACGTTGGACGTAATGTGTTGGAAACCAGTAGGAAATTACTTTTCTTAATAGCATTGTCACTTTTCTTTATAAACATGGAAGGAAAAGGGGAGGAAAAGTGGAATAACTTTCTATCTTTGTAGAAAAGAGACAGAGGCAAACAGCTGTTAGTTGCTGTCTCTAAATGAAGAAATTCCACCTTATCCGGGTGAATAATAGTGACACTGATATGCTCATTTTAATAACTGGAGTTGCATAGGGGTAAATTTAATTTGTTGTATTTGATAATTAATACCGTTTGTATTGAAAACACTGGTGGGGAGTCAAGCGGGAAATCAATGGGATAAGGAGGAATAGAAAAAGGTTACTATCGGGAGATAGTAACCTTTACCTACTTATAAAAGAGATTGAGAGAGAGTTTTAGTCAACAACGGTGATATGGTTGTTGCTAAACACATTTAATTCCAGCTTGTTCATGATGTATTGAATAGCTAACTGCGCTTTCACGGAGTTGCCCGATCCATCCAAAGGAGGAGCAAAGGCGGCAATACCGAACTGTCCGGGCAGTACTCCCATCACACCACCGCCTACACCTGTCTTGGCAGGAATACCGGAAGTGTACATCCAGTCGCCGGTATGTTCATAGAAACCTACTGCGGCAATCATGGCAGTGATTTTAGGAGCCAGCGTGGCATCAAAAACTTCTTTCTTAGTCACCGGATTTACACCACCGTTGGCGATTGTGCCGGCTGCAATGGAAAGCTGCAATGCAGTCACTCCCAATGAGCACTGACGGGTGTAGAGGTCTAATGACATATCCGGATCATCATAAATCCGATTATAATTTTTCAGCAACCATGTGATAGAACGGTTGTTGAAGTTGGTATCCGATTCGGACTTGTACAATTCATCAATCAACTGTGGGGCGCTGCCGCATAAATCGGTCACGTTTCCTACGATGGCATCCCATTTCTTGGCAGAGTCGCCAATGGGCTGCACCATGCTGCAGGCGGAGATAGCTCCGGCGTTTACCAATGGAGTAGACGGATGGTCGTTCTCCAGCAAGATGGCGATAATTGAATTGAAAGGCAAGCCTGTTGCATCGGCTCCAATCTTGTCCAGGATTTCTTTGGCACCATATTGGCGCAGTGCCAGAATAGCCGTATGTACTTTGGATACGGATTCTATACCGAAGCGGTAGTCAGTATCTCCCACATGGATGGTCTGCCCGTTGAGCAGGCAGACACTGATTC
>OKRY01003264.1_pt1 | contig 12068 bp, 8 predicted proteins | sample 1601121 | NCBI WGS metagenome assembly OKRY01 (sample SAMEA3541546, study PRJEB24748) | human gut metagenome | biome: human gut; feature: human-associated habitat; material: faeces | place: China | collected 2012
GATGCGCAATAAACAAATGCGATTATATGCCTGTCATTGCTGAGTTTGTTGCTCGTGAGACGCAAAATTTTGCGTCTCTACTGGGCTGACGCCATCATTATAAGTGTTGGAAACAACGCGATATTGTATGTGGACTAACCAAAGTAGAGACGCAAAATCTTGCGTCTCACAAGCAAGGATGCGCAATAAACAAATGCGATTATATGCCTGTCATTGCTGAGTTTGTTGCTCGGGAGACGCAAGATTTTGCGTCTCTACTGGGCATGCGCCATTGAGCGGGTAATGAGGTAATGGCAATTGCGCGGTGCATACCGGAATGCATGAATATACGGTTCAGGCAGTAAAAAATCTTTACAAAACAAAATCGCGAAACAGGAAATGCGAAGGCACTAAAACCGTATAAAAAGCGCATGCGGACTCATTCCTCCGGTGCGCCGGTACGTTCTTTTGTGCGGAAAAGCCTTTTCCGGCTTTCCAAAACACCATTCCCGCATGCCGGAACACATACTTCCGTCACCCCGGAAAGCCTTTTCCGCAATCCCGAAAAGCCTTTCCGGCATGGTGGAAAAATCCGGTCTGTATCATAATTGAGTGTATATAACTGACCTTCAGACAGATACGTGAAATGCAAATAAGCGGCGTATTTGTGTCCGTGAGCCTCTGCCGTGGGCTGTGGGACGCTCTCGCGGAGTTGAGGAAGAGCGGGAATGAATAATTATGCATAAATAGCAAGGAGGAAAAGACAGAATTGTCCGACTATACATTCGGTCTTAGCTTCTGAATAACGGATAAGCGGCTGTTCATGACTTGTGCCATCGGCAAGTCTTGAACAGCCGCTTGTGTATTGTCGCGATGCGGGATTAATCCCGCATCGGTTATTAGACTTCCATTCTTATTTCGTGCTGCTGTCAGCCAGATTGCATTCGGCTTTATCGAAGATGTAGCGGGCTACATCGAGAAAAAGCTGAATGTAAGATGACGGCAGCAGTGCGGAAGAAGGATGAAGAGCTGGCAATAAACCTTAAATGTACAATCAGCGTTCTAATGACCGATGCGGGATTATCTCGCGATTTTCTTTCCTCCTACGATATAAATTCCATGTCCCATGCTGTCTATATCGTCTCCCAGATATCGTCCGTCGATGCTGTATACACGTCTGTCGGAAGCTTTTCCGTTCACGGTGACGCCGCCTATGCCGTCAGTGACAGGCTTCGACACCCTCACCTCGTCGAGGAACTGGCGCATGGACGACGCGAACTTCAGGCGTCCCTTGCCGCTCATGTCAAGCGTCATCTCACACTGCCGCCACTTCTCCTCCGTGATGTCAAACGTTCCTATTTCGGTCTCCGTGCCCGTGCTGCTGTCTATGAAGCTCACGGTCATGGTGCTTTCCTCACCGCTCCACGGACCGGCGAGACAGCTAAGCACGGCTCCCTTCTCAGCCACAAACTCCGGAGAGGTGAGCGAGCCGGGCGTGCTCTTCGTGCCGAAACGCGCGCACTGTGCTCCGGCATACTGCTTCACGCCGGTCCATCCTTCGAGGTCGGTGAGCAGGGCTGAGCCTCCCATGCCCGTCCACATGCCGTCGTTGCCTCCCTGGCTGGAGTTGTCGTCGAAGGTCTCGAGCAGCAGGTAGGCGTCGCGCTCCACCGGTGTGGAGTGGAAACGGAACGATATTGTCCCGTCACATAGCAGTCGCCGCTCTCCGACTGATAGTAGTGCACGATGTCGTCTCCCGTCAGTCGGGCGCGCACTTCCTGTCCGTCAGCCAGGCGCAGGGTTTTCCAAAGCCCCCGCTTGGCTGGAACGGCAGCCGCTCCGAGTACAAGCGAGAGCATGACAGAACAAATAAAAAATCTTTTCACATATACAAATGTCTGAATAAATAAGCCTTTTGGTAAAACAGCCACAAAACTACAAATTATTTACTTAATATCGTATAAAAGTTACGGATATACGTGTTTTTTCGTAATTTTGCCTTATAAATAATCCAAAAACCGAACAATTGAGAATGAAAAGACAACATTTCATACTGCCTTTGGCATGTGTGGCGGTGCTCGCAGGATGCTCCGCACGCAGCAACACCGACGACGCAACATTGCAGCAGATACCGTTCCAGCAGGTGACTCTGGAGGACAACTTCTGGCTTCCGCGCCTGAAGACACAGAAAGAGGTGCTCGTGCCGTTCGCGCTCGACAAGGTGCGGCCTGCCATGGACAACCTGCGCAAGACGGGAAACTGGCTTCACGGGGTGAAGGACGAGCTGCCTTTCCCCCACCGCTACGTGGCGTCAGACCTCTACAAGGTGATGGAGGGGGCGGCTTATCTGCTCACGTTGGAGAGGGACGCCGCGCTCGAGCACACCATGGACAGCATCATCGACCTCATAGGGCGCGCCCAGCAGGACGACGGCTATCTGTATGAGGCGCACACCACGGGTGTTTCCGCAAACCACGAACACTGGGGCGGGGCGGGCATGGGCGACCGCCCTTACTCGTGGGTGGTGCACAGCCATGAGCTCTACAACATGGGGCACATGTATGAGGGAGCCGTAGCCTACTGGCAGGCAACGGGCAAGGACAAGTGGCTGAGGATAGCCGAGAAGAACGCGCGGCACATAAACCACGTGTTCTTCGAGGGCGACCCGAATTACAACGGAGGCAAACCGGTGAACCAGGCACCGGGACATGAGGAGATAGAGCTTGCGCTGGTGAAGCTCTTCCACGCCACGGGCGACACGCTGTATCTCAACATGGCGAAGCGTTTCATAGACATACGCGGAGTGACATACCGCCCGGACGGCGACGGGGTGATGAGCCCGAGCTACGCCCAGCAGCATCTTCCGGTGAGACAGCAGACAAAGGCTGTGGGTCACGCCGTGCGCGCCACATATCTCTATTCGGGCATGGCTGACGTCATGGCGCAGACGGGCGACACCACGCTGCGACCCGCCCTCGACAGCATCTGGACCAACATCGTGGACACACGGATGCACATCACCGGCGGACTGGGAGCCGTACACGGCATCGAGGGATTCGGTCCGGAATATCTGCTTCCCAACAAGGAGGCTTACAACGAGACGTGCGCGGCTGTGGGCAACGTGATGTTCAACTACCGCATGTTCATGGCTGAGAAGGACACCAGATACATAGACGTGGCTGAGGTGGCTCTCTACAACAACGTGCTGGCTGGCGTCAGCCTCTCGGGAAACAGGTTCTTCTATGTCAACCCTCTCGAGACCGACAGCCGGCAGGCGTTCAACCAGGGTGTGAAAGGTCGCTCGCCGTGGTTCGGCACGGCATGCTGCCCGTCAAACATAGCGCGTCTCATACCGCAGATTCCGGGCATGATGTATGCCTATACCGACGATGACATATACTGCACCTTCTATGCCGGCACATCCACGGTGATACCGCTGAAGAAGGGAAAGGTGAGCCTGAGCCAGCAGACTGAATATCCGTTCGGCGAGACAATACGTTTCGAGATAAGTCCCGAAGGCGGCAGCGGCAGGTTCGCCCTTCACTTGCGCATCCCCACATGGACCGGCACGCAGTTCGTTCCGGGCAGGCTCTACTCGTATGCCGGTGACAGCCGCGCCGCATGGCAGCTGCTGGTGAACGGTGAGGAGGTGAAGGCTGTGCCAGAGAAAGGCTTTGTCACGGTCAGCCGCACATGGAAACGGGGCGACCGCGTGGAGCTGCGCCTGCCCATGCCGGTGCGCTTCAACAGGGCGTTGCCGCAGGTCGAGGCTGACAGAGGACGGCTCTGCGTCACGCGCGGACCGCTCGTCTACTGCGCCGAGGCGGTGGACAACGCCGCCATGCCGGCAAGCTACGTGCTCTCGCCCGACGACGCGACAGGTGTGAGGAAAGCCTCGGACGGACCGCTCAAGGGCATTGACTTCGTGACGGTGGAGGCGCGCTCGGTGCAGGACGGAGCCGACGGTACCCTCACTATGGTGCCCTACTATGCGTGGGACAACCGTGGCGACGATGCCATGACAGTGTGGATGGCAGACAACGACAGCCTTGCGAGGGCGTCCATACCGGTCATCCCGGAATACATCTCCGACGTGAAAGCCACGCACACGTTCGAACAGGACGACGTGCTTGCCATGGTGACTAACGGCTATCCCGCCTCTTCGCACGACACGTCCATACCGCGCTGGACAAGCTGGCCCGAGAAAGGAAGGGAGCAGACCGTCGAGATGACTCTCAAACGTCCGCTCAGGCTGCAGAGCCTCTCGGTGTACTGGTATGACGACAACGGCGGGGTGCAGGTGCCGCAGTCGTGGACTCTCGAGTACAAGGCTGACGGACAGTGGAAGCCTTTCCCCATCTACGTCACCGACGAATACCGCGTTCTGAAGGACCAATACAACATGGTGCACCCCGGCGAGGACATCACGGCGGAGGCGTTGAGGCTCCACATTGTGCCTGAAGCCGATGCGGCGGCAGGCATACTGAGCGTGCAGATAGAGGAAGTGAAGTGAGACCGGCGTGAGGTCTCGCCTCACTTCGGCTCCGGCTTGTACATACGGCACCTGATTACCTTGCGGTTTTTGTCGGCTATCCAGCACGATGCGAGTTTCGGAGACTTCAGACCAGCCTTCTCCCAGCCCTCCCAGTATATCGTGACATGATGGTAAATGTCCTCCGGGAGCGTCCCTTCCGGTATCTCGTCCTTTTTGAAAGCCCTGTATTTCTCCGGTATCCAGTCGTATTTTAGAAACTTGAATGTGCTCTCGCCGATAGTGGGATATATCTCGCCGACGTCTCTCATGTCTGTCCAGCACTCGCCTTTCTTTGTGTGATACACCAGATGGTTGAGCGCGATGCCGGTGAGTATCCTTATCCGCTCAGCCTTTTTGAGCGAGGCGACAGACTTTCCGTACGCATACTTCTTGCCGCGCAGCTGCCCGTCGGTGGGTATCTCGTACTTCTTGGGACGGCGCGGGGCTTTCCTGAATATCTCCGCTGTCGGAACCTTGTCCTTCATGTCGAAGTTGTTGCCGTAGACTGTCACGTCATATGTCGCCGACGAAAGCAGTACGTTGAGGTTCTCTTCCATAAGGGCTGATGCAGGACGCCCTATCTCCGGCTCGGTATCGTCAAATTTGAAAGGATAATATTTCTTGCCTATGATGCCTATACTATAAATGTATCTGTCGGACGGTACGAAAGCCCTTAACACACTGTCCTTTTCTTTAGGATGAAGAAAGTTATATATCCATTCCACGTAACTCTCGTCGAAATCACCCTGATATATGAGTGCGACAGACTCCTTACCAATATTGCTGTCGTGAAAGTAATCCCTCATCCTCGCCGTTATCACACTGTCGCGCTCGTGCCACGGCATCTCGCTGAGGCGTGTCTGGGCTTGCGCAAGAATGCCCTGACATAGGAATAATAGTATAAAGAAGTGTTTCATAATGTGTGTTTTTAGGTTATGAATATCCGCTAATATAGCGATAAATGTGCATACCGTGCTTGCAATATGACATGAATTGAGATGTGATTTAACTTAATTTGCCATATGTCTATGATTTTATTACATTTTATGACAGTTTTTAACGTATCACGGATGAGGCGTCAGCACGGGATGAAGGGAAAAAGGTTATTGGATAGGGAAGAGTGGGTGGGGATATGTGCAAGACAATATCGCACTCACTTGCACATTTTTTTGTCCCAAGATAACAATGGCGTCAGCCCAGTAGAGACGCAAAATCTTGCGTCTCCCGTGCAAAAGGCGCGGTAATAAAAGGCATATAATCGCATTTGTTTATAGCGCATCCTTTCATTTCCCGAGCAAAAAACTCAGCAATGACAGGCATATTTCGCACTTGTTTATTGCGCATCCTTGCTAGTGAGACGCAAGATTTTGCGTCTCTACTTTGGTTAGTCCACATATAATATCGCGTTGTTCATATGTATAAAGCAAAGTCAACAGCTCAATAAGGGCTTGCTTTCGGATTGCGGACACCTAATTTCGCATAAAAATGCAAAGGCGCGGACGGGTGTGCATATTTATCCATCGGCAATTCCGCGAGAGTAAGATATTTTCGACGTAAGAGCATAGCGGACGCGAATACGTGGGTTTTGCGCGGTTTTGATAAGGCGTTGGCAGTCAGGAGGTTGTATGTTATCGCGTTGCAAGGTGATGTTTGCCGGGTTGCGGAAGAGCCTTTTCGGTGTCGCGATACGGGCTTTCTTGTGGTGTGGAAAGGGCTTTTTTACGGTGCGGAACGTGCTTTCCTGTGGTGCGGGAGGATGGTCGTGGCGAGCCGATATTGTGAGGAATATCCGCCGGAGTGGTTTTTATGGCGGTGCGGAAGGTATGGAGGAGCAGGTGAGGATGGTATAAATGCTTGCTCAGAACGGTTTTTATTCTCTCTTTTGACAGTAAAAAATGTAATGATTTTTTACTGTCCTTATTGCATAAATATTCATTTCCGGCAATGCCGCGTGGTTCTTTTTTCACATCCGTATATCCGTCCCGCGCGTTCGTCCGACTGTTTTGTGATGCCAAAGAAACATAGTCACGAGCAGCCCATGGCATTGAAACGTGTGCAATGATACGGTGAGGATGAATGCGTTTTTCCATCGGGAGACGCAAGATTTTGCATCCCCACTTAAGCTGGCAGAGGGCTTTATGATTGATTTAATGCTTGTTTTCTCAATGCGTACGCCTTGTGTAGGTGATGCGTCAGGCGTACAGTGAGCGTAACGCTTTCATAAAACTGGACTCCGCAGACCTGCGTCTACTTCTTCGATCCTGTCTCGGTGGTGTGCGGAAACGAGCTCGCATATACCGACACTTATTCGGGAAAGGTGTGTGTGGCAGACACCGCCGACCTGGCAAAGACCAAGGCGAGATATACGGTGTTCGCCATAAACGATGACGACATGTCCACTCCCAACGACCCGAAGCAGCGGTTCACCTTGGTGGAGGTGGACCGCAAGACCGGCAGACGCAGGGAATGGCTCTATCCGGAACCTGAGGGACGCACGGTGTTCACACGCGGACTGTACACCGAAAACGGCAAGGTAAGACCCTATGAGGTGCTCAAGGGAGGCGACGGACCGGTGATAAGGGTGTTCGCCGCAGACTGACCCACAGGGACGCACCTGCTCAGACGTCGAGACGAAGCTCGTAGTCGACAACGTCGAGCGTGCGTCCCATTTTCATGCCCACGCCCTTGAAGTGAGACGCCTGGAAGAAACCCAGCTTGCTGTGCATGGCTATGCTCGGGGCGTTGCAGCCCGTGATGCAGGCTATGAGCACGCGGCAGCCTTGACGGCGGCAGCGGTCTATGAGCACACGCATGAGCGCGGTGCCCAGTCCGCGGCGCACGCAGGCATGGTCAGCATATACGGTCGTCTCCCACGTCGCGGCATAGGCGGCGCGCTCTTTCCACGGATGGGCATAGGCGTATGCCACGACCTCTCCGTCTTCCTCAGCCACTATGTAAGGGTGGGTGGCTGATATCGCCCGCACGCGGGAGCGCATCTGCTCCACTGTGAGAGGTTCGGTCTCGAACGTCTCCACACCGTTCACGATATACCAGTTGTATATTTGCGTTATCCGGGCTATGTCTCTGTCTTCTACGTCGCGTATCATTGTACACGCTTTGTTATTATAAAAAAGGGAGGGAATGTCTCACTTTCCCGCCACTATCCTCTTTATCTCGTTGAGTTTGTTAAGAGCCTCGACAGGCGTGAGGTTGTTGATGTCGAGCCCGAGAATCTCGTCGCGTATCTGGCAGAGCACCGGGTCGTCCAGCTGGAAGAAGCTCAGCTGCATTCCCTCGCGCGTCATGTTCAGCCTGTCTGCCGATGGTTTTGCCACGCGCCCCACCTGCGAGTTGTCCGCCTCGAGCTCTTTCAGTATGACACCGGCGCGCTTCACTATGCTGCGCGGCATGCCGGCAATCTCCGCCACGTGTATTCCGAAGGAGTGCTCCGAGCCTCCGCGCATGAGCTTGCGCAGGAAGATGACCTTTCCGTCTACCTCCTTCACGCTCACGTTGTAGTTCTTTATCCGCGCGAAGTTCTTCTCCATCTCGTTCAGCTCGTGGTAGTGTGTGGCGAAGAGCGTGCGTGCCCGCGCCTTGGGATGCTCGTGCAGGTATTCCACTATAGCCCACGCTATGGATATGCCGTCGTATGTCGACGTGCCGCGTCCCAGCTCGTCGAAGAGCACGAGCGAGCGCGGCGTGACGTTGTTGAGTATGTTTGCCGCCTCGGTCATCTCCACCATGAAGGTGGACTCGCCCAGAGATATGTTGTCAGACGCGCCCACACGTGTGAAAATCTTGTCCACCATACCTATCCGCGCGCTCTCCGCCGGAACGAAGCAGCCCGCTTGCGCCATGAGCACAATTAGCGCGGTCTGGCGCAGAAGGGCGGACTTTCCCGCCATGTTGGGACCTGTGATGATGACAATCTGCTGGCGTTCGGTGTCGAGCTCTATGTCGTTGGGCACATAGGTCTCGCCCGCAGGCAGCTGTGTCTCTATCACCGGATGTCGTCCGCCGCGTATCTCCAGCACGTCGTCGTCTGTTACCACCGGTCTTACATATCTGTTCTCCTCAGCCGTCTTGGCGAAAGAGAGCAGACAGTCGAGCCGCGCCACGATGTTGGCGTTTATCTGTATCTGCGGTATGTATTCGGCTGCGGCGGTGACGAGCTCGCCGAACAGGCGCGTCTCCAGGGCGAGAATCTTCTCGTCGGCACCCATTATCTTCTCCTCATACTCCTTCAGCTCCTGCGTGATGTAGCGTTCGGCGTTGGCGAGAGTCTGCTTTCTCACCCATCCCTCCGGCACCTTGTCCTTATACGTATTGCGCACCTCGAGATAGTAACCGAACACGTTGTTGTAGCCCACCTTCAGTGACGCTATGCCCGTCCGCTCCGTCTCGCGCTCCTGTATCTGCATGAGATAGTCGCGTCCGCCGCGCGATATGGCTCTCAGTTCGTCGAGCTCGGGCGAGAACCCGTCGGCTATCACGCCGCCCTTGCTCACGAGCTGCGGAGGGTCGGGCTGTATCTCGCGCTCTATTCTCTCGCGCAGGTTCTCGCAGAGATTCATCTGCGCGCCGATGTCCTCAAGTATGCTGTTGCCCGAATGGCAGCACGCCGACTTCAGCGGAGCCATCGCCTGAAGCGCAGTACGCAACTGTACGAGCTCGCGCGGAGACACTCTCCCCACGGCAACCTTCGATATGATGCGCTCTATGTCGCCCATGCGGTGGAGCTGCTCGTCTGCCATGAGGCGGAAGTCGGGCTTGCGGAAGAAGTGCTCCACAACGTCCAGGCGGTCCTCTATCTGCCTTACGTCCTTCAGCGGGAACACCGTCCACCGCTTCAGCATGCGTCCGCCCATGGGTGTGACGGTGCGGTCGATGACGTCGAGCAGCGACGCTCCGTCCTCCTGCATGGAGTGGAGAAGCTCGAGCGAGCGTATGGTGAACTTGTCGAGCCGCACATAACGCTCCTCCTCAATGCGCGCGAGCGACGTTATGTGCGACAGATGAGTGTGTTGGGTCATCTCGAGATACTGCAAGATGACGCCCGAGGCGATGACCCCGCTGCGCAGGTGCTCCACGCCGAACCCCTTCAGCGAGCGTGTGCCGAAGTGGCGCAGCAGCTTCTGGCGTGCGCTCTGCTCGGTGAACATCCATTCGTCCAGCTCGAACACACACCATCGGGAGCCGAACCGTTGTTCGAACTCCTGCCTGCACGATTTCTCATACAGCACCTCCTTGGGTTGGAAACTGCCCATCAGTTTTTCCACATAGTCTGCCGTGCCCTCACCGGTGAGGAACTCGCCGGTGGATATGTCGAGAAACGCCACGCCGCATGCCGACCGTCCGAAGTGTATCGCCGCCAGGAAGTTGTTCTCCTTATAGTTGAGCACGTTGTCGCCCATCGCCACGCCGGGAGTGACGAGTTCGGTTATGCCACGCTTCACGAGAGTCTTCGTAAGCTTCGGGTCCTCCAGCTGGTCGCATATCGCCACGCGCCTGCCAGCCCTGATGAGCTTGGGCAGGTAGGTGTCGAGCGCATGATAGGGAAAGCCCGCCATCTCCGTAGTCTGACCTCCGTCGCGCGAGCGTCCGTTGCTGCGCCGCGTGAGAGTGATGCCGAGTATCTTCGACGCAGCTATGGCATCCTCGCAGTAAGTCTCGTAGAAGTCACCGCAGCGGAACAGCAGCAGTGCGTCGGGATGCTTCGCCTTGAGGTCGAAAAACTGTTTCATCATCGGCGTGAGGCCGTCATCTTTCTTTTTTGCAGACATGTCGTTGTATGGTTTTTCAATACGCAAAATTAAACAAAATCAATGAAAAACGATAATCTGACGGCAACATTAAGCGGACGGCAGGGATTTATTGCCGTCACGTTGACGCCGTCATCGCTCATCCGCATACCCTGACCGGAGGTCTTATTGTTATGTGATAATGACTCCGAGGGGATATGCCTGACGGCACGTATCGCCATGATTAAACAGCCGTTGTGTCAAAAAACACGCGCGCTATTGCGGCTTTCTCAAAATTATTTGCTATATTAGCACCGATGTTACGCTGCCCCGCGCCATGCCGCACACGTAGCTCACGTCCTCCGGACAGGCGCGGTCGGGGCACGGCACAACGCATACATACCCAACCGGACAACACCACGACACAGCATGACAATACATCCTCTTTGGTCAGACGAAATGTGGCTGCCTCTCATGCAGCTTTACCTTAAAAAGCCCGAAGGCGTGAAACCGCTCTTCTCACGCCATCTCATACAGCTGAGTCTCGAACTGCACATCGAGCCGAAAATACTCTACGCGCAGATGTTCAGACTGCGCCAGCCCGACACTCCGTCGCTGCAGCACCTGTGGCGCAGATACTCCGGCGACACACGGAGACTGGCGCGCGACGTGAAACGCCTGAGACAGATGAGCGGGTTCGGCACGGCAGGGGCATTCTATGAGGGTGTTGCCACGAGCGAGTCGTTCGAGAAGGAATACCGACCCATCGATGCCGACAGCAGACTCACGCCCATGATGCTCACGATGATTCTCGACCTGTACTACCGTCTCACGCCCGTCACGATGGTGGCGGAGACACCCGAGGTGGGCGAACTGGCGCGCTGCATGCGCATACCGCCGTCGCTCGTAGCCGAGGTGATGGTTTGCTTCCTCGTGTGCGACCCTTGCATGAAGTACAGCGACACGTCATCAAGGCTCTATCCGGAGTGTCTCGCGGTATGGAGAAAGTATATATCAAAAGAGCCGGAAGAGCTCGCCGCCACCGCAGCACAGATGCGCGCGTACTTCAGATGATGTGCTTCAGCGGCGGCATAACGCCACCGCCCGCCGTATTCCCGAACCCCGCAGGAACATTCCACGCAGCACCGACGGAACATTCCCTGCCGTACCACCGCCATATTTCCGCCGTACAGGCGCATGAAACACCATCATTATTTCAATCGCAAGCACATCATGTCATACGCTACAACCCAAAGTAGAGACGCAATATTTTGCGTCTCACAAGGAAGAATGCGCTATTGATTGAGGTGATTATGTGGCTGTCATTGGTGTGTTTGTTGCTCGTGAGATGAAAGGATATGCTATTTGTTGAGGCGATAAAATGGCTGTTGTTGCTGGATTTGTTGCTCGTGAGACGCAAGGATACGTTATTGGTTGAGTTGATTATGTGCCTGTCGTTGGTGTGTTTGTTGCTCTTGAAATGAAAGGATAGGCTATTGATTGAGGCGATTATATGCCTTATATTGCTGAGTTTGTTGCTCGTGAGACGCAAGATTTTGCGTCTCTACTGGCTCGCGCCATCATTATAATCAACAGTAAATGTGTTCTGTAATTCGCAGGCAAGCCAAAGTAGAGACGCAAAATCTTGCGTCTCACAAGGGAGAATGCGCTATTGATTGAGGTGATTATATGCCTGTCGTTGCTGGGTTTACTGCACGTGAGACGCAAGATTTTGCGTCTCTACTGGCTCGCGCCGTCATTATAATCAACAGTAAATGTGTTCTGTAATTCGCAGGCAAGCCAAAGTAGAG
>OKRY01003266.1_pt1 | contig 12051 bp, 9 predicted proteins | sample 1601121 | NCBI WGS metagenome assembly OKRY01 (sample SAMEA3541546, study PRJEB24748) | human gut metagenome | biome: human gut; feature: human-associated habitat; material: faeces | place: China | collected 2012
AAAAATCCCTATGACTTTTAAAGGTTGATTTATCCCTATCCAGATTTAGATATTCAATAAGAGACTCTTTTTAGAAAGTTGAGATTTGAATTATGAAAAAATTATCATACCTGCTTGTTGCTATTCTAAGTGTATATATTTTTTATTCCGGATTCTCTTCCTTTTCTTCTGATCAGATAAACAGAATGGATTCTTTTGCCACTTCAATTGGACAAACAACTAATAAAAAAGTAACAGGATTAAACCTACAATTTAATGAAGCTTTAGTTTCAACAATTCATGAATATTGTGAAAAGACAAACAGTACAGGAATTATAGCAGTTCATGAAAATACTGAGGGGTTTATACAAAAGAATTTAATCTATATTTATTCTGCTGATCCACAGGATTTGAAATCCCTATATATACGGAATGATCAAAAACGAATTAATTTTAAAAAGGATTCAAAGAATTATTATTCTACAAATCTAAATGATAAGGATGCATATAATTATATTGATTATTTAAATCGAGGCTATTACGGAGATTATAATGACATATATGAATTTCACACTTTAAATGATTTGTTGAATCACACTCCAGGTTCTGAAATTATTACACTTTACTCTATTTCAAATTCAAATAAAACTTCTACAAGTCAAATGAAAGATTATTTTAAAGAATTTATCCCTGAAAATAGCCAAGGACAAGGTATCTCAGATGTTGAAATTGTTCCTTACTCTATGCAAAAAGAAAAATTTTTGAATATGGTTTTTTTGAATGCAATATTAGGAACTGCATTGATTTTCGCTTTTATTTTTCTGAAAGATAGAAAAGAAATAGTAATACGTAAAATGCTAGGTAATTCAACCAAGAAAATTTTTATATCACTATATACAAAACATATCGCAATCTTATATGGTCTATTTCTTTTCTTAGAAATTATTTTATTCGCATTATTTGTTGGCCCTTATAGACCATGTGCCTCTTTATTCTTATACTATCTAATCAATGAGGGAATTAAGCTACTTATCAGTTTAATTATGATAGGAATTATTTTGTTAATTTCAACGATAACCGTCAAATCAGTGAAGTATATAAAACAAAATGGTACTCAAGAAAATAAAACAGTTCTATCATTGGTCTTGAAAGGAATTCTGATTTTTGTTTTATTTCCTGTATTCTTAACAAACTGCGCGGATTGGATAGAATCAGTACACTATCTCTACATTTTGAATTTGAATGAAAGTCAAATGTCGAATAAAATTATAACAAACGGCATATCTGTGTCTTTAAATGAGGACTTATTTTATTCATCTGAACTTGTTAATAAACTGTATTATTATATGCAGGAACATAATGGAATATATGAGGATTTCGATATAAACAAACGAATTGACTTCTTAAAAAATCATACGGACAGTGATTTAGAAATACCTGTTTCAAATGAAATACCATATATAGTTGTAAATAATAATTATTTAAAAGATTATACGATTCGCGATGAATTCGGAAATCCTTTAGATTTTAATCAGATAGAAGAATCTATTTTACTGATACCTGAAAATTATTCATTCAATCAAGATCAGATAAGCTATTATTCAAATTATGAAGATTGTAAGGTAATTCGAATCGAACCAAATCTTAGGTTTGTAAGACATATGCCTTATGTAGAAAATACGAAAGATTTAGAAAAAATAAATCCGGTAATTTTTATAGACCATAATTGGATGGAAAATGCAAGGGTTTCAACTGATAATTATTTTATCCCAATCGATACAAAAAAAAGTGTTTCAAATTTTAAAAGATTTTTAATTCAGAACAATATGGACAAAAAAGTAAAATTTTATTTAAGTGATTCTTATTTTGCACAGGTCAAGAACAAAAAAACATATGAATTGATTTCATTAACTATACTAATCGTTTTAATAAGCATAATTTTATTTGTTTACCAACTTCAAGCGATTGTCATTTTCTTATTTGAAAAAAGATACTATTTGTCTATTCAATATCTTTTAGGAAAATCTTTCTACGAAAGATATTCATTATATTTAAGTATAAATATATCTCTTTATCTATCGGTGATTATTTTCTATGCATTATATTCTAAAAGAATATTAGAATCTTTTGAAATTGGCTTTTTAATACTTGGAATAGATTTGATATTTACCATTTTCACGTTAAAGAAAAAAGAATATGCTGAATGTGTAGATTCATTGAAAGGAGCCAGATAGTTATGAAGAAAATTGTAGAATTAGATTCGATTCAAAAGAAATTTAAAGAGAAAGTAATTTTTGATTCATTTTCTTGTACCATATATGAAAATGAGTTTGTTGCAATAATTGGAAAATCCGGGTGTGGTAAATCAACATTGTTAAATATGATTGGCTTATTAGATAGTCCAGATTCAGGAGAAATCATTTTGTTTGGAGAAAAAGGAATTAAGCCATTTTCAAAGAAAGCCACTTTACTCTTAAAATCAAAAATAGGATATTTGTTCCAGAATTTTGCATTAATCGAAAATAAAACTGTATACGAAAATCTGCAGATGGCGATAAATGAAAAAAATAATAAGACCGTAAATAAGTACATTGAAGACGCGTTAAAAAAAGTTGGCTTAAATGGATATTCAAAAAAATACATATATGAATGTTCTGGGGGAGAACAACAGCGTATAGCCCTTGCTAGATTATTAGTTAAGCCATGTGAATTGATTTTAGCTGATGAACCAACCGGATCACTAGATGAAGAAAATAAACAAATTGTTATAAAACTACTCAAAGAATTTAAAAAAGAAGGATGTACAATTATAATGGTTACACATGATATACAATTAGCTGAAGAATGTGATCGCGTGATAGATTTGAATGGTTATAGTTAAAAATGGTAATCCGCAATTAGATACCAGCTAGATTAAAAGTTGTAGGGTTTAAAATATTATGAGTGTTTTAAGATTATTGCTTTCTAAAAGCAAAATCCCTATGACTTTTTTTATATATTCATAATAAAAGAGTATCACTTGTTTATAGTGATACTCTTTTGACTGTCTGATATGCATTTGTATGGTATTGAAAATGATGAAAAACGATTGAAAAAGAAGTGAAAATGTTTACAATATTAGATATATAGAAAGATTCACTGAGAGTATAAAAGAGATTCAATTATGATTAGATATATAAAAAAGAATAAAATATTATTTTGCTTTACGCTGATTATCAATTTATTAACATGTTTAACGCCCTTATTTTTAGCCTATATTATTGAAAATGTTTCTGGCATTTTTTTAAATCAAGATGAGTCTAAAATAACTGTAAGCTTATGGCTGATCATAGCTTTTATGATTTATCAAGCTATGTTTTCGTATTTGAATTCTAGATATAAAGCAAAATATAGACAGAAATTAAGGGCAGACTTATCCAAAGATATTTATCGTAGTATATTTAATCAAAATCATAATGAATTTTATGAGAACTCAATCGGATCATATTTATCTTTATTTACAAATGATGTAAAAATGGTCGATGATAATTATTTCTTTCCTTTTTTGTCAATGATTACTCAATGCGTTGTGTTTTTGTGTATTTGTTTTTATTTAATACATGTAAACTGGACTGTCTTTTTTATGATGGATTTGATTGCTATATTTACGATAGCCGTTCCACGTCTGTTTGCGAAGATATTAAAGAAATCATCTAATCAATTATCTGAACAAAGCCAAGAATATAATTCAAAATTAAGAGAGTTATTTCAATGCTTTGATATCATTCAAGATTATCGTATTCTACCACATTATATTCATAAAGGAGAAGAGAATATTGATGATTATGAGAATAAATGTTTCCACTTTAATTTCTTTACTCAGTTAAATACAACATATGCCAATTCCGTAGCGGTAATTGGACAAATGTTTTTTATTTTAGCATTAGCAATATTGAGTTCAAAGGGATTTTTTAGTGCTACATATTTCATGTCTGTGGTGACACTTTCAAATAATTTTATTGATTGCTTGTATACTATGGCCTCGTATTATGGAAATTTCGTGGCTATTAAAGGCATTAATGATAGATTGATTAGAATGATTGATAAGAAAGAAACCGAGAAAACACTTCTTATTTCAGAAAATCAAAATAAAGTTTGTTTTGAACATGTGAGTTTCGGATTTCCAAACAAAGAATCTATATTCAAGGATTTTTCTTTCCAATTTGATAAAGGAAAAAAATATGCGATTGTTGGAGACAGTGGATCAGGAAAGTCGACTTTATTAAAATTGATTTTGGGTTATTATTCAATTCAAAAAGGAAGAATCATTTCATTTGACAAAGAACCGATAATCATCCGGCAGGAAGAACATTTATTTTCAGGAACTATTCGAGAAAATTTGTGCTTAGGAGAGAATTTTTCTGAAGAAGATTTGACAAGTGCAATGGAATTTGCGAACATTTCAGATTTAGATTTGAATCAATTTGTTTCTGAAGATGCAGGCAATTTATCAGGAGGACAAATCCAAAGAATATCTATCGCAAGGGCAAAACTACATTGTCACAATTTATTATTGTGTGATGAGATTACATCAAGTCTTGACAGTATTAATACTGAAAAAATTGAAAGTAATATTATAGAATTGACGGATAAAACCATAATTTATGTAACACATAAGATACATAAGAAAATGCTACAGGGATTTGATGATATATTGGTTTTATCACATGGAAAACTTGTAGAACATGGATCATTTGAAGATTTGCTTTGCAAGAAAAATTATTTTTACCATTTATTTATGAATCAGTAATGGATTGAATTATTACTGAATATTCCATGGTGACAGAGACACCCAATCCACGAAGGGAGCCACTTCAATTTATGAAATGACTCTCTTTTTTATTATTCGATTTTTGAATGATCCTCTTGGAAAATTTACTTTTTGAAATTGTATAAGATGATTTTTTAATATGATTAAGAATAGTGTCGGTGAGCGGTCTGAGTTTATTCTCATGTAAGATTATTTTGGATATGTTAAATCATAAAAAAAGTTATTGAATAAATAAACTACAGGTGATATATAATATGTAAAAGGTTACAGTAAAAATATCTTACGCTTACATTATCGTGTAAAATGGTTACAGTTAATCTATAAATATACATAGTTACTAGTTATTTTGTCGTGTATGATGTGCTGTTACTAAAAAAGAAAGTTGGATGAGAAAGATGAAAAATGTAGTTGAGGTGAAAAATGTAGTTAAGAGTTTCAAAGATAAAATTGTATTAAATCATGTTTCTTTTAGTATGAAACCTGGTGAAATAGTTGGCTTTGTTGGACAAAACGGTGCAGGAAAAAGCACACTAATGAAATGTATGTGTAATTTGATAAATATGGATGAAGGAACTATTTCTATTTGTGGAGAAGATGTAGTTAAACAAAGGGAAAAAGCATTATCATATGTTTCGTGTATGATTGAAGGTCCTGGATTATTTGAAAATATGACAGGTAAAGAAAATCTGGAATTAATGGCCACTTTAAATCATGCTTCAAAAGAAAAACTGCATGAAATGATGGAGTTTACTCAGATTGGTTCTCAGCTGAAAACTAAGGCAGTATCCCAATATTCCATGGGCATGAAACAAAGAACAGGTTTAGCTGTGGCTTTAATGAAAGAACCCAAAGTATTGTTACTAGATGAACCAATGAATGGACTGGATGCTACAGGGATTCAAGGCTTACGCGAAGAATTGATACGTTTGGCCAAGGAAAAGAATGTAGCTTTACTAATTTCAAGTCATCAGTTAGGTGAAATTGAAAAGATGGCAGATCGAATCATAGGTATCCATTTTGGGAAAATCAAAGAGATTTCCATGGAAGAAAAAGAAAATGTATATGTATTAGAAACGGATAGAAAAATACCAGATCAATCAGACTTGCAAATCATAGAACAAACAGGAAATACTTATAAATTAGAAGTGAATTCTGTTATGGAAGTACTTTCAAATTTAGAAAAGCAAGGGGTTCAAGTGAAGAATATTACTCAAATACACAAAACATTAGAAGATGTATACAACGAGTTTATTCAAGAGGCATCATTATGATGTACGAACTTAAAAAGTTTATCTTTAATAAACGAAATGTCGGCGTATTTGGATTTCTTGTATTCTTTCTTATTTGTTTTATTGGTTATAACGTATATATGGATAAACACTATAATGAATCTCAAATCAAAATCTACCAAAAGGCCTATCGAATTTCTGAAAACAGAATGGATGAAGCAGGAAGTGAAGAAGAGTCTGAATTTTGGAAAAAGGTTTATCGCAATGCGAGTGGTCTGATTCACTTTTACTACAACAGTGAAAATAAGACAGATGAATTTATTGAGTCAAAATTGAGCTGGAATCATTTGATGTTACAGGCAAATAATGAGGGGTATATCATCAATGATTTTGAGAAAAGAGATGTTCAAACTTTGCAGAATGAAACAAAGCGGTTGAAATATCTAAAGAAGAATCATATTGAAATGTTGAATAGTCCATATGAACCTAATACTTTTAATATATTCAATGAACTGTTTAATCAAAAACTGTATTTAGTTGTCATGTTGATCCTATGCATATTATTATGCGATATATTCGGATTGGAAATGGAAAGTGGGTTTTATAAAAACTTATATGTTTCAAGAATTTCAAAGCAAAAAATACTTTTGAATAAGATAAAGTTTTCATTGTTTGTAGCTGTTTTTTTGATAATAGTGATGCTTTTGATTATCGTTCTTTCTGGATTGATTTTTGGAATTGGAAACTGTGATTATCCATACTTTTACTTTGATCAGATGTATACAGTGAAAGAAATTGTTGCAAAAAGTATTATTCTATTAGTTGTAGAAAGTGTATTTGTGGTAGGCATATCTGCATTGTTATTTACATTCAGTTTAAATAATGGATTTATTTTAGCTGTAAATCTAATTCTATATGCACTTTTCTTTGTCTTAGGAAATGTAACAGGCTATTCTAGATTCTTTGTGTATATTCCATTTTTACATATTGATTTTGTGAACCTGATTATTCATAAGCAGGTTGTCCTGGCTGCTATTATAAGCTTGATGTATTTTCTGTCTTGTAGTTTGATTTCATTACAATGTTTCAAAAAAAGAGAGGTGGTGAGATAAATGTGGACTTATGTGCTTTTCAATATCAAATCTAATTTAAAAAGAAAAGAAAATCTGATTCTAGTCGTACTATTCATCGTTTGTGAGATTGCTTTGTTGTTTATTTTGAATACAAGATCATTTACGGAAAGTCCATATCAAACATCATTAGGCATTAGTATAGCAAGTGTTTCACAAAAGAATGATCCCAAACTTTACCAAGAATTTATGGATGAAGTAAATTTGATACGTCAGACCATTGATAAGGGTGAGCAGGATGGAAAGGACAAAAATTGGAAGTCATATTGTGAATATAAAGTAAAGGTGAGTGTGTTAGAAGCACAGTGGTATATGGTGACTTCTAACATGCCTAATGATTCCTATTTTGAACATGCAGATGTTCTAGAAGAATTAAGGAAGGAATATGGATTACCTGATTTGTCGCAATACGAGAAATTAATTGTACAAAAATCAAATGATATTAATTTATATTTTTGTTCAATGCAGCAGGCTCGTTACTTTGATTACTTGCTAAAACATGATCTTACTCCAATAACATATTCATATGTGGATGCATCCAGTGTTTCACTACAAATAGCTCGATATATATTGCCTGTAGTTTTACCTTTGCTGGTTGGACTTCTATTGTTTCAACAAAGAGAAAGACGAGCAAAGACAGAAAAAACAATTCTAACTATTTCTGGAGTAAAGAAAAAATATGTGAGATGGAATTTGATTTCTGACGTACTTTTTGTTCTATTGGTTGTTTTCTTGCCTATTTTAGTTTATATGATAGTTCTTGTACCTTTTAAAGGTGTATCGAATCTGATCTATCCGGTTTTATATTATAAGCCAGGATTTACTGGTTTTCATTATTGGGATACACAAGGATTGGATCATATTGAGCTTGTGGCAAGTGGACTAACGAATATGAGTGTCAATCAGTTTACAACGCCAGGAATGGAATTGATGCCATTGTGGCAATGTACACTATTTGTAGCATTTGGACTTGTGCTGTCTACAATATTTTATGTCCTACTCATAACTGTATTATCTAAACTTATGAAAAACAAATACTTATCTTTGCTTGTATTTTTAGTTGTCTTGGGTCTTTGTTCTTTTGCATCGCCATTAGGAAACATGCAGAAGATCAATACATTTAATCCAATGTCATACAGAGATTTTGGAATGAACCTATTAGGTACTAGTTATTTTGGATATTTTGCAGGAATTGTAATCATTGGACTATATAGTGTGATTTTGTATTTAGTTTCGAAGTGGTGTGCTAAGAAAGTACGCGTTTAATATGTCATGATGAAACAATTGAATTATAAAAGTTAGAATAGCTATCATAATATATTTTTTGGAAGTTCTAATAATATTAATGATAAAAAACTATTTTTGTAAAATGATATATTATAAATAAAATGAAATAATATGAAATTACAAATAATTAAATGAAAATAACATACATTTATTATTGAAAAAAATTACATTTATGCTAGAATCTTTTAAAAAGAAGGTGATACGTATGTTTAAAAGCTTAACATTTCTTTGGAAGTATGCGTGGAATGTACAAAAAAGCTATTTGGTTTGTTTGATTTTGTATCAAATAACGAATACGATCCCACCTTTATTGATTATGTTTTTTCCAAAGGTTTTGTTGGATGAACTAATGGGACAAAATCGAATTTCATATTTACTTACATATATCATTATCTTTTCAATTGTGATTTTCTTAATGAAGTTTTTAAGCGATTTTTTGAAGAATACGGCTTTCTATAAGCGATGTATTATTTTAGAAAAGTTTCAGGTGGAGTTAAATACAAAACTTTCTAAAGTGGATTATGCGTGTTTGGAAGATCCAGAGTTTTTAAATTTGAAACAGAATGCGGAAAAATTTTTATATGCGAATGGGCAAGGATTTAGTTTTGTATTAGATCGAGCGATGGAAATCATTAGTAAAGTGATGATTTTCGGAACAGTGATTTGGATCATAGCTTCATTAAATAAAGCAGTGTTGCTTGTGTTTTTATGTCTTGCATTTCTAAATAGCAAAGCGCAGATGCGATTTAAGAAGGCCTATGCAAGATTGGAAATGGAGAAAAATCCGAAGGAAAGAGAATTGTCTTATTTTATGAATGTGTTTTCGGATGTAAAGTATGGCAAGGAAATTCGAATGAATCAAGGTCAATATGTATTGATGGATTTTTTAAAAGGTTGTTTACATAAGCTTTGGAAGTTTTATAAAAATCAGATGTATATTATGGACAAATCCGATTTCTTTATGCATCTTATGGATTTTTTTCAAAGAATGGTTTCTTATGTATATATGGTTTTTATGGTATCAAAAGGATTTATATCCATCGCTAATTTTACACTGTATATCAATGCGATTGCGACATTTACAACTTCTATGGATGAAGTGATTGATAGTGTGAATGATATAAATCAGTATAGTTATTATTTTGAAGCTGTTGAGAAATTTATGAATTTGCCTATGGATATATATGATGGAAAGGTCAATCGTAATATGCCTTCTCGATTTGAATCGTTAGAATTTAGAAATGTTGGATTTAAATATGGCGGTAGCGATAAATGGGCTTTAAAAGATATCAATTGTTTTATGAAGGCTGGAGATAAAATTGCAGTGGTTGGAGAAAATGGTGCGGGTAAGACTACGTTTATTAAATTAATTTGTCGATTGTATGATCCAACTGAGGGAATGATTTTATTAAATGGGGTGGATATTAAAGAGTATGATTATGTTCAATATGTTAAATTCATTTCAACTGTATTCCAGGATTTCCAATTGTTTTCAATGTCACTTAAGGAAAACGTGAGTTTATCGCGAAAAAGTGATGAAAATCGAATTCATGGTATATTTGATTCTTTGGGGATTTCTGCATTTGTAAAGAAATACAAGAAAGGCTTGAATGTACGTGTACATAAGGATTTTGATTCAGATGGTTTTGAACCTTCAGGCGGAGTTGCTCAAAAAATTGCGATTAGCCGAGCTATCTATAAAGATACACCAATAATCATATTGGATGAGCCAACGGCTGCATTGGATCCAAAATCAGAATCGGAGATTTATGAACAATTTAATGAATTATCAAAAAATAAGTTGGCTATTTTTATTTCACATAGAATGGCATCGACAAGGTTTTGTGATAACATTATTGTTTTTAAGAATGGAAGCATTGAAGAAATGGGTAGTCATTATGAATTAATGAAGGCACATTCTGTATATTGGAATTTATTCAATATGCAGTCAAAATATTATATGAATGCAGAAAGTGGGAAGCTATGATGGAAACTTGGAAATTAGTAGAATGATTGGAATAAGCAATAGATAATTCAATTGGATGATGTAAAAGAACAAAACTCAGTGTTACAGACAAAAGTGGATGATCATAATCATAGTATGTTGACAATGAGTAAGAAGCTGAATAGGTCTGAAGTGAAAAAATATGTAGATGCATTTTTAGTGATCATAGGATTATTAATTATTGTTGGAACAGTAATCTATTACTTATTCTATAATTTTAATTCAACTACAATGTATGCCATCTGTGGTATTGTTCTAGTAGTAATGATTTTATTACTATATATTAGAAACTATAAAAACAATCGTTATGGTGGCACAAATTCAAAAATGATTTTCTTGATGCACATTAGCTTTGATCCAATAATTATTGATTGTATAAATTTAAATTCTCTCAATAAAAGAGTATCACTTGTTGCGGTGATACTCTTTTGCAACTCTGGTTTAAGTGGGCGATTGGATTGCTGTTTATATATAAGACTTTGATATAGGAATATGCTTTATATAAAAATTTAAAAATATCTGTTGTGATAGAACAATGGGAAATATATTTCTTTTCATTGATTTAATGAGTCATTGTATATATCATTGATATTAGAGGTGACACTATAAAATGACTAAGTATATTGAAGATGAACGTACAGAATTAAAACGAGAGTTGATTGATGAAGTCAAAAGCGAAATAATTGCTTTTCTTAATAGTGATGGTGGAACCATTTATGTAGGTGTGGACGATGACGGTAGCATTGTTGGGATTAAAGATGATGCTTCTAAAGATAAAGTAGATCTGAAATTAGGAAACTGGATTCAAGAAGCATTCTTTCCCAAACCTTCAGGATTAATTCAATATTATTTTAATAGTGATGATGTTTTGGTCATTAATATTTCTAAAGGAATAAACAAACCAGGAAAGAGAAAAAGGACCAAAACCCTCAGGCGTATATATTCGTGTTGGTAGAAGTAAGCGTAAGGCTAATGACGATGAGATATTACGTATGATAATGGAGTCACATAGCTACAGTTATGAAGATGACATTTCCGAGGAACAGGATCTTACATTCAAGAGTTTTGAACGAACACTTGAAGAGAATGATATAAACTTAACGCCTCGATTAATGAATACAATGGGTTTGAAAGCTAAATCAGGTAAATATACAAACCTTGCATATTTATTATCTGATCAATCTGAGATTGTTGTCAAAGTTGCAGAATACGATTCTGAAATGAATTTCAAAATCAAAAAGAGTTTTAAAGGTTCGTTAGTGAATGTTTTAAAAAATGTAGAAGAACAGGTAGAAAGATTAAATGATTTACGAGTTGTGATTGATGGAAGTTCGTTTAAGCGAATTGAAACAAAATCTTATCCCGGTGCATCTATTCGTGAAATGGTTTTAAATGCAATATGCCATCGTTTATCAGAATCTTCTGATAAACGATGTTATGAGAAGAAAAATATTATGAGAAGTTGAACTAGAAAGTTCTTTTTTTTTGCACTTTTTTGTCCATTAAACTTCTCATAATTTTTATATGATATGATTCATTCGTATTCAATTATTGAGAGCTAACTATATAAAATTCAAGTATTTTTTATGAAAAAGTTTGAAAATACAAAAA
>OKRY01003267.1_pt1 | contig 12051 bp, 12 predicted proteins | sample 1601121 | NCBI WGS metagenome assembly OKRY01 (sample SAMEA3541546, study PRJEB24748) | human gut metagenome | biome: human gut; feature: human-associated habitat; material: faeces | place: China | collected 2012
TTTTTCTTTTTGGCAGGATACTACAAAAAGTACGGCACCCCGGCAAAGCAGCTGCTTTGCCGGGGTGCCTTTTCTCTTATTTATTCATCTCCTGTATGATCTTTGCGATCTGGGCGGGGGTATAGCCCTCCTGCCGCAGGGCGGAGGTGATGGCTACATCGTTCTTGCCCTGACTGCGCAGCAGCGCTGCCGTGTAGGGTACTCCGGCGCTGATAGTGCTGTGGCTGCCGCCGGAGGCAGAGCCGCTGCTGCCGGTGGCCTTTCCGCTGCCGGAGCTTCCGGACTTTGTGCCCGCAGCCGCTGCCTTGCTGGCGGCCCGTGCGGCCTTCTGCTGGGCGTTAGCCTGCTTCAGTGCCCACTCGCCCTTGGCAATGTTCAGCTTCTGACTGGTCACGTTGTTGTTAAAGGCCTGCTGCTTCAGCGCATCCTGATAGGCGCGCTCGCTGGCGGTGTTGTCGTACTGCTGCTGGGTCAGTGCGTCCTGCCGCTGCTTTTCCTGCATCTGCTGGCTCCACTGGGTATCGGCGCGCTCGGCCTCGTAGGCGCGGTTGCCGGAGTAGATGTTGTACCCGGTGTTCAGCAGGCTGCCCGCCAACGTGCCCAGACCGGTGGTGCCGGTAATGGCCAGCTGCACCACGTCCCCGATGACGCCCAACACCGTCATGATGTTATTGAAAGTCTGCTGGCGCTGGCTGATTTCCGCCTGCTCCTGCGCGGTGTAGTAGCCGTGCAGGGTGTCCAGCCGGTTCAGGTGCTCCTGATACTGGCAGTAGTCCTTGGCATAGGCGTCGTTGTAAGCCTCGCCTTTCTGCTGCAATTGGGTGTAGTAGTCCTGCAGCTGACGGTCGTACAGGGTCTGAGCATTCTGCTCCTGTCCGTTCAGCTGGTCCAGCCGGTTCACCAGTTCTTCGCCGCCGCTCTGGTAGGTATCCAGCGCCAGATTGTACAGGGTGGGGATGGCGCTGGCCAGCCCTCCGATCTGCTGCTGATAGGCCTGCTGCGCCGCACTGGTGGCATAGCTGGAGCCGTAACCGCCGGTCAGAGCAGCGGCCTGCGCCGCCGCGTCCGCGCTGGCGTTGTGGGCGTTCTGGGTATACAGCTGTTCGTACTGGCGGTAAAGCGGGTCGCGGGTGTAGCTGTACTGAAAATTCTCCCGTTCCAGCAGCTGCCCCAGCAGGCTGTTGATCTTATCCTGATAGCTGCTCTGGTAGTCTGCGGGGCGGTTCTGCTGCCACTGCTTCAGGGCGTCGGCCGCATCGGTCACCTGCTGACCGGGGCGGTAGCTGACGTTTGCCATGGCCTTTTCCACATCGGCGCGGCTGTTCAGCCCCTCGGCGCTGTAAGTGGACTGCGCAGCGGGCTGTGCCTGCGTTTGCACCTCCGGCTGCAGCAGTTCCTCCTTCTTTTTGGATGCCATATAATTCTCCTTTCGTTCTTATAATCCCTGCAGCTTGCTGCGCAGGGTGTCGGACATATTTTCCGTATCCAGATTGGTCAGTACATACTGCAGCTGCTCCTGCATCTGGTACAGATAGCTGCGCAGTGCCCGGGCATCCTCCGGGTCCATGTTATCGCTGAACTTGGGCAGGCCCAGCTTGCTCAGGCCGTTCATGCTTGCCATGAGGCATCCTCCTCCCATAATTTTCCCTTTGCCGGGGCGATGGTGCGCACAAGTCCGCGCAGGGTGATCTGCCCTTTGCCGCGCAGCCGCAGCCGCAGCGACCCGCACCGCCGGGGCACAAAGGGCAGGTCATAGCTGCGGCGGCTGCCTTGGGCGGCAAGGGAGGCCACTGTCTCCCACGCGCCGCCGTCATAGCTCACCGCCACTTCTACTGTGCTGGTGCACTCAGCGTCCAGCCGCAAAGTCAGCCGGGAGAGATACCGCTGCTCGGTGCCGTCCAGCCCCACATCGCCGGTGACCAGCTCAAAGGGGATGTCCGTTTCCACGCCGTCGGTGGTTTGCCAGTCCGGCTCGCGGGTGGGGTCTGCTGCCCACAGCGCCTGTCCGTCCCACAGATAAAGCTGCCCGCCGGTGCTGGTCATATCGCAGGAGCAGACATCCTCCTCGCTCCACAGCCCCTTCTCGGTATCATAGACCAGCAGCCGGGCATTCTCCCGGGAGATGTGCAGGTAGTACCGGCCATCCAGCGCGCCGCCCACGGCGCTTTGCACGTTGGAAAGCTTTGCAGCGTCCAGCGCACCGGACACCTTGGTGGGCAGACTTCCGTCCCACGCCATGACGCCGTCCGGCGAGAGATAATACAGCGTCTCGTTCAGCACGCACAGGCTGCGGGCGGCGTTTTTGGCTACGCCCCGGCAGCGCAGGCTGGAAAGCTGAAAATCCGAAGGCTTGGAGCCATACAGCTTGTGCAGGGTGTTCTCCTTGAAGAACAGCGCATAGCCCATGCAGGAAGCCGCCCCGGTAAAGGCGCCATCGCTGCCCACAGTGACGGCGTAGCTGTCCGCGGCAATGCCCCGGTAGCTGAACCAGTTGGTGGGGTCGCCCAGCTTGCAGCCGTAGATAACATTCTCCCTGCTGTTGCAGCCCCACACCCGGTTGTCACACTCGGTCACAAAATCCAGTTCCGGCACCCGGCGCTCCATGGATACCGTCTGCGCAGCTTCCACACTGCGGTGCTGTTTGCCGTCCATGCTCTGCCACTGGGCGGCGGCGGCGTTCTGCACCAGTGTACCGTAGAAATACTCGCCCTGCGGGGTGCAGCGCACCCGCAGCCAGTCCTCGCCCACGTCATATACGATCTGATCTCCGTTCAGCTCCGGGCTCTGCCCTGCCGCTTCGGCGGCTGCGCCCTGCACGGTCACGGTGTCCCACTGCCGGAACAGCTTGCCCAGCCCTACCGCCGTGATGCGGCAGTATTCCAGCGGGATGGCCGCCCAGCTGCCGGAGTTTTTGCTGTACATCTCCAGCGTGCTGTCGTACCGCCACGGATGGTCGGCATCCTCTACCTTTAAAAACAGCTGTCCGTCTGCGGGTTCGGCGGGCTCCTCCCGGCCAAAGGCCTCCACCTGATAGGTCTTGCCTGCGGCATCACAGGGGGCAAAGGTCACGCTTTTGCCCGCCGCCGTCCACAGTGCCCCCAGTGCGGCAACGCTGCCGTCTGCCGTATCAAAGGCCAGCTTGTCCGGGAAGATCAGAATCTTTGTGCCGATGCCCACCAGCGCCTTGCGGCCGTCGGTCACAGCGTCCGGCTTCGTCACCGCCGGGGCGGCGGCATCGTCCGGGGTATAAACGACATCCCGTCCGCAGACGGTCAGCAGACCATTCAGGTGATACATCCCGTTCAGCCCGGTCAGTGCCCGCAGTCTGCGGCGCGGGGTGCGGGTGCTCAGTGCGGGGAAATCCCGGGTGGAAAAGTTCACTCCGGCGCTGTACTCTGCTTCCGAACAGCCGTAGGTCTCGTTCAGGCCGCCAAAGGCCCGCAGCAGCTGCCGGGTGTTGGCAAGCCGTATTCTGTCTGCCAGTACCATCACCTCACCTCCTTACCAGCGCCACTGCGCCCGGCTGCGGGGCGGGTAGTTCTGCCGCAGCCAGACCGCCAACTCTGCGTACAGGGCATTGTACTGTGCCTGCTCCCCGGCGTAGCGGTCGGTCTCGCCCAAGGCGGCATCCATCTGCGCACACAGCAGGTGCGGGTACAGGGCATCAAAGGGCGGCGGTGCCAGCAGCGTCTGGTCGTCCTGCACCGGCTGCTCCCACGGACGGTCTGCGCCCACGGCGTCAAACGCCCCGGCGGCGCTGCGGTCAAACAGCTTTGTGCGCAGCAATGCGTCCGCCTCCCGTAGCCATTGCAGCCGGGTCTCGGTCTCAATGCGGCAGTTTGGGCGCAGCTGCTCGGCACGCTCCAAAGCCTCTCCTATGGTCATGTCATCACATCCTTTTTATAAAAAGCCCGGCCGGGGGCATTTCTCCCAGCCGGGCAGCGTTGATATTGCAGATTTTACTGCGCTGCGTTCTCCGCAGCGGCAATGCGGGCAGCGGTCAGCTCGTCCTGACGCTGGCTGTGCTCCAGCACCTCGGCCACAGCAGGCGGCACCTCCACTTCCACGCCACGGCGGATCTTGTAGTTCACGCCGTTGACACTGACGAACAGGTCGCCCTTGTAGCGGCTGTTGTCCTTGAACAGCCGGATGCGCACGTTCTTTTCAGCCATGGGCACCTCCTTAGTTGGCGGCAGCGGTGGCGGAGTAGCTGGACACGCTCTCGATGCGCACCATGTACTGCTCCACCAGACGCTCGGCGGCGCGCATACCTTTCCAGCCCACAGAGGCGCGCTGGTTCAGCGGGTCGTCGCCGTAGCCCAGCTGCTTGACGATGTGTTCCAGGCCGCCGCCCTCCAGCTCGGTCACGCCGTAGGCGTGGGCGCCCAGCACCAGCGTACCGAACACCGCAAGACCCGCCGGGCAGGTGTCGTCCTTCCAGATTTTGGCCTCGCTGGTCTCGATAAAGCGGATGTTGCCCAGCTTGCCGATCTCGCCGCGGAACATGGTGTCGGGGTCGGCGTACTTGTGCACCTCCATGAACTCCTTGCAGGTCTTGAGGTCGTAGGCCGCATAGGGGTGGATGATGGCAACGTAGCTGTCACCGATGGGGTCGGCGTTCATTGCGCCCAGCTGCGCCGCTGCCTGAAAGAACAGCTTCGGGGTCAGGGTGCAGCTCTTGTCCAGCGCCTTGCGGCTGGTAACGGCGGTCTCGGTGCCGTCTGCGCCCAGCTTCGGGGCGTAAATGACATTGGTGCCGCCCGCCAGCACATCGCGGGTGATACTGTCCATGGTGCGGCCGGCCTGACTTGCCAGCACGCGGGTGGCCTGCACCACGTTGTTGTCGATGGCGGTCATCTGCAGCACATCAGTCAGCGGGGTCCAGCCGCCGTACTGGTGCAGGTCGCTGGTGATGCTGGTCACGTTCAGGGCCTGACCATTGGGGGTAACACCCTCGGTCAGCGGAGTGCTGGCCTTGGGCAGGCTGTCGTACTTGCGGAACTCGATAGTCTTGCCGCCGTTCTGGGGCACAGGGTAGTAATCCGCAAACTGGTCGTGCACAAGGCGCGGCTCTGCCTGATCGATCAGGCGCTTCTCGTAAAAGGTCTTCATTTCCACCGACATGGTGCCGGTGGTGTTGGTCTGCGCGTCCGCAAACAGCTGGATGTTGAAATTCATCATGCTTTTTTCCTTTCTCCTGTCAGGTTAAAGTTCGATCTGTGCACCGTGCAGCACACGGCGCTCCAAAGCTTCCCGCTGGGCGCGGGTCATGGCGGCTACGTCCGGCCGTACCGAGGCGGCAGCGCCGGGGCGCAGGCCGTTTTCCAGCGGACGCGCAGCGCGCTGCTGCACCCGCTCCACTACCCCCTGCTCCACGATCTGTGCCGTGGTGCGCAGGGCATCCTCGTAGTGGGCAAGGCGGTAGGCGTCCTGCACCCGCATGCCGGGCAGCTGCATCAGACGGCGCATCTCCGGGTTCTTCAGCTCTGCCTTCAGGTCAAAACCCGGCTGGCTGCGGCGCATGGCCGCTTCCTCTGCCGCCCAGCGGGCGTGCAGGCTGTGCACCGTGTTTTCCACCGGCAGCGGCAGGGGCGGCAATACCGGGCGCTCCGGCTGTGCGGGTGTTTCCGGCTGCGGCTCCGGCTCTGCCGGGGTCTGCTGAGGCGCTTCCGGCTGCGCGGCTGGGGCTTCCGGCTTCAGGGTGCCCGCAGCCACCGCCTGTCGGCTCTGTGCCGGGCTCAACGCAGGTGCGGCTTCCCCCTCCGCAAACAGCTGCAAGTCCATCATGCTCTGCTGTCCGCTGCGGCTCACATCCGCAAAGCGCAGATTGTCCGGGTAGCGCTCTGCCAGCAGGGTAAAGCCCGCCTTGGCCAGTTCAAATGCACCCTGCACCCACGGTGCTACCGGGGCCTGCACCGCCACGGCAAGGCGCGGGCCCTCCGGCTCGTCCCAGGCATCGCTGCGGGCGCTCTCCTCCCCTGCCAGCAGGTACACCAGCGCCTGCATCAGGGTGCTTGCGCCAGCGCATACGATGTCCTGCCCGGCGGGCGCGTAGCCCGCGTGACCTGCGGCTTCCAGCCGCAGGCTCAGCCCCTTGGGGCCGTCCAGCTCGCTGTAACATACCTTGATCATCTCACTTCACCTCCTTTCCGTTCCAGTTCATGGCGCGGGCAGCCGCCGCCACCGGCAGCTGTGCCGTCAGACTGGCGGTGTCCTGCGCCGTTTGGGTGCCGCCGGGCTGCTGCGCAAGAGCGGCGGTCAGTCTTGCCATCTGCCCTTGCAGCTGCAACAGCTGCTGCGCCAGCGTGCCGTTCTGCCGCACCCGGGCGCGCACCTTTTCCACCCCTTCAAAGTCCATCATTTCCAGCGCCGCAAGGGCAGCATCCGCGTTGGCGGGGTCAAAGAAGCCCAGCTTGTAGCACTCCTTGGCGGTCTCGTTCTGGGACAGGCGGCTGAAGGTGCTCTTTTTGGCGGCGCTGACCACGATGTCAAAGACAGGCTCCCGGCTGCCCAGCTCCACCCCGCCCACGGCGGGCACGGGCTTTGCGCGCAGCCCCTGCGCCGAGAAGGGCACGAATTCGCTCTCGCCGCGCTGCCCGGTGATACGGAACACCCGCTGCTCGTCGTAGAACTGCCGCATCAGCTCAATGATAAGGTAGCACTGCTTTGCAAAGGCGCGGTAAGCGCTCTTGAGCATATCCCGGCTCAGCTTGCTGCCCGCCTCCTGCAAGGCAGCGATGGCGCTGGCGGCGGTCACACCGCCGGTGGTGCCGCCCTGCGTCAGGTCGCGGTTGCCGCTGATCTCCTTCAGTTCCTCGATGCGGCTGTTGCGGTAGCTCAGGCTGTTGCCCTGCAAGCCCGCCGTTTGCAGCGGACGGAAGCTGTCCTCGTTCAGGCGGCCCACAACGTGCACGATGTCCCGGCTCAGGTCGGCCAGTTCTTCCTCGTTCACCCCGGCGGTATCGCTGAGCACATACCGCTGGCGGGAGGCCAGCAGCACGTTCTCGTCCATGGCGTGGTTCATCTTATCAATGGCGTTCTGACAGTCCTTCATCACGTCGATGTAGCCGAACCCGGCAGGGGAATCCTCCTCCACGAACAACGGGTCGAACACAAAGGGGTACTTGCCGTGGTCGTACAAGCCGCGCGCCGCCAGCGCCGGGTCGTTCTGGCTGGCATACAGCACCACGCCGTTGCAAAGCTTGCAGTAGTGCAGACGCAATTTGCCGTTCTCGTCCGGGCGCTTATAGTACCAGTCCACCACCACGCTCTTGTTGGCGGTGGTCTGGCCATCCTCGTGGATGTACCGGGGCACGTCCACCACCCCGGCGGCGTGCCCCGTCAGCTGCGGGTACTGCGCAGTCAGCCGGGCAGTGTCCTCTAAACTGAGGTGGAACAGATCCGGCGAGTCCTGAATATCCTGCACGCCGGGCTCCCAGTAGAGCATCAGCAGGTTGACGCTGCGCACCGCAATGTCGCCCAGCCCGCCGCGCGCCGCCGGGTCCCAGAAGATGCCGGTAACGCCAGTGCCCTGTTTGAGCTTGCGCCACCAGACATCGCTGTACACCTGCTCGTAATCCGCCTGCTCCAGCACCACCGGCAGCACGCTGGAAAGTGCCTGCGCTGTGGCCTGATCGTCTGCCGCCCGGGGCAGCACCATGGGCTCGGGGTAGTTGTCCATGGCATCGGCGTGCTTGTTGGCGATGCTGTTGAACAGCCACCCGCTGGAGGGCTGCGCCTTGCCGGGCATCAGCGGGTCGCGGTAGTTTTTCCAGTGTCCCATGCGGAACCACAGCTCGTTATCGATCAGGCGCTTGTCCAGCGCCGCCTTGCCTGCCTTGTAGCGCTGCAGCGTCTGCAATGCAGCCGCCGCCTCTGCCGCGCCGATGGGCAGGCTCTCTGCTCTTGTATCTTCCATAGTTCTTTCCTTTCTGTCCTATTTTTCAGATGCGGTAGAACCGCGCCTGCCGGTGCAGCTCCAGCGGGTCGTCCGGCCTTGGCGGCGCGGCAGAAGTCTCGGGCGGGCTGATGGGATGCTCCATCAGCACATAGCGGCACTCGTCGTAGATGTGATCCTCCTGCCGGGTGTCGATATCCTCCACATTGCTCTCGTCGTACACAAGGTTCGGCAGGGTGCGGATGAAGTGCTTGCAGCTGCTGAACACCTGCAGCATCGGCCGTCCGTCCGGCGCAAACCGCAGCCGGTAGTGAAACTGCATCTTACCCGCCAGCCGGGTGTGGTCCCCGGGCTGCCAGTGCAGAAAATGCGGGCTGCGCTCCATCATGGCCGCAATGCTCTCGCCCCGGCTCTCGTCAAAGATGGCGGGGTCTGCCACTCCGTGGATCACCCTGCCCCGCAGCAGCGGGTCGTTCTGCTCAGCTTCCCGGATGCGCTTGGCCTGCTCCACCGGGTCGATGCGCAGGCCCTCGTTGGGACGTCCGGTGCAGCCGTACAGCTCCTTGATGCGGTACAGCCGCCCCTCCTCGTCCACCGCATACCACCCCACCGAAAAGGGCTTGGAAAAACCGAAGTCGTACCCGCGCCAGATGGGCCAGTGCTTGGGGATGGCAAAGGGCGCGATGACGTGGGTCCAGCGCTGATCCTGATAATGCGCCGGGTCGTTGCGCCATTCGGTGAACACCTGCCCGGAAAAGCTGTCCCAGCTGCCGTAGAGCAGCGCCTGCTTTTCCGCCTCCGGCAGGCTGGCAAGGCTTGCCAGATACCCGGGGTCGTTGGCCAGCAGGGCAGGGTTATCGAACACGCTGGACGGGATGAATACCCGCGCCCGCTCCATCTGCTGGTCGGTGCCGTCCGGCAGGCGCACCGTGACGGTTTCCACAATGGGCGTGCCGGGCGGGGCGGGGGTGATGAACCGTGCCTTCACCCAGCCGTGGCCGATGCCGCCGGGGTTGGTGGTGGCACGCATATACACCCGGGTGCCCGGCCCGGTGGGGCGGTTGCGGCTCATCATGTAGCTGTACTCGTCCCACTCAAAGTGGGTCAGCTCGTCAAAGCCGATAAAATCGTAGGCTTTGCCCTGATAGTTGGTGCGGTCCTTGGTGTACTGCATGGAGCCAAACCAGATCTTTGCCCCGCTGGGAAAGACCCATACATGGGAGGTAGCGTTGTACTGCGCCTCCGGGAAAGCCCGGCGGTAGTACATCTGGCTCTTATCCACAAGGTCGGAAAGCTGTGGGTAGGTCTTGCGCAGGATCAGCGCCCGGTAATGCGGGTAACTACTGAAAAACCACCAGAAAAAATACCAGTGAAAGTGCCTATAAAAAATAGAAATATAGACCCATTAAAACCAATGGTTGCACTAACTTTTGATGATGGACCGAATGGAACTGCTACTCCTAAAATTTTAGATATACTTGAGAAGTATAATGTAGTTGCTACATTTTTTGACTTAGGAACTTGTATGGAAAATTACCCCAATATTACAAAAAGGGAAGAACAAATTGGTTGTGAAGTTGGAAGCCATACATATTCACATCAAAATTTAAATAAACTATCTGGAGAAGAAATACAAGATGATATTTCAAATGCGTCTAGGATCTACGAGAAAACATTAGGTCATACACTGTACTTAGTTAGGCCACCATATGGAAATGCAAATGTAACTGTTAGAAGAACTTTGAAATATCCATTAATAGGATGGGATGTAGACTCTTTGGATTGGAAAACTAGAGATAAGAAAAAAATACTTGAAGAAGTGAATAAAATATCAAATTTTGATGGAAGAATTATTTTAATGCATTCTATTTATAATTCAACTGCAGAAGCTGTTGAAGAACTTGTGCCACAACTGTTGTCAAAAGGATATCAATTAGTAACTGTTTCGGAAATGGCGAAATATAAAGAAAAAACATTGCAAACAAGTACAGTATACTATAATTTTAGATAATATATAAGCTTTAATTATACTTAATAATGATTAAAAACTATTAAATGTAATAAAAATGTAATAAAGTGCAGAAAATGTTGATACATAAGAAAAAAATAGAAAATACTATAAAAAAATAGTTGAAAAATGTATAATTATTAGTATAATTTAAGTATAGGATAGGCAAAAAGACGTATATGGAAGGTATAATAATATGAAAAGAGAGAATGGAATAACATTAATTTCGCTAGTAATAACAGCTATGGTTATGGCAATTCTGGCTGGGATAACTATTAGTGCAACAATTGGAGATGACGGCTTACTAACAACAGCACAGAACCAAAAAGAAAAAATAAAAAACAGCAGTGTAGTAGCACAAGCACAAATTCAATTGATGAAACAAAGTGAGAATGATGAATCTGGTATTAATTATAACGAACTGGGAAAAAATTTAGTACAAAGTAAAATGATAAATTCTTATACGACAACGGAAAATGGATTAATTGGAGGTATTACTGAAAGTAATAATACTCTTGTTGTGTGCAATTCAGAAGTACAAGTTGTGTCAAAATCAGAACAAGAAAAGGTAGTAAAGGCTCTGGGTCCGGCTCCGGTTCGGGGTCCGGAGTCGTGGGCTGGTCATGGGAAACGGGAGTGGTGTTGGAGTTGTCCGGCAGCACCTGGGGCTGTTTGTTCAGCTCCACAATCAGCACCACCGCCAGAATGACGGCGGCGCACAGGGCCGGGATCAGTAGCCAACGGCGGCTATTTTCTCGCTTTTCCAGTCGCCGGGACGGCTGTTTTCTGCTGCTTTGCATGTGAAGTGATTCTCCTTTTCAGTTCCGCAGCGTAGCGGGATATGTACCGTTTTCGTGGAGCCGGGCCAGCTCCTGGGCCACGGCCTGGCGGTCCTCGTGATAGGTCATGCCGAACCAGCGGTCCGCCGAGTGCAGCACGGACACGGACAGCTGCCCCTTCTTCAGCAGGTCCCCTACCATGTTGGGCAGCAGGCACTCGGCCTTCAGCTCCTCCGGCGGCAGGGCGCGGAGGCAGGCTGTTTGAGCATGTGTATACCGGTACACGGACAGATAGGAAAAAGGCGCTCGAAGCTTCCGACATAGGCTGCTTGGTACGGGAGACAGAGATGAGCCTGCAGGACGGCCAATCTCCCAACACCCGACAGAAAACAAAAATTTTCTTTGTACTGATGTTTATGCTAAGAGGGATTCCTTTTGTGGACCTGGCCTATTTGCATAAGAGGGATTTACAAGGAAACACCTTGTCTTATAGACGCAGGAAGACGGGACGGGCACTGACCGTGTCATTGACGCCGGAAGCTATGCAAATGGTGAGAATGATAGCGAACAAGGACAAGGACTCTCCTTATTTATTCCCCATATTACAAAGTGAGGAAGGCACGGAAGCGGCATACCGGGAATACCAGGCGGCGCTCAGGGCATGCACCCCGACTGAATTCCGCAAAATGTTTACTGGGTGAGCATTATGTATGAAAAATCTGCATAGTTATCACTATTGCTGCCATTTGATGATGCATACATACCGACCGTACAGCCCACAAAGCCACCTGCTTCTTCTGTGGTATATGGCAGCAGACTTATTTTTTCTGCGACTTTTACGCTCTTTTCGGCCGTACCTATCCATATAGATGCTTCCTGTTCCTTACAGATCATACATATATTCCACAGTGGATTTTTTTCTGTAATGCTGTACTCCATAATATCTGCCACTGCTATCTTTTTGTCAGTTCCCTTAATATGTGTAGTCACCACAAATACCAGCCTTCCGGCTTCCATTGTTATCTCAGCGCGAAGATGATTCTCATTGTTCTGGAAAAGTACAAGTCCTGCCGTCTCATTATCCGACTGTGGGATAAAACGCACTGCTGTCTTTACCGAAAACTCATAGCCCTTCTGTCTTAGTCCAAGAAATGCGCTTGTGCCAAGATCAGCGATCTGCTCTTTGTTTGTGTACAGTCTCAGTACTCCCGGATTTTCCTTAAGGGAGTAAAAAGACTCGTTGCGTTTTCCTATTCCAACCAGCCTCTTATCAGGCTTGGCTTCGCAGAAAGTTATAAAATCATTTTCTGATATCTCATCTATAAATCTGCACTCTTCAAGCGGTATATCTACCGTATCCTCAAGAT
>OKRY01003268.1_pt1 | contig 12047 bp, 7 predicted proteins | sample 1601121 | NCBI WGS metagenome assembly OKRY01 (sample SAMEA3541546, study PRJEB24748) | human gut metagenome | biome: human gut; feature: human-associated habitat; material: faeces | place: China | collected 2012
GGCTCACCATTTAAAAGAATTTCTCCCGTCTGTGGTTTCATCAGTCCGCAGATCAGTGAGAGCAGAGTAGATTTGCCGCAGCCGGACGGGCCGACAACAGCAGCAAATTCTCCGGGGGCAAGAGAAAAGGAAAGATTGGATAAAGCTCTTGTTTCTCCGTGGGATGTGTGGTAAGAATAATATATATTATGAAGATCAAGAATGGTTTTCATAAAATCCTCCCGGTCGTTTCTATCTATATTTAAAGTATGTAGGAACAGGGAAAAGGTGATTTGAGGAGTAGTAACAGGAGAAGGAATACCGATGAATTTACAGAAGATCAATTATCAGAAAGAACTGGAAAAAGTGCTGGATACTTTAAGGAAAGAAGGCAAAATTCCCACGCTTTTGCTCCATAGCTGTTGTGCACCGTGCAGCAGTTATGTGCTTGAGTATCTGTCTGAATATTTCAAGATCACAGTCTTTTATTATAATCCCAATATTTATCCTGAAAGTGAATATACAAAAAGGATTTTGGAGCAGCAGAAGCTGATCAGTGAAATGCATTTCAAAAATTCGGTTTCTTTTCTGGCAGGAAGTTATGTAACTCCCAGAATTCCGGACAGCAGATAAGCAAACACGATCCTGCCGGACAGTTCCGTTAATCCTGCTACCATGCAGGTATTCACATCTCCGGCTCCCCGGATCACATTCTGGTAGCTCTGCATCACCCCCGCGATCACATAAGCCACGCCGATAATGGTCAGATAGGTGCAGCCGATGCCGATGGCTTCTGCCGATTCGTTCGCATCCAAAAACAGCGTCATTAACTGAACCCGGAAAATAAGTACCATGGAGGCAATAAAAATACTGGCTCCCACCATGACACCCAATGTCTTATAGAGAGCTTCCCGGATCCGGTCATACTGATTCTTCGCAATGTTCTGCCCAGTAAATACCGAAAGTGCCGTTCCAATAGAGACGATGACCTGGATCGCCACACTGTCCACACGATTTGCCGCCACGTAGGCCGCCATGGTGGACGAGCCGAAGGAATTCACCAGTCTCTGGACACTCATGCCGCCCAGTGCGATCATACAGGACTGGAACGCCGCCGGGAATCCGGTCTTCACTACCAACCGGATATAACCAGCCTCCGGCTTCCATTTCATCAGAGACAGGCCAATCTCTTCTCTCCCCTTCATGACTTTTGCAAAACAGATTACTGCCGAAGTACACTGTGCCAGAATCGTCGCATAAGCCGCTCCCGCCACTCCCATCTTGCAGATAATGATTAAAAAAAGGTCAAACACAATATTCACGACAGAGGAAGCGATCACCGCCCGCAACGGAGTCTTCGAATCTCCCACACTGTTCAGGATTGCCGCACAGCCGTTGTATACCACGCTGCCGAATACAAAGGTGTAGATGATATGCAGATATTCTGCGGAATAACCGATGACATTCTCCGGTACACTCAACAACCGCAGGAAAAACTCCGCGCCGAAAATTCCGATGAGTGACATGATGCAGGTCAGCCCACCTGCCACCCAGACAAGTGCCGTCACAGTCTTCGCCAGTCTCTCTTTATTGCCACAGCCAAAGCACTGCGCAACCACCAGTCCTGCGCCGTTACACATGCCGCTGACCAGTGCCAGCAGAAAATAGGTCAGCGTTCCCGTGCTTCCCACGCCCGCCAGCGCACTCTCGCCCAAAAACCTTCCCACGATCACTGTGTCCACCACATTATATACCTGCTGAAAGATATTGCCGATCAGCATCGGTATGGCGAAGCCGATGATCAGTTTTAACGGTTTTCCCTGTGTCATGTCTTTCATATACGTGTCCTCTTTTTTATCCTTCTGTTTCCCAAATGAGTCCCGCCAGACCGGGTTCCGGTCAACTCAACCGCAACAGTCTTGCCCCTGCCAGACGCATCTCCCGCTTCGGTGGCAGATCGTAATAGACATCCATTTTGAACGGATCGAGTTCCAGCGTCAGTTGTGTCGGGCAGCCGTAGCGTTTCAGAGCCACACGCCATAGTTCACCATTGGAGAACCAGTCGTCAATCAGTTTTCCGTCCTGATACAAGCGTGCGCAGTCCCCTCCGAAATCCAGTTCCAGCCAGACATCACCTGACAGTGCATCCGCCGGATGATACTCATATTCCAAGGTTAATTCATAGACGTTCGGTTCTGTTTGACCATATACGTTCCAGATGCTTTCCACTGCCTGTCCGGCATCCGCGATCCGCACCTTACCGGCTTCCGCAAAGTGCAGATCCGGCAGCAGACTCACCTTGCCCTTTTCATCTGCCCCTTCCTGCGCATAACAAAAATGCTCCGCATCGTGTACGGTAAGGATCCTTACCGCTTCCGCATGATCATTGCCATCACTCCACTCGAAATAAATATCCTCCGGCTTCTCATCCGTATAGAAATAATAAGTTCCGCCAAAGCATCCCAGATAAGAGGCATTGGTTTTCCGAAGTCTGAACTGCTCTCCCCGTATTACCACCGGCAGATTGTAAGGCAGCACCAGAATCGCATCCGTCCGCACATGAATCCGGTCGAAAATAATCTGCCTCTGTATTCCTTCAACATCTGTCACCGTAAACTGTAATGGCTTTTCCGGTGTGATCTGTTTCTCCGTCATTTTCCGTTTTCTCTGGTGATTATTGATAAATAAGAACCCGCAGTCCGCCGTTTTATTATAACGGAAGGCTGCCCGCAGCGTCTCCATGTCCTCCGCACTCGCAGGCTCGGAGATATTATCCGGCAGGTACACCTTTGCCGGTGCCAGCAGTTCTTGTGTGTTTTTTATAAAAATATGGTGCTTGCGCAGTCGATAATAGCTTTCTGACGGCAGACCGTTTTCCCGCAGGCACGTCTGAAAATCATAGCTTTTCACAGGAAGATCATTGGCATAGCCGGTCGCCTTCGACTCCTGCAGGGTGGTATATTTTCCGTCAGGATTCACGCCGCCGTGATACATATAATATCCGATCAGATTTGCCCCGGCTCCCAGCATACAGATCGTCTGTGCCTCGATATCCTCTGGGTAAGGGTAGGGGCGTCTGTGTGCCGTCACCTGCAGTCCCCCGCCCAGTTCCGCCGTCAGGTAAGGGAATTTTGACGTATCAAAGGTAAAACCGCTCTGTCCTTCGGCGAAATCCGATGCGATATTGGTATCGTCGTGAAAAGGCTGAAACAAGAAATTCTCGCTTGCCGCAAGTTCGTGTGTATGATTCGCCCACGGAGCATCCACATACCCGCCCAGCACCGGCAGGAATACTTCCGGCACATAAGCACCTCCCCAGCCGGTCGCTGAAAAATAAGGAGCGGTCAGTCCCTTCTTCTCCGCCATAACTCTGAGTGTGCGCATATGCGCCATGCCCTCTTCCCTGTCGGAAGGACCTCCGGCATGCCCGTACTCATTCTCGATCTGAATACCGATGACGGGACCTCCGTCCATATGCATATAGCCATCCGCCTGCTCGGCAATCTTGGTAAAAAAGATGTCCACATACTTCAGATACTGCGGATCATCCGTTCTAAGAGACAGTTTGCCCCGCTTTTCTTTCTCCACCAGCCAGTCTGGGAAACCGCCGTTCCTGCACTCTCCATGTGCCCACGGACCGATACGCAGCCATACTTTCATTCCGGCTTCCTGACAGCACTTCAAAAACGCCTTCAGATTTCTTCTGCCGGAGAAATCCCACTCACCTTCCGTTTCCTCATGGTGGATCCAAAACACGTACGTAGCAACGATGTCCACACCGCCCTGTTGCATATTCTTAAGTGCTGTTTTCCATTCCCCTGCCGGATAGCGGGAGAAATGGAATTCTCCCATGATGGGCAGGATTGGTCTGTCGTTGCAGGTTAAGCTTTCACTGTTATAACTATAGATTTCCTTTTTCATTTGAACGTCCTTTTCCAGTAAAATTCATCAAAATTTCTTTTTACGTGTGATTACAGGTCATGTACCCGGATTCCCTGATGGGCATTATCCATGGCAAGCAATTGCTGCGCACATTTTTCCGCTTCGTCTGTCCGTCCCAGTCCCTTAAGCCCCAGGCTCATCATAAACAGGCAATGCTTCCGGTTCCGCTCCTTCAGATCTTCTTCAAAAATCAGAAGATCCGGCAGGGATACCGCAAAATAATCTATCTTTATCTCATCGCCTATATGCTCTTTGCCATAGTCTACCAGTTTGCAGAATCTCTGTACTGCCTGTTCTTCGTCACCAAGCTTTCGGTACGCCAGCCCCTGATAATAGATCATTTCGGGCGGCTGATCGTTGTAATACATCATGCCCACTGGTTCTGACTCTCCATAGCAGGCTTTCGTAAGGTTCACGAAAGCTTCCTCTGTCTCTCCCATTTTTTCCTGCACCAGCCCCAGCAGATAGTACAGATTGTTTTCCTGTGCCGACTCCAGTTTTCCTTCTCCCAGATTGTGTGGATATTCGTCCACTGCCCGCAGAAGAAGTTCCTTTGCTTCCGCATAGTCCTCTTTTGCCACAGCCGCTTTGGCCAGTTGGTACAGGGCTGTAAGGTATTGGGCTGCCACCTTGCCTTCGCCGCCTTCCCACTGATGGAACTTCCTTACCATGATCAGATCAAGAGCCTTCGCATTTTCTCCCAGTGTGTTTAACAGCGTAACATACTCCAGATACAGATCATCCCTGCTTTCCACCAGGTCAAAATGTTTTTCCATGTCACTCCAGCGTTCTTTCACGGGAACATTCAGACGCTTCTTCAGCTGATCCAGTTCCAGATACACTCTGGCATCCGTCTCATCCAGTGCAAAAGCTTTCTCCATTTCCTCGTACGCTCTCTGCGGCTGCTTTTTCACATTGTAATATGCCAGTGCCAGATTCCTGTGTACCGTCGGGAAATCCGGGTACCTAAGCGCAGCTTCCTCATAATCCGCTATGGCTTCGCCGTACGCTCTCCTGTCATAGAGCAGGCAGCCCATATAATAGTAAACCATATCCAGATAATAATCATCTGCCAGACTCTTTAATACGATATAATCTTCCGTTCTGTGAGGGAAACAGCCGTCCGCTACCGCATTTTCTCCCAGTGTCACATACGCTGTCATGTAATGATTTGTCTGTTTCGTATTTTCTTTCCTATACAGGTTCTGGTATCCGTAAGCAATATAATAATATACCAGCGGATAAATATCCTCTTGCCGTGATACGTTCTGTTGTTCCACCCATTTTTCGGCAAGGGTGATTCCCTGTGCGTAGTCTCCTGCCTCATAGAGATCGATCATCAGCTCCAGCAGGGTGTTATGGTTGATCTTCTCCGGCTGTCTGTCATAGAGTGGATCGATCTTCAGGCTCTCCTTATGTAATTCTTCCGCTTCCAGCACTCTGCCCATTTTTCTTAAAATATTTTCCTTCAATGCCCGGGCTTTCATGCACTGGTACTGTCTGAGAATAGATTCGTTTACATGCTCCAGAGCCTCTGCAAATCTTCCCGCTTTCGCATCCAGGCAGGCAAGTTCATAGAATCCAGGAGCCTGGAAACTGTCGCCCCAGATGGCTTTGTAAAAAGCATCGTAAGCTTCTTTTTCTTTCCCCTGATATTTCAGAGAAAGTCCCAGATTATAGTACGGCTCATAATCGTAAGGGTTCGGATTGGAACGAATAGCCTTCTCCACTGCCTTCCGAAAATACTTTTCCGCCCCGGTAAAATCACACTTTTTAAGCAGACATCTTCCATAGGCATTGTTCAGGCGGATATCGGTAGGATCCCTACGCAGCCCCTCCAGATAATAATCCTCGGGATGATAAGTGGCATGCCGGTATTGTTCCACATGTAAACCGTAGAGGAACAGATCCTCCGTGGTTTCACAGTCTTCAGGAAGTGGTGCTGCCTTCGCCGGTTCCGGCACTTCTGCTTCAATTTTTTTCGGAAAATGGTAAGAGACCAGTTCTCTCCCATCTGCGGCACAAACACATACCCGCAGACCGCAGAGTACCTCTGTGCCATTCTGCTCTCCCTCTGTATATGCCGGTATCTGTTGCAATTTTTCACGGTCAATCTTCACTTCATAAGTTTTCTCCGGTGACAGATCTGAGGTTTCCTCATACAGTACCTTTTCCTGTCTGCCGTTTTCTCCCGGCAATGTCAGCAGTATCCGTGCTCCTTTTTGCACGGACGTGGTATAGGCCGATACCGTAAGCTGCCCCTTTGTCTCATCATATTCCGCATTTACCGCCGCATCGATCGTAGCATTTTTCACATAGCCGATATTTTTATAGGGCATAAAATACTGTTTGAAGTTCTTGGTCTCCTGAGGCTGGATCCAGGTGAAATCCGGCTGATTATCCGTAAAGCATCCTGTCATCAGCTCGATATACGGACCGTCTTCGTCGGTCAGTGCTCTGTCCCATGCTTTGCCGAATTCTCCGCATCCCCAGGTCCACTGTTTTTTCCCAGGGGCAATATGGTGATCCGCCACATGCAGAAGTCCTGCCTGTTTTCCGTAATCGTACTCCCCGATAAAATTATAATCCGAACGGTATGCCATATAGGAGGTGGGAACCGGAATATTTTTATACTGTGCGATATTCACATGATCGTATTTGTGCTTATAGTAGGTTCCCTCCGCATAGGGGAAGCTGATAACATCCCGCTTGCCGTGGTCATAGACCGCCGTCACATCCTCTGGAAAGACGGAGATGGTGTCATCATTTACCGCCACGGCAGGGTTCGCCCACCATAGAAAAGTCTGGGGCATTTTCGTACGGTTGTAGAGTTGTGCAGATAATTCGATATATGCCTTATCAGGATACAAAGTTATGCCTAGCACGCCCTCTGTCCGGAACATATTCTCGATCTCTCCCATCCATACTGTAGCGCTCCCGTCCTCATTTTTCGCATAGGTATATTCCACCGGATCAAAGGTACTGGGTCTGTGATGCTGCGGCCAGTTGAACTCAATACCGCCGGAGATCCATGGTCCCGCCAGTCCCACTAACGCCGGTTTGATGACATGATTGTAATAGATAAAATCGTAGCCATTTGTCTTGTCATAAGCTCTCTGGATCCTGCCTCCCAGCTCCGGCAGCATCATTACTTTCAGATAATCGTTCTCCAAAAAAAGCGCTGTATACTCCTTATCCACTTTCTCATCGCTGATCTTCTCGATCACCGTGTGGGGATAGATCCTTCCCGAGCTTCCCTGATAGACACGTTTCTCCAAAAACATCGGATTCTTATCCGGCTTTCCTGCTTCGTATGTGGGAATGATCACTTTTTCTTCCCAGACCTGAACCTTATTCATGGTTTCCTCCTTTTATCTCCGTGCAGCTTTCTTTCCGCCGCCCGATATTATTTTAACCTCGCACCAGCATGCTTAACTCTTCTTCCGTTATTTCCTCCGCCGGCTCAAAATTCTCTCCCGACAGATACGTATAAATTGACGCCTGCAGTGCCCTCACCTCCGGATACTGCTGACTCTTATGCAATTCCATGGTGGATAGCAATACTTTTCCCTTCAGGCATCGAAACTCTATCATCTGTGCCATGGGACGTAAGAATGCATAGCTGTCCATCTCCGTAATGATCGTCTTCATGGGATGCGGTAGAATCACCGCCCGCTTCGTTGTCATGATCCACCATTGCCAATCCGTGTGAAAATCCGTCGGAAATTCCTTAAAAATTGGATGCTCCGTATCGATCAGCTGCCCCATACCACCTTCCTGATCTGCAAAAGTTCCCACCGACCAGAAATCCGTCGTAAACTGTGTTTTTATGGAATACGGCAGGCTCTCTTTATCTGCATCCGGAGACAGATAGACTCTCCCGCCGTTTTGCAGAACTGCTCTCGTCTGCTCATCAAATACTCTCGTTTCATATACATTTTTCGGACATTCTGGGCTTGTTTTTTTATAGACCCACACAGGATAGGTACTGGTGCAGTCACCCATGCTCACCGTCAGCATGAATGCCGCCGATACTCCCTTAACCTCCAGAGGAATGTCCAGTCTTCCCAGTGAAGTATAAGTCCCCGGAGGACAGTTTTTTTGCCCGTCTGCCCGGCCGCATAGAAACTCCCCGCTTCCGGTATTCACGGCACAGTCCCGATACCCCAACGTCCAGACAAGCTCACCGCTGATGCTCTCTTTTCCAAAATTTGCCACTTCTACTTCCGCTGTCAGATATTCTCCCTCTTCATAGGTATAGCGGGGCATTTTCACAAAAATACGGCTCTCTGTGAAAAACTCCCTGAACCGCTCCGGTCTGGCAAAATCATAGGGCTTCGGTTCTAAATGGGAATTCATCATGCCTACCAGTGCCGTCCCCTGCCCCGGGAAATCCTGCAATCCCAATAGTGAAATGCCCGACAGCTCCCTTGTGCGCATGGCGGCTTCAATTTCCTCCCGGTAGGCCAGCCGTGACAGTTCTCCGGTGGCCTCCACGTATTTTTTCCATACAGGCAATAGTCCCCGTTCCTCTACGCGCTTCCGAATCAGTTTCAGATTCACCGGATCCGAAATTCCCTGAAAGCTTTCCAGTTCCCCAAAATCCGGCAGTACCTCAAACTGTCCCACCTCGAAACTGAATACCGGCTTTGTATAGCTTTTGCGGATCTCTGCCATCGCCGCATCATAAGTGTGATCCGCCGATGGATAATTTTCGTTGATATATCCCCGCATCCCGGAGAACGTCCCCCGGATCACCACATCCTTACAGCTCTGGGAAGTATAGAAATCACTCTCCGGATCACAGCCCTCTTCTCCGTAAAAGGTGTTGGAGCCGTTTGCATATAATCGGGTGGGATCCAGCTGTTTTGCGGTTCTGACCAGATCCTGCATCTGATCTCTGCCTTCACCTCTGGCCTGCAGTTCATTCCCCAGCGTCAGCATCACAAAAGAAGGATGATTGGCATAGGTTTTCAATATGGCTGTAAGCTCCGTACGATAATAGCGGATGCTTTCTTCTGTCGCAAAAGCATCCTTCGGATCCCAGTGAGACAGCTCCGGCTGCAGAAGCATTCCCAGTTCATCCGCTGCCGCAAACGCAGCTTCCGGCTCACAGTGGGAATGGAATCTTACAAAGTTGATTCCATAACTGCGATATTTTAATAACATCTCTTTCCATTCCGGAATTGTCATGGGTGGATGCCCGGTCTCCGGGTATTCTGCGCAATTTGCCTCACCCCGCAAAAAAATTGCCCTGCCGTTCAGTGCCAGTCTGCCGCTGCCGTTATCACCAAAAGAGCGGATGCCGAAACGGGTCCTGCACTCAGCAGTGCTACCGCCTTTATCTTCTGCTGACATACCGTTGTCCAGGGTTACAGCCATCTCATAGAGATTGCCCTCATCTTCGTCCCACAGTTTCACATTCTCCCGCAGAGGCAGATCACGGAACCAGATTTCCATTGTTTTCGGATTCTCCTCTTTATCTGTTCCGGCTTCCGCTAATCCCTCCCCGGAATAGCTGATAATTTCCGTCAATGTCTGTGTGTCTTCTAACTCTCCTGCCGCCAGAGCCTCTGACTGTAATATGATTTTCGCATCTTTATATACTTTCTTTGCGCCAGGTGCCAGTTCCACACATACATCCAGCACATATCCGCCTGCTTTATTTTTCTCTTCCTTTTTCACCGCCCTCGGATATGCCCGAACGCTGTCTATAAAATTCTGCGGTCTGGTATACATGCTGCATTCGCCAAGTATCCCGTTCCAGTTCGTCTGTGTCTCATCCGTCGCTGCGGAAGAATTACAGATGGCAGCTTTGGGCATTCCCGGATAGCTGTTATCCGAAAGAAACGTAAATTCATGTTCTCCCGGTGCCGCCCCGGTGAGTTCAAAAATATAAGGTGTACTTAGTGTCCCCTGCCGGAACACCGCACACGCTTCTCCATCCACCAGCAGCCGGAGTGCCCGTGCCCGCTCCGCCAGTACGAACAGCCTGTCGGTTCCGTAATCCGGTACCGTTATCTTACGACTGATCCTGGCTTCTCCCTCATAGGTATGCCGCCTGGTAAATCTCGTAGCGATCGGTGCATCTTTGTCTATCTCTCCCGCCGCATTCCCCAATACAGCGTCCGGGTGCCACTGATTCGCCCCCACATCTCTATGTCCGATCCCGTTCTCATCCAACGTCCCCGGCAGATCCATCTGTCCCGTGGTTCCGTCCTCCAGTACTACATGCCATTTTCCATTCAACAATATTCTCATATAAGCTCCATCCCACAGACCCTTTTCCATACAGAAAATCCCATAGCAGATCCATAGTAAATTTTCTGATGTTTTCTCCTTGATCACGGAATCATTATATAGCTTAACTTTAGTGTTTTAAATTCACTATCATGAACTATTTTTTATATTCATTGCATTATTCTGAACCTTTTTGATATAATATGCGTGAAGGAGTGAATCAGAAATGACAGATAGAAGAACTTTTTTATGCGAAGATTTTGAAATTTCCTATGAAGATACAAAAAAAGGATGGTCCATGCCCTATTCGCATCACCACACCAACTATGAAATCTATATTCTGCTCTCCGGGGAGCGTCTGGTTACCATCGGCGATATCACCTACCGGGTAAAAGCCGGCATGGCAAGCCTGTTTGAGAGCAATATCTCTCACCGAAGCGTCGGTGACACGGATTATACCGGGATCTGCATCCATTTTTCAAAAGTCTATCTTGAAAAATACTTTTTACCTGCCGTAGTATCTTCCCACCTGACCTGTTTCAAGGCACCGATTATTTTCATTCCCGAGGATTACAGACAAAAGCTCGTCGACTGGAACGCAGCTTCCTGCTGCAAATCTCCCACTGCCTACCTGTTATTGGCACAGATTCTTACAGATCTCAACGATTTTCGTCATCAGTATCCGTTAGATAATGAGATTCCCGTCAGTGAGAATAAAGCCTCCGGTTTTCAGCGGATCATCCATTATATTAATGCTAACTACACGACGCTTCAGACCGTCCGGGATATCGCCGAATCCTGCGGTGTGTCCGAAAGCTATGTCCACCGGGCTGTCCGGCGGACAGAATCCCTCACCGTAAAAGAATATATTAATAAGCTTCGCCTCCGTCATGCCATACACCAGGTGGAACAGGGCGGCAATTCTCTCTCTGTCATCAGCAAGTCCTGTGGTTTCCAAAGCGTGTCCTATTTTTACCGGGTTTTCAAAAAATACTACGGCATGACACCTACACAATATTTCTCCAAAAAAGAACCCCATTACTGATATTTCTATCAGTAATGGGGTTCTCATCATATTCTCATATACCCTAATTATTGCTTACACAATACCCTCTCAGATTGTCTGGCCGACTTTCCTTACCTACCCGCAATAGCAGCCTTTGCTACTGTGCCCCTTCAGAGGAAAGTTCTGTTTGGGTTACTGTATAATCATTTTGTTCTGCATTATCGTACCATAACCATATCATATAGATAAATTCATGTTATGAAAAGCAACCTGCTGTTTCCTGCCTGTCATATGTGCTCCTATCCTGCACATGAGATAAATTTGATTAAATATAATAAATTTCTTTGAGTCTATTTCAAAAGCTTTTTTATCTGTGCATTTGTTGCGATCGGATAAATATCATGCGTGTGCCGAACGATGGTATTCCATGACTCCTGCGGATCATCCCAGTCTACACCATACATGATCCATTTGCCTGAGTCTTTTTCCATGTTTGTCTCCTGTTATATCACTATCCCATTACAGTGATCCACCTCATGCTGAATAATCTGTGCCACAAATCCCTCAAATGCCATCTTCCTTTTTATAAAACCAACATCCTGAAACTCTACCTCTATCTTCTTATACCGCGTTGTTTTTCGTTTTCCCTCTAATGACAGACAACCTTCTTCTGTTTCGTAACGTCCACTCTTTGAACAGATCACCGGATTGATCATAATCATATCTACAGGTCCGGCACTTACAATAATCATATTTTTCTTATACCCGATCATATTTGCTGCCATTCCGACACAACGCTCACGATTTGCAGCTAATGTATCCCGAAGATCATTTACCACATTCATATCAAGCGGTGTCGCCGGAACGGATTTCTGTCCCA
>OKRY01003270.1_pt1 | contig 12036 bp, 7 predicted proteins | sample 1601121 | NCBI WGS metagenome assembly OKRY01 (sample SAMEA3541546, study PRJEB24748) | human gut metagenome | biome: human gut; feature: human-associated habitat; material: faeces | place: China | collected 2012
CCCTGTAGCCTGTTTGAAATTCTCCCTGAAGCTCTTGAAGAACAGCTTGACCACGCCGCCCTGACCGTTTCTGATGCATTTCATGGTGGTGTAGTAGAGTGCTGTGGTCGATGCACCTATCGTGAGGATTGGCAAGGAAGTCAGCAGCCACAGAAAATGCAATATTACTATATCGCACACTATGGTTAGAAAATACATGATAGGATTATCTGTCGATAATGATCTGTTCAAAATAAAATACCTCTCTTTCTTTATCCAAAAAATATTACAAGCCTAAGCCATCAGATCTTCCTTTGTAAGGGTCTCAAGTGTGGCTACGTCAATGTTGTTCATGGAAACTATTCTGGTGGCCTGCCTGGATATGGCGGATTCCATAAAGTTACGGACTTCACGGGCGTTGGCAAATGTATCGTCGTGATGTGCGGCTTTGTCGTGCCAGTATTCTGAGGCGTATGCGCGGGCATCATCGTCCAGCTTGTATTCCTGCTTGGAACACATGCTCTCGAAGATGGACATAAGCTCGTCCCCGGTGTAATCCTCAAATGTGATGAATTTGTTGAATCTGGAACGAAGTCCCGGGTTGGAGCTCAGGAACCGTTCCATGAGATCCGGGTAGCCGGCAACTATGACTATGAGATCATCTCTGTGATCCTCCATAGCTTTGAGCAGTGTGTCCACTGCCTCCTGGCCGAAATCATTCTCACCTTTGCCTGCGGTGAGAGTATAAGCCTCATCTATAAATAAGATCCCGCCGAGGGCTGATTCTATGACCTCGGTTGTCTTGACGGCTGTCTGACCAATATATCCCACAACAAGTCCGCCTCTGTCGACCTCGACAAGCTGTCCTCTTGACAGTATGCCCAGACCCTTGTAGATATTTGCAAGAAGTCTTGCCACCGTGGTCTTTCCTGTTCCCGGATTGCCGGAGAATACAAGGTGGAGAGATACGGACGGTTGTTTCATGCCGTTTTCCTCGCGGAGCTTCTTGATCTTCAGAAGGTTTACGAGGTTGGTGATGTCCTTCTTCACGCTCTCGAGACCGGTCATGGAATTCAGTTCCTCGAGAAGAGTGTCCACATCCTTGACGGGTTCAGCCCTTTCGGAAGCTGTCGACTTAGCCGGAGTCTGTGAGACTGGGGAAGCACTCTTTGGGAGTGCGTTGTACTTGTCGAGCAGTGGGCTTGGATCTATGGCGTACAGGTTCATGGACTTGAGATATTTGTCGAGCATGAGGCAGTAGCCTGTGAGCCTTGCTATCTCGTTGTCGTCAGTCATGTTGTTGCAGGCGATGAATTCCTGCCCCATGAGCTTGAACATTCTGACGTAATCTCTGGAACGGTATACTGATTTGGGATTTACCTTTGCCCGGGCCAGATCGCCCTGTACAAAATATGTAAGGGATCTAGGTGGTGTCACGGCAAAATCCCTGGTTGTTCTCTCATATTTGAATGTGCGGAATTTGTCTGTTGTAAAGTGCTGGTTCAGGTATTCGCGGACAAATTTTATCTCCAGGGTAAGTTCTGCCTGGTCGGAGCTGGACAGATATGCAAGAAACTGAAGCAGGTCAAACTGAAGCATCTCTCTTGTCTTGAGTCCTGTCTTCTGGCGCGCACCGTAGCCGTCGTTGTCCAGCGAATCGGCATAGGAATAGCAGTTGTCCAGTTCGGCTTTTAGTGAGTAATTCATAAGTTGTTCCCCATCCTTTCCATAAAGCACATAATTGTATCTATTGTAAAGCCTTTGGCCCATGTAATCAAATAAAGTTTTGCCTGGTTAATCCATTTATTGTGTCATATTTGTATTTTGTATGATAAAATAGTAGTTATATGAGCAAAATTTACACCAAAAGGTGACAAACGCGACAGGAGACAGACGATATGAAATTCAGACCATGCATAGACATACACAATGGACAGGTAAAGCAGATAGTTGGAGGCAGTCTCTGTGATGAGGGTGACAGAGCAGATGAAAACTTTGTATCACAGAAGGACGGAGACTTCTTTGCTGAACTGTACAAAAGCTATGGACTTAAGGGTGGTCATATCATACTTCTCAATCCTGCGTCCAGCGAATACTATGACGCCGATGTAAGACAGGCACAGCTCGCTCTGGCTGCATATCCGGGAGGACTGCAGATAGGCGGGGGAATAAATGCTGACAATGCACAGTGGTTCATAGATATGGGTGCGTCACATGTCATAGCCACATCATTTGTGTTCAGGGATGGAGAGATCAACTACGACAACCTGAAGGCACTTGAGAAGGCTGTGGGCAGAGAGCATCTGGTGCTGGATCTGTCCTGCCGGAAGAGGGACGGAGAGTATTATATTGTCACTGACAGATGGCAGAAATTTACAAATGTAAAGGTGGAGGAGGCAACGCTTGACCGGCTCTCAGAATACTGCGACGAGTATCTCGTTCATGCGGTGGATGTGGAGGGCAAGGCGTCAGGCATAGAGACCCATGTTGCGGACATGCTTGGAAGATGGGGAAAGCTGCCGATGACATATGCCGGAGGTGTGGCATCATTTGACGATCTGGAACAGCTCAGAAGTCTCGGAAGGAACAGGATAGACGTGACCATAGGGAGCGCACTGGATATCTTTGGGGGACATATGGCGTTTCAGGAGATTATAAAGTTTATGGAGGGTTAACATGGCAAAGATGAAGAAGGTACTGGCCATTGCGATGGCTGCGGCTATGGGTATGTCCATGCTGGCTGGCTGCGGAGGTCAGGGCAAGGACGATGTGACAGAGGCGACAAGCCAGGCGGAGACCAGCGAGGCTGCGACCTCGGAGGAGAAGACAGAGGAGGCTGCTTCGGAGGAGGCTGAACAGGAGAAGACAGAGGTCAAGGCAGGGGATGTCCTGATAGACCTGAACTTTGATGACAATGACACGGACGAGTGCCATACATATTCAAATGGCGGACAGGCCGTACTCGGAGCAGAGAACGGAGAACTGTGTCTGGATATAACCGGAACAGGAAGCCTGGATTATGCGAACCAGATATACTATGACGGATTTGAGCTCAACCAGGACTGTGTGTATGAGCTGTCATTTGACGTGCACAGCACCATTGAGAGAGGACTTCAGTACAGACTTCAGATAAATGGCGGTGATTACCACGCTTATGTGATGGATGACATAACGATAGGCACTGAGACACAGCACATATCCAAACAGTTCACCATGAGTGAGGAATCGGATCCGGCACCTAGAATGTGTATGAATCTGGGACATTTCGAGGGCGTTGGTGATGACAGCGTGCCTCACAAGGTATACTTTGACAATATCAAGCTCACTGTAGTTGACGCCTCAAGCGCACAGAGCGTTGAGGGTATTCCTGATCCAAAGCTGGTTGGCATCAACCAGATGGGTTACGGCAAGGATGCGAAGAAGCTTGCCACAGTGACTGACAGAGACGCCAAGAGCTACGAGGTAAAGAGCGTCGCTGATGACAAGGTAGTCAGCAAGGGTGACGTATCTGGCTGGGATTACGATCCTGCTGTGGGCGACAAATGTGCGGTTATAGATTTCTCTGATGTCAAGGATCAGGGTACATACAAGATAGTTCTCGACACCGGAGCAGAATCATACGAGTTCCCTGTTGGGGATGGCGTGTATGACGATATATACAAGGCGTCAGTGCTCATGTTCTATGACCAGAGATGTGGAACAGAGCTTGATTCAGCCATAGCCGGTGATTTTGCACACGCTGCATGTCACACGGGAACTGCCATAGTGTACGGCTCAGATGTTGCAAAGGATGTGACCGGCGGATGGCATGATGCCGGAGACTACGGAAGATATGTTGTTCCGGGCGCAAAGGCGGTACAGGATCTGCTCCTTACATATGAGGATTCAGAGTATGCGGCAAAGGACGACGCTATCGGAATACCTGAGAGCGGCAACGGTGTTCCTGACGTTCTGGATGAGGTCAGATACGAGCTTGACTGGATGCTCAAGATGCAGGATGAGACCAGTGGCGGAGTTTATCACAAGGTTACCGGAGAGGTGTTCCCTGAGATGGTGGCTGCTGTTGAGGAGACTGCACAGATGATACTCTCACCTATATCCAACACAGCAACAGGCGATTTTGCGGCTGTTATGGCAAAGGCTTCAGTTGTATACAGAAAGTACGATGCAGCATTTGCAGATTCATGTCTTGCTGCAGCTCAGAAGGCATGGAAGTATCTTGAGCAGCATCAGGGAGATGCAGGCTTTAAGAACGTTGGAAGCATAGTTACAGGTGAGTATCCTGACAGCAATGACAGCGATGAGTACCTGTGGGCAGCAGCGGAGCTGTATATCGCAACAGGTGATGAGAGCTACAATGATTATGTGAAGACAGCCATCGAGGGCAGCGTTAAGTACGGCCTTGGATGGGCGGATGTCGGATATTATGGAATATATGATTACTGTGTAAATGTAAAGGACTGCGCAGCAGAGAAGGAGATACTTAAGAAGGGTGCTGACAAGCTTGTAGATAACTATGCCGGCAGCGGCTTCGGTTCAACAACAGGCGGCTCTTATGTATGGGGAAGCAACATGGTCGTTGCGGATAACGGAATCCTCCTGCTCATGGCATCAAAGGTTCTGGGCGACGATTCATATGTGGACTATGCGGCAGACCAGCTCAACTATATACTTGGAAGAAATGCAGTCAGCTACTGTTATGTGACAGGATATGGTTCACAGACTCCTGAGAATCCACACCACAGACCTTCAGAGGCACTGGGCAAGGCAATGCCTGGAATGCTTGTGGGCGGTGCCGATGGAAACCTTGAGGATCCATATGCGAAGGCCGTTCTTGCAAAGCTTCCAAAGGAGAGATGCTATGTCGACAACGTACAGAGTTATTCATGTAATGAGGTAACGATCTACTGGAATTCACCTCTTGTATATCTTCTTGCGAACTTCAAGTAGCAAATATTTAAGAATATGTAACTATCATTAGTACATCATATTTGATATAACTGTTGAATATCATGTAAGGAATCGGTATGGAAATATGAATGAATATGTGGACAAAATAAAAAAGCTTATGGAGAAAGAGATGGTCAGATATGTTATAGCCGGAGGAATGACCACGGCTGTGAATCTTGTATCATTCTTTGTGTTGAGACTTGTGACGGATCTTTCGCGAAGTGCGGCGAATATCATAGCGATAATGCTTGCCATATTATTTGCCTACTTTGCAAATGGATTTTACGTGTTCAGGTCGGAGCAGAGGAAGAGCATAGGCCGGATCATAAGGGAGTTCATATCATTTGTGGGAATGCGTCTGTTTGCCATGGTGGTGGAGGTCGTTGGAACCAACCTGCTGTGCGACTCCTTCAGATACAATGAGTTTATATCAAAGATAATAATTCAGGTAGTTGTACTTGTAATAAACTATATATTCAGCAAATGCTTCGTATTTAAGAAGGATAAAAAGCCTGTAAAGGATATATTTGCTGACAACTATATCATGATAATCGCTTTTATCATCCCGGCGATATTTATGTTCGTGCTGTGGGTGGTGGCGGAGATAGGACCATTTGGCGGACACAGCCTTACCATGGTGGACAGTCTTCACCAGTATCTGCCATTCTTCTCTGATTATCATGACAAACTGGTGAACGAGGGAAGCCTGTTCTATACATGGGACATAGGCATGGGAAGCAATCTGCTTGACATAATCGCCTACTATATGGCTTGTCCTCTGAACTTTATAATCGTGCTGTTCAGCAGGGAGCATCTGTACATAGCGATGTGCCTGCTCATAAGTATCAAGATAGCTCTGTCCGGTATGACCATGGCGAGCTATCTTGGATACAAGTGCAGGAACAAGAACAACCTGCTCATCATTCCATTTGCTGTGGCATATGCGCTCAGCAACTATGTCATAGGATATTCATGGAATCTCATGTGGATGGACTGTATACTGATACTTCCGCTTATCATGCAGGGCTTCGAGCAGATGATGGAGGACGGCAGCAACTACAGACTGTATACGCTCAGTCTGTTCTACGGACTTCTGTGTAACTACTATATATGTTTCATGATATGTGTGTTCCTGGTTCTCCAGTTTATACTCACCAATCACAAGAACATATACAAGGGCGCAGAGGACACTTTGAGATTTGCGGGAACATCTGTCATGGCTGCGGCTATGTCTGCGTTTCTGCTGATTCCGGCTTATATCGGGCTTAACACCACGGCGTCTGCCACCAGACATTTCCCTAAATGGGAGTGGTACGGAAGCATATGGGATATGATAAAGCAGATGTTTGTCCTGACTGAGCCGATAAAGAGCCAGCAGTTTGACGGCGGTGTGAACCTGTACTGCGGTACATTTGCCATACTGCTGATAGGAATATATATTTTCAATACAAAGATCAAATGGTACGAGAAGCTTAAGAATGTGATACTGATCGTATTTCTCATGATGAGCCTCAACAATACGCTGCTCAACTATATATGGCACGGCTTCCATGATCAGTACGGAATCCCGAACAGATTTTCATTCCTGTTCATCTTCATTCTGCTGAGCATGGGATACGAGGCCCTTGCAAATACAGACAAGAAGCAGATACCGGGAATAGTCCTGGGAATCATCGTGGCGTTCGGTTTCCTGGTTTATGCAGACAAGAATATTGATATGGACAGGACGGTAATTATCCTCACATGGGTGCTGTTTGCGGTGTACTCGGCAGGAATCATGGCACTGGGACTTGTGCGCGGCAAAGGAAGATTTGCGGTGGCGGCTATACTTTCGGTGCTGTGTCTGACTGAGATAGTGTTCAGCGCGGCAAAGGGATACGAGAGCAACGGAACGGTGAACATACCGGATTACTATGGCGATGCTGCTAGTGTGCAGGCCGCTATAGATTCAGTTAAGACAGGCCATTTTCCATATAGAACGGAGCTCAACAACACCAAGGTGGTGGATGAATCTACCTATTACAATATGCAGGGAGTCAGCCTGTTTGGCTCGACAGTTTCAAATGACCTTGTGAATGCCATGCACGGACTTGGCTTCTACACAGGTGCAAACGAGTTCCTGTTTGATGGGGCGAATCCGGTGTCGAGCTCGGTTCTGGGCATCAGATATGTGTTCAGAAGAGCGGATGAGTATATGTCATATGATATGGATTATATTGATACGGTGGATGGCGTGGATGTATACCAGAACAGCCGGGCGCTCAAGCTTGGCTTCATGGTAAATGACGAGCTGAAAGACTGGACTTCTGATGCATCGAATATGTTTGACAGTATAAATAATTTCGTGGAAAAGTCGACCGGGGTGGCTGGTACGTTCAGCCAGATATATCCGGAGGTAACTGGCTCTTCAAATGACATCACGATAACACATGACAATCCGTACAGTGAATACTTTGGACTTTCCAATATCACACCGGGTATCGTGAGCTTTGGACTCAGCTTTGACATAACAGAGGAACAGAACGATCTGTACATCATAGCAAACTGCAATGGAATCACCAAGATAAGAATATATGTGAACGGTGAGGAGCAGAACTATGAGAGACTTCAGTACCAGACATACCATGTGGGACATCTGACAAAGGGAACCAACGTGGAGGTGGAGTATTATTTCTCTGCGGGTGTGCCTGACAATACATCTGCGAGACTTACGATAGCCACTCTCAACGGTGCTGCATTTGACCAGGCGTATGAGAGATGGGCTGACAATCAGTTAAATATCAATAAATTTGAGGATGGATATGTGAAGGGACATATATCAGTCGATGAGGCTGGCCTGATGTTCACATCCATACCATATGATTCGGGCTGGACTGCCTATGTTGATGGCAGAAAGACCGATATACAGACTGTTGCGGGAGCATTTATCGCACTGGATCTCGAGAAGGGAGACCATGTGATAGAGTTCAAGTATTTCCCTAGAGGACTCAAGAGCGGCCTGATATTCACATTTGCCGGATGGCTTGTGTTTGCGCTGCTTATGAATGCGAAGATCATCAAGGAGAAGCGCGGCAGCAAAAAGGGGAAGCCTGAGGATGAGGATCGGACAGATGATGAAGCAGTGATAGAGTAATGCAGATCTGTTGAGAGATAAAATATGCATAATAACGAGGTGGAATGGCTGGGAGATCATAAAAAGTAGTCCAATATGTACAAAATAACAGAGAAAATTTGTATATTATTCAGCATAAAAAACTATATGAGCGTTGACCTTAATAATTATTTATAATATAATGTATCCATGTGGATATGCATAGGATTGTCTATGTGGCAAACGCAATATTTATAGAAACAGAGGTGCATTAATGGACAAAATTAAGGAAATTGGGATTAAGCCGCTTGCACTGGCCATGGCTGTTCTGGCTTTGCTGGCGGGAGTGCTGGGAGTCGCCGGTATCGGTGTGGGAGCTATTATATGTGGCGTCCTGGCAGCGGTCGTTGCTGTTCTGGTATTACTGGTATTCGGAGATGGCAACATGGGATCAGCAGGAAAGTCTGATAAGTATAAGAAGCTTTTCATGAACCTTCCTATAGGATTTGCACAGGCGAGGATCGTTAATGATCCTGTCAACGGAACAAACTACGAGATAGTAGACGCCAATGAGATATTTGGGGAGTATTTCAAGCTCGATGTGTCTGACTACAAGGACAAGATACTGAAGGAGAGTAAGATAGAGGTACTTCAGGATATCAATGCATGGTTCACAGCTTATAACAACTCCGGCACCAAAGAGGGAGATCTGATGGATGTTGAGATCACCATGGAGTCACTTCAGAAGGTGTTCAACACAGTTATGTATAAGTCAGAGGCTGATTACATCAACATGGTAGTCATAGATGTGACCAAGCAGAAGGAGACTGAGGAGAAGCTCAGCAAGGCCATCGTGGATGCGAATGCAGCATACAAGACACAGGCCGAGTTCCTTGCAAACATGAGCCACGAGATAAGAACACCTATCAACGGTATTCTCGGTATGCTCCAGCTCACACTTATGGCTGAGGATCTTCAGGCTGATTACAGAGATAACCTTATCACAGCTAAGAACTGTGCAGACACACTGCTCAGACTTATCAATGATATTCTTGATATAAGCAAGCTTGAGGCTGGTAAGTACAAGATCAAGGAAGAGACATTTGACATCAGGACTGCCATTGAGGACACAGTTGCTGCACAGGTTCCGATCGCAACCAACAAGGGACTGCAGCTCGACTGTTCATTTGGAAGCAATATTCCAAAGCTTGTCCGCGGTGATGGACAGAGAATTCAGCAGGTTCTCAACTGCCTGCTTTCAAATGCTATCAAGTTTACATCCGAGGGAAGCGTAAGAGTCAAGATAGCATCCATGGATGATGGGGACAACAAGATTAAGATCAGAATGGCAGTTGCAGATACCGGTATAGGTATCTCAGAGGCTAACATGAGCAAGCTGTTCATAAGATTCAGCCAGGTAGATGCATCAGATACAAGAAAGTACGGTGGTTCAGGTCTGGGACTTGTCATCACCAAGCAGATCGTTGAGCTGATGGGTGGTAACATAACAGTTCAGAGTAAGGAAGATATAGGTTCAACATTCATCGTCGAGATACCACTCAAGGTTATCAAAGCGGCAGATGCAGCAGATGAGTTCCTCAAAGAGAAGGAGGAGCCTGCAGTATTCTCCATCAATGCACACAGCAAGGCAAGGATACTTGTTGCAGAGGATGAGCCGGTCAACCAGCAGGTTATCGGTAAGCTTCTCGGTATGGCAGGATTCTCATACGATATAGCTGAGAATGGCCAGAAGGCTGTTGAACTGTTCAAGACCAAGATATATGATGCGGCACTGTTTGACGTACAGATGCCGGTTATGGACGGTATAGCAGCTACACAGGAGATCAGGGAGATAGAGCGCAAGGAGAAGAGAAAGAGACTTCCGATCATTGCGGTTACGGCGAGAGCCATGTTCGGTGACAAGGAGAGGATCCTTGAGAACCAGCTTGATGATTATATCGCAAAGCCTTATAATCTCAATGATGTGGTTGATACACTGAATAAGTACATAGACGACTGATGTGAAAGGTCATAAGTATACATGACATAGTGAGAAACAAAGTCAAATAAAAAATCGGGGATTATGGAATCAACACCCATATTCCCGGTTTTTTTAGTTTTACATGGATATATTAAGGCAGTTAAAGAAAGATCAATATTACATGGAGGTATATGATATGTCAGATTTTTTCCAGGATGTGTTCAACAAGACCAAGAAGTTTGCAAATAATGCGGTGGATGAGACGAAGGACGCAGCGCAGAAGGCAAAGCTCAACAACAAGATATCAAATGAGGTGCAGATGATCGACAGGAACATGGTCGAGATCGGCAAGTATTTCTACGAGCAGAACAAGGAGAATCCACCTCAGGAGCTGCTCCAGTATTTCAACAATGTAAAGGTTCTTCAGGACAGTATAGCCATAAGCAGGAGCGAGATACAGAACATTGATAATGCCATGGCAGCAAGGAAGCAGGCTGATATGAATCCTAATCAGAGTCCTAATCAGAACTATAACCAGAACCCAAATAACAATCGAAACATGGGAAATGGACAATTTTAGTAAAAAAATTATATATACATGCTGTAAAATCAGAAGCCCGTTCGTAACAGGACGGGCTTTTTGTATATTGAAATTGGGCAATATACAGCCTGTATATAGCCGCAATTTATAAAATTTTCTTTATGAAATCCCCCCTTTACAAAGGCTGAGAGAGGGTGTAAGGTGTGCTTACAACTCAGAGAGAAGGGAGGACGGAGATCATATATTATGTAATACCATTGATCGCAACTGTGAGTATGGCGGTGGTGTCAGACTTCAGAGACTGGAGGATTCCGAACAGGCTTATCGCAGTTGGCATGATACAGGGATTCCTGATGTCGGCAGTTGTCAGAGGACCGTGTGATGGACTTCTGAGCAGTGTGGCAGGCTGTGTTATTCCTGTGGTGATCTTGTTTGTATTATTTCATAAAAAAGCCTTGGGGGCAGGTGATATCAAGCTGCTGGCGACGGCTGGCACATTTGTAGGAACCGATGTGATCCGGGTGATTGTTTACTCCTTTTTGGCCGGAGGAGTTATATCTTTATTTTTTCTTTTAAAAGAAGTTTTAATGTCAGTTACGAATCGTAAAGAAATTTCAACAAAACAATTTTATAGAAATCTGATGAAGTCCAGGGTACATTTCTCTGCTGCCATAATGGGCGGAGTCATGTATTACGTGTGCACTACAGAGTGGAGGTGACAAAATTCAGCAGTACAAGATTGGAATACTGGATGGTGACAGGGCTTACATGATAAGTCTTATGAACCATATCAATTCGGACAGGGACAATCCGCTGTTTGCGCTTGCATTTTCATCGGAGGGAGAACTGTATGGGTATCTTGAGACTAAGACTCTGGATGTTCTGCTGATGGATGAGAATATTCCTCTGGATGAGAGCAAAGTGCCGGTGGCCTGCCGGATGATATTTATGACGAGGGATAGAGTCGATGGATCAGAAGAGATCAGCCATAACAGGATATTCAAATATTCCAGGGCACGGAACATTTCTTCGGAGATCCTCAGATATATGAATATAGACGATACGGATCGCAGAAGAAAGCTGTTCAGGTCGTATGCAGTTATATCACCCATAGGGAGGTGTGGTAAGACAAACCTTGCGGTCAGCCTGTGCATGAATGATGAGGTGCGGGGCGGCCTGTATGTGGGCATGGAGGAGTACAGTGCATTTCACGACCATGAGGACGTTCTGGCGAATGTGATATATCTGGTGAAACAGAGGTCGCCGGATCTGACTGGATATATGGAGAAAAATATCGTGGAGCTTGAGGAATACAGTGTGCTTGGATATCTGGGATCGTACATAGATGCACTGGAGCTGAACACGGAGGATATGGTGTGGCTCATCGACGAGTTCCGCAGATGGGGCAGATATACAACGGTTGTATTTGATATGGGACAGGCGGTTCTCAAGGATCTGGCGATACTTGGGGCATTTGACGAGATAATGGTTCCG
>OKRY01003274.1_pt1 | contig 12026 bp, 6 predicted proteins | sample 1601121 | NCBI WGS metagenome assembly OKRY01 (sample SAMEA3541546, study PRJEB24748) | human gut metagenome | biome: human gut; feature: human-associated habitat; material: faeces | place: China | collected 2012
CCAGCATACTGGGTAACAACAGCAATTGGAATATAGGCACCAATCTCAGTACCGGCGACCAGGGCTGGAGCGATATGGATATTGAAGGATTGCTTTCCGGCCGTCTGCTAAACAACCGCCTGCTCATCAACGGCAACTTTGGCTACAGAGACAATACGACCACAGCCAGCAACTTTATCGGCGATTTTGACTTGCAGTGGCTTCTGACTCCGTCCGGTAATGTCAGTCTGAAGGCCTACAGCAAAACCAATGACCGTTATTTCACCAAATCTTCTCTGACAACCCAAGGTATAGGCATTGCCATAAAACGTGACTTCAACACGTGGAAAGACATATTCAGATTTCTGATTCCTAAAAAAAGAAGACAAAAACAGAAAAACGAATCAGAAGTCTCTACCGGCAATAACGACTTATAACACAATGGACTGGATTATATCTTTCTACAGTCCTAAAATAAATTAAGAACAGCCCATTATACTTGCAAATAACAAATCCAATTCTTATTTTTGTGGGGAACGGATCGGTATTTCATCTGTTATGATGAGCCAAAATACCATTCTGGTTCTCTTATTATCGTATATACTCACCATTAAAAAACAAGCGTATGGATAAAAAGGATTTTATGCGTAAAGTAATATAAACAATGTAACCATTGCAAGACCATTCTTGCTTTTCTTCAAAACCTTTTCTTCCATATAAAAATACCTCCTTAACACCCTGATTATTAATCTTGTTATCGATTATTCTTTTAATGGTGTCTTTGTTGATATTTGCATGATATCATTTTGATATCATATTGTCAAGATATTAACATTGTTTTATGATAACCATCCTGTTATCCTATAATTCTGGAGACTCTCAACCTATCAAACTTGTATTTATTATATCCTTATAGGCAGATAACCTCCCTTTCCAGGCATTCCACACACTTAATAACCAATATTCAACCTATCAATCAAACATTAACTAACTGCTTATAGGAATTTTTCATAAAATACGGAATTTTCTCACAGAATCTTCCTATAAGAAATGTAAAAATCCGACTACCTATAGGTATCATATTATAAATCACTATATTTTCAAATTCATAAAAAAGCTACCAATCAAAAAGGCAGTATTGCGCATACCTATATCTACACAGATATTTATATACATATATACTAAAAGGAATATTCACACCATCTGCAATGAAATAAACTCTCAACGCTTCCTGTGTAAATATTCCTTCTGCTACTGCAATTATTTACTGTATAAAAAAATAAAAGCCTTACAACCTAGGATTCCCTAAATCATAAGACCTTCCAGTGCACCGCCAGGGGTTCGAACCCTGGACACCCTGATTAAGAGTCAGGTGCTCTACCAACTGAGCTAGCGGTGCGTAACTTATTTTGTTCTGTGCTTTTGTGTTGTCTCAAGCACAAGTGATATTCTATAGCAAGATTTAATAAAATGCAAGCACTTTTTTGTATTTATTTAAGAACAATTTAACTTTTTTTATAATTTTCTTGTTTTTTCATCATTTTGCCATGTTTTTTATATTGATATGTGCCTTTGTACCCCTTATAATTCTATTATATTTCCAAATATAAGAGAAAATATTTATATTTAATATACATTTATTAAGAAAAGAGAGTTGATATGAAGTTAAAAAAATTCGAACAACAGCCAAAACATGTTGACAACATCCCAATAGAGGCTATTAATCTTGATTCTGAACAGGAACAGCCACCAAAACCTGACAAAGCTGTTGGCAAGAATGTATTCCAGCCTAACAGCAAATACTTTACAATTGTTATATATGGTCTGCTTTTTGTGCTAGGTGCAATTCTTATATATAAGTTCATTGGTAACTGGCCTGCAACAGTCAAGTCGTTGGGCAATATATTCCATATACTGTCACCATTTCTTATTGGTGCCATGATTGCACTTGTTCTTTATCCGTTTATCAAGACCCTTTATAACAGGTTCTTCATGGGGGTATGCCATATCAAGTCCAAGAAAGCTGCCAAAATGCTTTCAATTCTTGTTGCTTACCTGATTGCTGTTGGCGCATTTGCAGTATTAATAGGCTTTGTTGTGCCTCAGATATACAAAAGCATTACAGAGATTGCCAATCAGGCTCCTGTATGGTACGAGAATATCCGCAACTGGTTCACTGAGTTTGAGGTTAGGCACGCCAATTCTTCTATTGATTACAATTTCATTAATCAGAAGATTGAAGATGCTCTTCCTAAACTTGTTGACTACCTGACTGGTACACTTACCAATATGGTTCCTTACATACTCAATACATCCATGGCCATTCTTTCAGGTGTGTTAAACCTTATTATTGCAATTATCGTGTCCATCTACATGATTTCTGATAATAAGAATATCTTTTATCATTTTAAGAGATTTTTATATGCCGTGCTTCCTAAGAAAACAGCAGACAATACACGCATCATCTGTAAGAATTGTGCAAGCATTTTTATTAATTATATTATCGGCAAATCATTTGACTCAATTATTGTCATGATTATATGCTTTATTATCATGCTGATTCTCAAGCTGCCATATGCAGTGCTTATAAGCGTGATTGTCGGCATAACGAACATGATTCCGTATTTCGGACCATACATCGGCGGCGTGATTGGCGGGGTGATTATTGTTATCGCAAGCCCTATCAAACTTATAATATTTGTAATCATGATTGTCTGCATCCAGCAGGTTGACGGTCTGCTTATCGGACCTCGTATAATCGGCAGTACTACAGGTCTTAAGCCTGTATGGGTTGTGTTCTCAATAACCGTAGGTGGGGCGCTGTTTGGCGTAATTGGAATGTTCCTTGGAGTTCCCGTATTTGCCGTATTAAGCTACCTGTTAAACATTACAGTGCAGCATTTTCTGGACAAAAGAAAAGTCACCGTGCAGCCTTATGACTCGCCCGATGACCTCTAGATTATTTTTTGGTATTAAGAATTCTCACGACATCGTCGAGGGAATTCTTAAATCTTACCACTCTGTAATTCGCACCTTTATGCACATACATCACTTCTGATACTTTCCTTGCAAATGCTTTATTCTTCACAACAATTCTCCAAAAGCCTTTATATAGTATATGCATTTATTATTAATGATTTCTTACTGCGATAAGTTTACAGATAGGATTGCCCATCTGTGAAAATCTTGTCTCATACTCTGTCATTACATTACCCTCGTTAAGTACAGAGTCATTATGTAAGTCAAATGTGACAACAGGAAGCTCCCAGTCTGCCTCTTTAATCTCTTCTAATGAAAAATCGAATAAATCTTTATTATCTGTTTTGAATTCCACCTGTCCGTCCGGCTTTAATATAATGTCATATCTTGCCATGAACTGTCTTGAGGTAAGTCTTCTCTTCGCATGTCTGTCTTTGGGCCATGGATCTGAAAAATTAAGGTATATTCTGTCTACCTCTCCCTCTCCAAACACCTCACATATTGCCTCTGCATCCATTCTGATGAATCTTAAATTAGGAAGCTGAAGCTCATCCTGTTTCTCTACAGCTCTTAAAAGTACGCTTGAATACTTCTCTATACCCACATAATTAATATCAGGATTATTTGCTGCCAATGTTGTTATAAATGTGCCTTTACCCATACCAATCTCAATACGGATTGGATTATCGTTACCGAAAACCTGTGACCATGTGCCTTTCATCCCTTCTGGCTCTGTAAACACATATTCATTCTCTATCATTACTTCCCTTGCTCCGGGTACATTTCTAAGTCTCATACATTACTCCTATCTTATATATTAGCTCAGATTTCGGCTATGTCCGTGTGCGGTATACGCTTGAATATGACAAGCTGTGCAGGAGTTAATGCCACCATCTGCATAAGTTCAGTGCGTGAAAGCACGTCCAAACGAAGTGCGTTTGATTTCACGCACTGTAATAGACTTTGCAGATGGCGGCATTTACTCATGCTAAGCGAAGTCATCCTGAAAGCACATGCCGCACACAGACATAGCCGAAATCTGAGTTTCCTATATATTATTTACCATAAATATCACTTTTTGCCAAGCGGGGTTTACTTATGTACAATCCTGGGCTACAATGTATTTGTATATTTTATTAATCGGAGGAATTATCTCTATAATGAAAAAGCAATTTTTAAAAGGATTACTTATAAAGATAACCAGCGCTGTATCTGCCACTGTTTTGGTATTCTCAGCTTTTGCAGCGGATACCCAGGCTGCAGCATACAACAAAGTCTACAGCGAGACAGACACAACCAGCACAGAGGCTGTATGGCCGGATGCACCTGATGTTAACTCAAGCAGCTGCATTCTTATTGATGCTGATACAGGTTCCATTCTTTTCGAGAGGAACTCTCATGAAAAATGTTATCCAGCCAGCACAACCAAGATTTTAACAGGGCTCCTTACTATTGAGAACTGTAATATGGACGATGTTGTAACATTTTCACAGTCAGCTGCTAACTCAATTAATGTATATGAGGATGCCAACTTAAGTTCAAAAGCAGGCGAGCAATTTACTGTCAACCAGCTTCTTCACGGACTTCTGCTGTATTCTGCCAACGAGATGGCTTATGCCCTCGGTGAACATGTGGCTGGCTCAATAGATGCATTTGTCGATATGATGAATGCCAAGGCAAAAGAACTTGGTGCTTTGAATACACATTTTGCCAATGCAAGCGGATTATATAATACCAACCACTACACAACGGCATATGATATGGCAATGATTGCAAGAGGTTGCTATAACAATGCTTCTTTTGTCAGCATTGATTCAACTGCCGATGCATATGTAATTCCTGCAACTAACATGTCTGCACAGCGTACAATAAGACACCGACACAAGATGTTAAAGGGCCGTGCCTACTATTATGAATACTGCAAGGGTGGCAAAACAGGATATACTGATGAATCACAGAATACACTTGTTACATTTGCAGAAAAAGACGGTATGCGTCTTATATGCGTTGTATTTAAGGAAGCCACAGATGAGATAAGATATGTTGATACAAGAACCCTTTTTGACTGGGGATTTGCCAATTTCCAGAAATCAACAACAACCGGAAGCCAGCTCGGAGCAATGTTCTCTAATGACAACTATTACAACTCAGCTGTTTTCTCAACTCTTTCGCTAAACTTTGAACTAAATGCTTCATTTATCACAATACCTAATAAAAGTTCTTTGTCAAATGTATCAATGACGGTCGATGATAATTATGACATGACCAATGAGAATGGTGTTATGACAACACATCTTAAGTTCCTATACAACGATAATACTGTCGGCACAACTACACTTAATATATCTGCTGCCGGAACAGATACCGGAAGCCTGCTGCCATACATTAATAATGATGTTTCATCATCTTATAAACCAAAAACATGTATCAGAATTAATATATGGATACTTGTTGGAATTGGTGCCGTTATTCTTTTTATCATCTACATTATTGAAGAACGGGCAAGAAGAAAAAGACAGAGAAGACACTATAACAGAAGAAGACGCAGATTATAATAAACAGAGGATTCGGAGCTAAACCCTGAATCCTCTGTTTTCTATATTATCAGTCTGTGTTTCATTACTAATTCCACCTTTTGAATATGTAAGGCCTGAATATACAGCCTGTGTATTCTTCATAAGCGGCTCAGAATCATCCTGTTTACTAACCTCATAAAAGGATGCCCTGAGTTTCTTTAAAAGCCCTGTAATTCTGTTAATCTCATTATTATCAAGACTTACAGATGCTGATATAAGTGACCTCTTCATATGATTATATATTACAAAAAGATTAGCTGATATCTCATACTGCATATCAAGTCCGCATATAAGCTGGTCTATAACCTTCTGCGCCATATATATATTATTATGTGCCTGCTCAGCACTATCACTCTCACATGCACCATTAAGATATTCTATAGCCATATCATACAGAATCACAACAAGCTGTGATGCTGTTGCCTGTGTAATTCTATACTGAAATGTCTTAATTGTTTCTTTAGTCATAGCATCCCTTTCCTATATAACCATTGAATCTTAAACTACTGTAATAACTGTAATACCTGTGAAGGTCTTTCATTAGCCTGTGCAAGTATTGACGTAGCTGCCTGTGTAAGAACTGTTTCAGAAGTATAAGTAGTCATCTCTTCTGACATATCAGTATCTATCATTGTTGATAATGACTTGGTAAGGTTCTCACTTGAAACCTCAAGGTTATTAGTTGTATGATCAAATCTGTTCTCGTATGCACCGATTCTTGAACGTATTTCATTAGTCTTATTAATAGCTTCATCTACAGTAGATATCGCCCTTGATGCTGTATACTGAGTCATGACATTCATATGTTCCGTGCCAAGTGAATAAGTTGTTATTGCTGGAATATCAATAACGATTACCTGATCCTGATTAGCACCTACATGTATGCTCATAGTTCCAACATCTGTTACTTCCTGACTTATAGTTCTTGCTGTACCTGCACCTGCAGCTGACTGTCCATCATTGTTACTGTCGTCAAATACAGTACCTGCCGCATTACCTGGAACATCCATTGAAAACTCTTTGTTATTAACATCTGTTACTGTAATTACAGTTCCCTTTGTTGAAAGAATTGCCGAATCAGCAAAACCAATTCGCTTTCCATCATCTCCTGTAGCAATCTCTGCCTTAACATCGCTTCCTTCTACATATATACCATCTTGTGTTGCTGCCTGTGGTATTCCCAAAATATCTGCAAGCTCTGCATTATCACATGTTATATTCATCTTCTGGTCGCTTCCATACTGGTTAGTCATAATAACAAGTGTTGAACCAGCATAATCTGCTGTTGGTACATAACCTGCATAATCAGTACCATTAGCTGCTGTATCATTATTAAGGTCTTTAACTGTAAATGCAGAACCCCCTGTGATGTTAACTCCGTCAATAATCTTTCCCATCACCTTATCAAGTGTATCACCTTCGGAAATGCTTATCTTGTAGCCATTAATGTTTATTGCTCCAGCCTGTTCTTCTGTTATATAAGCTGTTGATGACATAGTAATACTTCCTGCTCCTACCGCTATAGCCTGTCTTGCATCCTCAGTAACAGTTATTCCATATACACCTGCTGTATAGCTGTCAGATACAGAAAGCTGATTAACTCCCTGAAGATCTGAATATACTCTTCTTGAAAGATTACCATTAATAAGAGACTGTGTATTGAATTCTGTCTGATCAGATATTCTGTCAATCTCGTTATTAATCTGTTCTATCTCTTTCTGTATAGCCTCTCTTTCATCATCTGAATTAACATCATTAGCAGCCTGAACGCTAAGTTCCTTTAATCTTGTGAGCATACTCTGGATTTCTGTAATTGCACCTTCTGCTGTATTTAAAACAGAAACTCCATCAGCTGTATTATTCTGGGCCTGACTAAGACCTCTTATCTGTGCTCTCATCTTTTCAGAAATAGCACATCCTGCAGCATCGTCCTTAGAGCCATTTATCTTGTATCCTGATGATAATCTTTCAATTGATGTTGACAGATTATTCTGTGATTTCTGTAATGCATTGTTGGCAACAATCGCTGCCACATTAGTTCCTATTCTCATATCTTAACCTTTCTGTCTGTCCAATTTACCTGTTCATGCTCTATATATCGGACTTTCTGTGCAAATCTTTAGCCTGCAAGCAGTTTTACAATCTGTGCTGCAATTTCATACAGCTTATCTGTTGCCACACTGTCAGCCGCTGCTTCATATGTGACATAAGGTATATCTGATGATTTAGTAGTGTTGACAAACACATCTGTAAATCCAAATGCTTCTTTTAAAGATTCTTCCATATCATCAAGAAGCCGGCATCCTTCATCCGAAACTGCTGTGTCACTTACAATGTACATACCAAGGCTTTCTCTGTCAGCCTTTGCCTCAACAGAAACTTTTCCTAATACGCTGCTTAGCATATTTACAGATATACGACCTTTATTGTCGTCATCCTGAACCAATGTAAGCTTCAACATACCTGTACTTCCTGAATCTGTTATATATGGTATTCTGTAATCATGCCTTAATGCCAGATTCTTAATATATCCTATTGTTCTGTCCTTAAGCCTTAAATCCAGAAATTCCTCGTAATTGACATCTATCTGTGTGTCAAGGTCCCCCGCTTTGGAAAGAACCTCCTGAAGTTCTTCCTCTGTCTCATCTTTCATTTCTTCATACATAAGTGACAGTTTTTCTTTATGTCCGATTTTTTCAATCGAATCCCTTGCATAATCACGTGTTGTCTTAACACCTCTGATATCCGGGAACTGTCCGGATTCTAAAAATGCTTTAACAGCCTGTATGTTACCACTGTTTATTTCTGTATCTGCATTTCTTATCTGCCTCAATATATCAGCTCCTGCCTGCACTGCTGCCTGCTGTTCCTTAAGATATTCCTCATAATATTGTTCCTCGGCTGCCGCATCATAGTTATCCTCTAACTGTTCAATAAACATTTCAACGGACTGTTCTCCGATTCCGGATGAGTTATCCACATTCTTTAATGTATTCGGGGTAACTAATCCACCATTTGCCATAAATAATGCACTGTAATAGTTAGCAATTCCGCTTACCTCTGCCATTCCTGTATTCTCATCAATAACAGCGTCCATGTCATAATGCTTTCTTGAATTATATGCAGTCATAAGATTATTCATAGTGACCTCAGCTCCCTGCTTAATCAGCGCACCTGCTGCCACTCCGGCATCTCTGGTGAATATATTCATCATCTGGTATATTCCTATAAACTGCTTTCTCTGCTCTTTAGTAATACCATTGGTACGGTCAAGCTTATAAAGAAACTTTGAAAACTTCTCCTCATTATCCTTAGATGCTTTATCATTAGCCTCTGTAAGATATTCGTTGACTTCCTCAATTGAAGTATTCATTGGATTTACTCCGTCTTTTATCATATTAAGAACTGTCTCCGGTTTCATATTCTTAATAAGATTATTAATCATTGCATTAACAGATTTGACTATCTCTACATTTTCCTTTGTCATATCCATGTTATTAGCAGCCAGTACCTTTATTGCTTCCTTGTCCTCATCAGTTCCCTCAAGTCCAAGCTCCCTAATAATATCATCCGCACTTCCCTGTACTGCCTTCTTTAATGAATCACCTAAATCGCCTCTTATCTGAGTTCCGACTGCCTCATAAGTTTCATTCATCTTGTCAAACATACTGGCAAATACACGCGCAGGATTTCTTACTATCTCATTCAATGTCTTTCTTGCTTCAAGAACATCTGTATATGCAATCTGCGCTTCTTCATACATTTCATCCGCCTGTTCATATTCCATAAGCATTGAATTAAGCTCATCTATAGGAGTTGTAAGAATAGAAATGTTATTCTTAACGAGATATATGGACGCATTCGCACTCATAAGAACCCTTGCTGTTACAAGCGTGTCATACGCCTTATCTGCTGCCTGCTGTACATCAGATGCCTGATTCCTAACTTCACTATTTCCTGTGCTTACTGTTGCTGCACTGTATTCAATTCTAAAGCTTCTTGCATCCATCTCCAGCTTAAGGCTTGCTATTGTAAATGTTTCCCCTTTTGATACCACATTTGCAACATCTGAATACTCTGCCCTGTTAATAGTATCAAGAGCTGTCCTTATATCATCAACTGGCGAACCTGTAACGAGCGTATTCTCTGCCTTGCCTCCAAGCTTCATGTTATCAAGTATCTTATTAAGCATTTCATCAGGGTCAGCCTGAATCTTTTCAATATCTATCGCATCAAGCTGTGCCTTATATTCAAGATTTTCTTTAGTAACAGGAATCTGTGCATTAATAAATGCTCTTGCATCCGCAAGTGTATTATCATTAACCTCAAGACCTGACGAAGCAATTATCTTCTCAATTCCCGGCCTTAAAGCTTCAAAATCAGCGTCAGATATTGCATCTGCGCACTTTCCTATTGTAACGCCATCCGCACTGATACTTGATGAGGTTGCCGCCTGTGCCTGATATATTCCAGCAATTGAAGGCTCAATGCCATTAGCAACCATGTAATTCTTCGTATTCTCTGATAATGGCTTTAACTCTTTGCTCTTTTCAAGCGCCCCATTAACCTCAGCAACGCTTTCATCATTGACAGCTATGTCTGCTCCCTGCATACGGCTCTCGATACTTGCCGCCATTGCTGCACTTCCAGTCACACTCTCAATCTTATCCTTAGAAACTGCTGTTCCATAATTAACATAATCATCAGAGTGCATCGCAAGTTCTATCTTAATCTTCTCTACGATATTAACCATATCATGAGGCGTTGCATCTGTAAGATTAAAGCCATCCTCATCTAACTTTACCGCATCAGCACCTGATAACTTCATCATCAAAGCCTTAAGGCTTAACTTTGCATCGGAAGCACTTGCCATTATCTGGCTCTTTACATCATCTGCCTCCTTAAGTAGCCCCTCATATGTATTGTCAGTTGCAGCTGTCACACCCCCAGAAATTACCACTCCTGCAAATGCACCTGCCACACCCTCACTTTTAGCCGTCTTATTCTCTTTATAATTAATTGATGTTCCCTGTGTGGCCACATCTTTATTAAAATTCGCACCTGAAACTGTATATGTCATATTCTGCTGCCTTTCTTATTCACTGTCTGAAACAATCACCCATTGCATTGTCATGTAATAAATATTTCGGCAGATATAGCGGGATAATTGAGAGATTAGTGGCAACAAATAAAAAGGAAGCTGATTCAGAATTAATGAAAATCCAAACCAGCTCCCTTTCTCTATATTATTCTCCTATATCTTCGTAGCCTGAACCTTAGAAACATCACCATTAAACTCATACACAGCTATTCCATACTTATGTAAGTCAATAAGCAATGACTGCGGATATCCATCACAATCTCCCTTAACGGCTGTAAGAGTCTTCTTCTGATCAGCTTCATTATCTCCAAGAACCAGCTTATACTTAGTCTTGAACGGAACTCCTATTCTGAAGCTGTCTCTTTCAACTGGTGTAAAATTAAGTACAAAGAGAAGATTCTTCTTTCCATCCGGACTGATTCTCATAAACGATAAAACGCTATTATCTTTATCATTGGCATTAATCCATCTGAATCCTTCACTGCTGTAATCAGTAGCATACAGACATGGATAATTCTTATTAAGCTTCAGACACTTCTTCGTAAAATCCTTAAGTTCTGTATGACTTTCATCCTCTAACAGATACCAGTCAAGAGCACGCTTCTCACTCCACTCATTCCACTGACCAAATTCCTGTCCCATGAATAAAAGCTTCTTGCCAGGATGTCCGCACATATATGCATATGCCAGCTTAAGATTCTTGAACTTGTCCTCCCTGTCACCAGGCATTTTACCAAGCATAGAACACTTAAGATGTACAACCTCATCATGTGAAAGCACAAGAATAAAATTCTCGCTGTAAGCATACATCAATGAAAATGTCATCTTGCTATGATTAAACTTTCTGAAATATGGATCAAGCTTCATATATTCAAGGAAATCATGCATCCAGCCCATATTCCACTTAAATGTAAAGCCAAGACATTCCCCATTGTCAGGATCACCACTTACCATAGGCCATGCTGTTGACTCCTCAGCTATAGTTATTGCCTGTGGGAATCTCTTCTTTAACATGCTGTTAAAATGCTTTAAAAAGCTGATTGCTTCGAGATTACCGTTGTCACCATATTTGTTAGGAACCCAGTTTCCTTCTGTCCTTCCGTAATCCAGATACAGCATTGAAGCAACAGCATCAACTCTTAAACCATCAATATGGAACTTGTCCACCCAGAACATTCCATTAGCAATAAGGAAGTTAGCCACTTCATTCTTGGAATAATCAAATACCTTCGTTCCCCAGTCAGGATGCTCTCCCTTTCTAGGGTCTGCATACTCATATACACAGCTTCCATCGAAATTAGCAAGTCCATGTGCATCCTTTGGAAAATGTGCCGGTACCCAGTCAAGAATTACACCAATTCCTTTTTCATGCATATAATCTACAAAATACA
>OKRY01003295.1_pt1 | contig 11972 bp, 9 predicted proteins | sample 1601121 | NCBI WGS metagenome assembly OKRY01 (sample SAMEA3541546, study PRJEB24748) | human gut metagenome | biome: human gut; feature: human-associated habitat; material: faeces | place: China | collected 2012
CGTAGGTCACGTTTTGCAGCACGCTCATGTGCGGGAACAGACCGTAGGACTGGAAGACGGTCGAAACCGGCCGCCGCTCGGGCGGGAGCGCGGTGATATCCTGCCCGTCGAGGAGCACTCTGCCGCCGTCGGGCTTGAGAAAGCCGCCGATCATGTTGAGCGTGGTCGTCTTGCCGCAGCCCGACGAGCCGAGAATGCACAAAAGTCCGCCCTCTTCCAGGCCGAGGGAGAGGTCATGCACGGCGTATTTGCCGTCAAATTGCTTGCTCAAGCGGTCAAGTTCGAGATACACGGCGATTTTCTCCTTTCCGGGTGATGAGGAAGGCGAGGCCTTCGACAAGAAGGACGATGACGGTGATGACGCTCGCGATCAGCGAGGCGAGGGCGTAATCGCCCTGATACACCGCGTCAAAGAGCTTGAAAACGGCCAGCTGACGCTTGGCGTCGATGAGAAAGATGATGGAGCCCGCCGTCGTCATGCTGCTCGTGAAGTTATAGACAAAGCAGCTCAAAAACGCGGGCCGCAGTGCGGGAAAGACCACATCGCGCAGCACAGCGAGCCGTCCCGCGCCAAGGTCGCGCGCCGAGCGCTCCTGCACTTCGGGTAGGAGCGCGAGCGACGCGGTGCAGATCTTCGTGGAGGTCGGCAGCTGCTTGAAGAGCATGTTGGCCAGCACGATAAGGGCTGTGCCCGTCAGCTTGAGCGGCGCGTGGTTGAACGCGAGAATGTAGCCGATGCCGAAGCACGTGCCCGGCAGCATATAGGGCAGCGTCGCCAGGCAGTCGAAAAGGCTGCGGCCGATGATGCGCCGGCGGTCCATGTAGTAGGCGAAGAGCATCGCAAAAACCGTGCCGGCGATGGAGACGATGAGCGCGTATTCAACGCTTCGCAGCATCGTCGACGAGCCGATGCGCCAGAGCTGATCCCAGTATTGCAGCGTGAAGGAGCAGACACCTTTCGCGCTCTTCAAAAAGCCCGAGAGGAACACACAGCCGTATTGCAGCACGATCATCACGAAGAAGACAGTGCTCAGCGCGATCATGCCCCAGCCAATCGCGCCGCAATGCGGCAGCAAAAGGCCAAGCTCTGTCTGAGCGGTGCGGCTGGCGTCGGTCAGCCTGTCCGAGCGGCGCATCAGCGCGCGGTAGACGAAAAAGAACACAATGGACGGGATGAGCAGGAACATGTTCATTGCCGAGGACTTTTCAAGGTCCGAGTATCCAACGACTTGCAAATAGATGTCCGCGGCCAGCGTGCTGAAGCGCCCGCCGATGATGATGGGCGTGCCGAAGTCCGCGAGCGAGCGGACGAACGAGAGCAGCAGGCACACGAGCGTCGCGGGCCGAATGAGCGGCAGGACAATATCGCGCAGGATGACGCCGCCCGATGCGCCGAGGTCGCGCGCCGAGCGAAGGCTGCCCTCGTCCAGCTTTTCGAGGATGCCGGAGAGAAACATTGCGTTGAGCGGCACGAACGAGATCGACTGCATCAGGATGACGCCCCAGCGATTGTAGGGGTTCAGGCTCAGGTGCAGCAGGCGGTAGGTGATCCACCCGCGCCGCCCGTAGAGCTGGATATAGGCGAGCGACGAGACGAACGGCGGCGACACCATGGCGACGAGCATGATGATCATGCAGAGTGTCTTCTTCCACCCGCGCGCCGTGGCGCATACGAGCGCCGCTGAGAGCGAGAGGATAGTGGACAGCACTGCCGTAAAAACGCCGACAAATACGCTGTTGCGCAGACTCTCGCCGTATTGGCGCAGAACAGTGCCGAACATTGCAAAGCTCACGCCGCCGTCCGCGCCGCGCAGGCTCCGCAGCGCGATGCACGCGATGGGCCAGAGAATGAACAGCAGCACGCTCCCGAGCAGGACAAGTAAGATCAGCTTGTCGGCCGCGTTTTCACATAGGGAAAAAAGGACATCGTGAGATGCCCTTTTTTCTGTATTTTTTTGGATAGCGCCGGCGGACTTCATTTATTCCGCGGCGGCCTTGTCGCCCATCAGGGGCTCAAAGCGATCGAGGATCTCGGTGCGCTGGGAACCAAAGAGGGACAGGTCCTCGGTCATGAGGAGGGTGGGGTCGTAGGACAGCTCAAGACCTTCGATGGAGGGCTTGATGACCTTGATGCCGTTCTTCTGCTCGATCTCGGCGAGCTGACGGAGATGATCGTCGCTGCTGAAGAGCCACTCGACGAAGTACTTGGCGGCGTCGACGTTTTCAGCGTTCTTGAACACGGCCACACCCTCGGGGACCCAAGGCATCCCGTCAGAGGGGTAAACGATGGTCAGGTCGTTCTCCTCGGCGGCCTGCTCGATGCTGGCGTCGATGTAGGAGATGCCGACAGCGAACTCACCGGAAGAGACCTTGTTCTTCGGGTCGGATCCGCGCTTGCCGTAGTAGGCAATGTTGTTGTTCAGGGCCTCGAAGTAGTCCCAGCCCTGATCGCCCTTGGCCTGCAGCAGCGCGTTGACCACGGCGTAGTTGGTGCCGGAAACGGCGGGGTTGGACATGACGATCTCGCCCTCATACTGGCTGTCGGTCAGGTCATCCCAGCTCTCGGGAGCGGTCAGACCCAGCTCCTCCATGAGAGAGTTGTTGAGCAGGAAGCCGACAATGGTGATGCCCTTGGAATACCAGTGACCCTCGGTATCCTTGTACTCGTCGCCGAGCCCGGCGGCCGCGTCAAAGGTGACGGGCTCAAGCAGGCCGTCGTCCTTGGCACTCATGAACGCGTCGATGCCGCCGCCGAACCACAGGTCAGCGGACGGGGTGCCGCCCTCGGCGCGGAGCTTGGAGAGCACCTCGCCGGAGGACATGGACAGGCATTCGACCTCCACGCCGGTGTCGGCGGTGAACGCGTCGAACAGGGGACCGTAGACGTCGCCGGTGGCGACGACCTTCATCGTGCCGGAGAGCTTGGGAGCGGTGTCCTGAGGCTCGTCGGGCGTCTGCGTGTCATCAGTCTTCGAGCCGCAGGCGACCAGAGAGAGCACCATCACGACGCAAAGCAGCAGAGAAAACAGCTTTTTCATAATGAACCTCTTTTCCAAATTTGCTAAAGAAATCCCCGCCGCTGTGCTGACAGTGGCGAGGATTATATTTTAAATAGAATAACGCAAAAAGTAAAATCGAAATTTGCACACGACTAAGGCGATTTCATCGAAAAAAACAATTATTTGGCAAACTGCGGATCAAGGACGGACAGCGCGTATGCCGCGTAGAGCGCCGCGCCGAGGGGGAGCGTTTCCTCGTCGATGTCGAAATCGCCGCGGTGGTTGGAGATGCAGGTGTGCGGCTTTTTGGGGTTTGCCGTGCCGAGGTAGGCGTAAGCGCCCTTCGTTTGCAGCAGATACTCGGCGAAATCGTCCCCGCTGAGCGACAGCGCGCGGTTTGCCGTCGTGGGGATTTATTTCGTTATCCTTTTTTGCGATGGCAAGTGCGTTTTCACTGCTTACCTTGTCAAGAGCCGCCTGCTGTAAGCTCTGTGCCTGCTGAAGCTGTAATTCAAGCTGTTTTATATGGCTATCTTTTTCGCTCAGCTCAGCATTCTTTTCACTGTTTGCCTTGTCAACGGCGAAAGCTCTTTCGTTATCTGCCTGCTTCAGCTTTGCTGTAAGCTCGGCAATTTCTATATCCTTATCGCTGATAGCCTTCTGTGCCTTACGGCTTTCCTCGCTGAAGCTGTTTTCACGCTCTCTGACTGCATTTGCAACGGCAAGCTGTTTTTCGCTTTCTATGCTTTCAAGCCTTGCTTCAAGCTCGGTTATTCTTTTTTCCTTATCCGTAATATCGTCCGACTTTTCCGAAAGAGCCGATTCCAGCTTCTTTTCATACTCCATCTCGAGTATTTTAAGCTCGCTGTTCTTCGCTTTTTCAAGCTCCTCTGCTCTGCGTGCCGCTTCTTTTTCGAATTCCTTATCTCTTACCTGCTGAACAATCTGTGAATAACCGCTGTCATCAACCTGAAAGACCTCATTACATTTCGGGCATCTTATTTCCTGCATATTTCCTTAGTCCTTTCGTTAAAAGATTTATAATTCAAGTCTGCATACAAGGCATGCGACTCTTTCGTCCTCTATCGTTACCTCTTTCATTCCGAGTGAGGTGAAATAGTTATAATTGGTTTCAAATTTTGCATTTCTTCTGTCGAGCAGAACAATATCGGCAAGCGGTGCGGATTCGTCTGTCGGCACATCACGGTCATTTATCGTATAAAGCTCTTTTTGCTTATACAGCGAAGGGACAAAGAACGTGTTCGCTGTGATGCTCTCGTTTTCGTTGTCGGGAAGCTGTTCTAGATAGGATATGACTGCACCGTGTGCCTCATAGTCGTTATCATAGAAATTGTTCAGGTAGCCTGTCATTGTTGACAGGAACATAACCGCACAGGCAATAAGCGAAAATACAGTAAAGCATCTTGCCCTGTTATATGACAGCTCCGACATATTCATTATGAAAAGCCAGATAACAAGAACGCACGAGCCGAAAACGTACTGGAAATAAATCGAGTGCTGATACGGATAGGTCGGCATAAGATTTACCAGTACAAACGGTATCAGTAATATATAACGTGCTATCTTCCTGCTTACAAGCGGTATACCGCCGAGTACGCCGAGCGTCTGCACTGTAAAGGTCAGCTTTTCGCCCGTAAACAGATTTGACAGAATGTAGCCGGGATTTGTAAACGCCGTAACGACTATTGAGGTGATAAGCGCACCGCCTCGGTAAATATAGTCCTTGTACCGCCATTCCATAATCCCAAGCCCGCTGTTATTGAGATAAGCGCAGACTGCAAAGAAATAAATGCAGGCTGTTACGAAAATCACGGCACCGAGCGTCCTTGTCCTTTTACTGCGGTCGGACAGCAGAAGATAAAGTCCGATCACCGCAACATACACGGCGGCATCTTCCTTTACGGTAAGAGTCAGTAATGCAAAGACAAGCATCGGTATCGTTTTTTCACGTTCTGTCGCCCATATCAGCCACAGCAGTAACGCAGGAAGCATACAGTTTTCGTGAATATCGTAGCTGCAGCCGCCTGTGAATGCCGGATATAAAGCATATATCGCTGAAAAAAGCGAGGAATGTATAAGCGAAAAACCGTATTTTCTTGCGATAAGGAACACCGGGATAATTCCGCTTGTAACGAATATTCCCTGCAGTATCTGTAATGTTACCGGGTGCGGAAAAAGCATATAGAACGGCAGCATCAGATAATACGCAGGAGAAAAATGCACTGCAAAGTGCGACAGCTCATAATTACGTTCGACTGTTGTGACAGGTCCAAGCCCGTCCTTCATATTCTCAAACATCTGCGCGAATATCCCAAAATCAAACGCAGGGGTAGACAGCTTGTAATACCGCATTGCCATTGCAAGTGCGGTGAACACAAGCATAAAAACGGCGGACAACGCAATAACCGCTATCCAGCATTTCTTTGTGAATTTTGGAAGCCTTATCCTGTGCTTTCCTACAGTATACCATACAGCAAGGGCTATAAACAGGACAACTCCGAGAAAAAAATCAATATTCGTACCTTTTTCACGGAACATAACCGCAGCATAAGCAACTGTAAACTGTGCGGTCGATATAAGCAATGCGGCACAGTCGGTTTTCATCTCTCTGAGCTTTGGGATGAAACGCAATACGGTAAGTAAGCCGTAGAATACTGCGAAAAATATGATAAGCAACAGATACGGAGCTTCGCCTGCGTATTCTTTGTCAAATACCTTGCTTATCGGTCTGAAAGGCAATATCAATATGAGCGAACACAGCCACGCAGAAATAAACCGCATAAGGTATTCGCCGCCGTGTTCGCTTGCCTTGAAGCGTGTAAGTAATTTGTTCATAAAAAAACCTCGTTCTCAGTCGCCTGCAAGAAATTTATTGTTGTGAAGCTGGGAGCGCAGTTTCACCCCCTGCTTTTTCAGAATATCGACCTTGAGCGCAACAAGATTACGGTCGGTACAGAGTGCCGCCGCAGTTTTGTCAATATCGTAGCCGCAATTTATGCAATCGTAAAGCTCTTCATCCGATATAAGAAACTGCGCCGCAAAGAGATTTGCTTCATACTCCATAGAACGATCGCACATATCGAATATGTCATATTCGGCAAAGCCGCCGCTGTCGTCTGCCTTATCCCTGTGGAGCCTGTCGTGACCGATCTCGTGCATCAGGACGATTTTTTTCATACTGTCGCAAAGATCACGCTTTATAAAGATAAACGGGTTTTTCAGTATCAGCTTGTATGCGCCTTTCTGCTTTGAAAAATCCCTTTCGAGAACCTCTATATCAAGCTCCCGTGCGAGCCTTTTAGGACTGCATCTGCCGTAGAGCGATATAAGCTCGTCTGCTTTGGCGACCGCTTCGTTAAAACAACTAAGCATTTTTGCTCCTTATCCCTTTGAAGCGTATTTCTTGTTCTTCTCTTTTGCTATCCAGTAGGCATCCTGTATGGCTTTCATCATCTCGTCCATGTCATCCTGGTCAAGCTCTCCGCCTGCGAAAAGTCCTGTTACCTCCTGCATAAGCGCTTTCGCCTGCTGTGCGCCTGTAGCGCCGTACTTTTCGTTTGCGTTTATGTAGAATTCTTCGTTCTCGGTAAGCAGATAATTAATGTCAACACCGAGTATCTCAGCCATTTTTCCGTATATTTCACGCTGTTTGGGGTAGCTTTCGCCCTTTTCATAGTTTGTTATTGTTCTCAGCGATACACCGAGCATATCAGCAAACTGCTGTTGTGTAAGGCCTTTTGCACGGCGCTCTTTCTTTACTTTATCACAGAATTTCATAATTACTCCTTTTACTTGCAGTATGCTACGGCGTCTGCCTGAAATTTAAGCCCGTTTTCTCCGCCGAAATGGGCAAACTCGGTCTGTATTGATTTACGGACAGGATATTTGCCGCCGAAACGTTCCTTTATCACCTTTTCCATGACGGGAATATCCCATATATCCCTGAACAGGCAATCCATCTGCACTACGTTTTCAAGCGTAAGACCGACAAGTGCAAGCCGTTTTTCCATCTCGTCAAATGCGCCGTTTACCTGCTGTTCGATACTTCCGCCGACATTTCCTACACAGTAATTGAGAAAACAGAAATCGCCTGCTTTGATAATTCCGCAATGCGCCCATTCTTCGTTGACATCATAACGTTCAATCATAATCGTATCCTCCGTAAAATTCAAAAACATGCAAATACATTGCACTTTTCTCTTGACAAACGCAAAATAATTGCGTATAATCTTGATTAGAAACTTAATTGCGTATTTATGATACCATAAATTGCGTATCGTGTCAAGCAAAACAGATAAGAGGCGATAAAATGGAACGTGATATACTTCACTGCGATATGAACAATTTCTTTGCGTCGGTTGAATGCAGGCTGAATCCGGAACTTAAGAAATATCCTGTGGCTGTGTGCGGTTCAGTCGAGGAGCGGCACGGAATAGTGCTTGCAAAAAACGAACTTGCAAAGGCGCAGGGAGTAAAGACGGCGGAAACGGTGGCATCGGCAAAATCAAAGTGCAGGGGGCTTGTTATCGTACCGCCGCACTTTGAGGAATATCTCAAGTACAGCAGGCTTGCAAGGAAGATATACGAGCGGTATACGGATCTTATCGAGCCGTTCGGAATGGACGAATGCTGGCTTGATATAAGCGGTACGAGAAGGCTGTTCGGCGCACCCGAAAAGGTTGCAGACGAGATAAGGTGTACCGTAAAGGAGAAACTTGGGCTTACCATATCGGTCGGGGTATCGTTCAACAAGGTGTTTGCAAAACTCGGAAGCGATATGAAAAAGCCGGATGCGGTGACGGTGATACCGAGAGAAACGTTCCGTGAGAAGATATGGAATCTTCCGCTCAGCGATATGATAGGGGCAGGCAGAGCGACTACCGCAAAGCTGAACGATTACGGGATATATACACTGGGTGAGCTTGCACAGTGCGACGCTCAGTGGATAACAAAGGTGCTTGGCAAGAACGGATATATGCTAAGATGCTACGCTAACGGAACGGATAACTCGCAGGTTATGCCTGCTGATTTTTCGATGCCTGCAAAAAGCGTGGGCCACGGTGTGACGACCACAGCGGATATAACACGGTGCGAGGACGCAAAGCCGTTGCTTCTTGAGCTGGCTCAGGATATAGGGAAAAGGTTGACGATTCAAAACAAGTATGCGACTAAGGTTTGTGTGAACGCAAGGTCGAGCATTCTCAGAAACAGGGAGTGGCAGACGGAGCTTCCGACAGCGACACGCTCGCCGATGATAATTGCGGATACGGCATACAGGCTGTTCTGCGACAATTACGATTGGGTAAATCCTGTGCGGTCGCTTACGGTAACCGCATTTTCTCTTGTGGACGGCGGTGCGGTGATACAGAACAGCTTTTTCAACGATACGGTAAGGCTTGAAAAAATGGAAAAGGCAGATGGCTGTATCAGGGATATACGCAAAAGATTCGGGGAGGGAATGATCAAGAATGCCGTGCTGCTGACAGGGCTTGCCGTGCCGAAATCGAAGGCGGTGGTTTCGCTTCCGGGCAATATGCTGAATAAATAGAAAGCCCGTCACGCAAAGCGTGACGGGCATAGTATTCGGTTACTAATCAGTCTACAAGCTCAGGGTCAAATGTTTCGTGCCACGGAAGTCCCCACTTGTTCAGTGCATCCATAAACGGATCGGGATCGAATTCCTCGATATTATAAACACCAGGCTTCTTCCACTTGCCTGTCATTACCATCATTGCTCCTATCATAGCAGGAACACCGGTCGTGTAGCTGATAGCCTGCGAGCCGACCTCCTTGTAGCATTCCTGATGATCGCAGCAGTTGTAAACCTTGTAGTGTACTTCCTTGCCGTCCTTCTTGCCTATGCAGATACAGCCGATATTGGTCTTGCCGACTGTTCTGGGGCCGAGCGATGCAGGATCGGGCAAAACTGCCTTAAGGAACTGGAGCGGTACTATCTCTCTGCCCTCGTACATAATGGGCTTGATAGATGTCATACCGACATTTTCGAGGCACTTCAGATGTGTGAGGTAGCTCTGTCCGAATGTCATAAAGAAACGGATACGCTTGATACCCTTGATATTGAGTGCGAGCGATTCAAGCTCCTCGTGGTGCAGAAGGTACATATCCTTCTTGCCGACCTGCTCAAAGTCGTACTCTCTCTTTATCTCCATAGGCTCGGTTTCTACCCACTTGCCGTCCTCGATATAACTGCCCTTTGCGGATACCTCACGGATATTTATCTCGGGGTTGAAGTTTGTCGCAAACGGGTAACCGTGGTCGCCGCCGTTGCAGTCGAGAATATCAATATAATTGATCTCGTCAAAGTAATGCTTCTGGGCATAGGCGCAGAATACACCGGTTACACCGGGGTCGAATCCGCTTCCGAGAAGTGCGGTGATGCCCGCCTTTTCAAACTTTTCTCTGTATGCCCACTGATACTTGTACTCAAACTTAGCCGTATCGGGATGCTCGTAGTTTGCCGTATCAACATAGTCTGTCTTTGTTTCAAGGCAAGCATCCATTATTGTAAGATCCTGATAAGGAAGCGCAACGTTTATGACAATGTCGGGCTTTTCCTTATTTATAAGCTCAACAAGCTGAGGAACGCTGTCTGCGTCAACCTGTGCGGTCGTTACCTTTGTCTTTGTACCCTTTTCCTCTACCTGCTTTTTCAGCGCATCGCACTTTGACTTTGTACGGCTGGCAATGCAGATCTCAGTGAAAACCTCGCTGTTCTGACAGCACTTATGGACTACTACTCCGGCAACACCGCCGGCACCGATTATCAATGCTTTTCCCATTTTTCTTTCCTTTCCGCTCTGCCTGAGGGCAGACGTCACATAGTGGTTACAAATAGATTATACACTATCGTGTGTAAAAAAACAAGCAAATATTTATATACTGCATACAAGCACACCGTAATCAAACGGAGAGAGCTTTATCGTCTTTTCTTCGCTCTCGTGAGGCTTTCTGAGGAATTTCGGGTCGGTATATTCACCCTTCATATAGTCGTCAAGCTTAAACGTCTTAGGATATTTCGACTTGTTCAGGAATATAACGGCTGCCTCACGGTTTAGCTTGTCAATTCTTGCGAATACGCATTCCTCAGGTGTACAGCTTAAAAACTTCATTTCGCCCTGAGCGAACGCCTTGCTTGCCTTTCTTATCCCTGCAAGCTGTTTTGTGAAGTCTATCATATCTATATTCTCTTTGCCCCACGGGTAACAGCGTCTGTTGAACGGGTCCTTATAGCCCTCAAGACCTGCTTCATCGCCGTAATATATGCACGGCACACCGGGCAGGAAGAATTGCAGTACCATAGCGCATTTAAGAAGTGAAAGACCGTAAACGTACTGTTCGGGCGAAAGGTAGCGTTCAGCCTGCCATTCTCTGTCGTGCCAGCCTACATCCTCGCCGGCAAGTCTTGTCAAGATACGCTCGGTATCGTGAGTTGACAGGAAGTTCATCAGCATATCGGCACTGGGCTTGGGGTAATGCTCAAGTATAGTCATAACTCCGTCCTCAAAGCCTCTTGCATCACCGTACTTACAGTAGTTTATGATAGCCTCCTTGAAAGGATAGTTCATAACGCTGTCAAGCTGACCGCCTATAAGATAACGTCTGCGGACACCGTAGCTCTCCTTGTTGGACGCATCCTCCCATACCTCGCCGTAGATGACCTTATCGTCGCCCTTGGCTTTTACAGCCTTATTGAGATTGTCAAGGAATTCATCGGGAAGCTCATCGGCAACGTCAAGTCGCCAGCCTCTTGCGCCCTTGTCTATCCAACGCTGTAATATACCGTTTTCACCGCAGATATATTCTGTGTAGTCGGGGTTGTTCTCATTTACATTGGGAAGTGTGGTAATGCCCCACCACGATTCATAATCGAAAGGATAGCGTGAGAAGCAGTACCAGTTTTTATATTTGCTGTCGGGATCTCTGTATGCGCCCTCGTGATCTCCGTATCTGCCGAACTTGTTGAAATAGATGCTGTCAGCACCCGTATGCGAGAACACGCCGTCAAGGATAATGTCTATACCGTATGTTTTAGCCTGTTTGCACAGATGCTCAAAATCCTCGTCCGTGCCGAGCATAGGGTCGATATGCTCATAGCAGGCGGTCGAATAGCGGTGATTTTCGTGCGACTCGAAAACAGGGTTGAGATAAATGCAGGTAACGCCTAAACTCTGAAGATAAGGGAGCTTGCTTTCTATGCCTTTGAAATCTCCTGCGAAATAATCGTTGTTGCGGATAATTCCTCTGTCATCCGGACGGAAGAACGGGGTATCCTCCCAGTTTTCGTGGATTATTCTGTCTGTAGGAATGTTTTCGTGCTTTTCTCCGCTTCGGCAGAATCTGTCGGGGAATATCTGATACATAATTCCGCCCTTTATCCAGTCGGGAGCCGCCATATCCTTGTCAAAAACGGTAAGCTGGAACAGCTCTCCGTTATCAAGAACGCCGAGCCTTGCTCCGCCACGCTTTACATATCGCCTGTTGCCGTCTATCATCAAAGAGAAATAATAGTGGTGCAGACCTTTATGCAAGGGGTTGAAATTACAGGTAAACACGTTGCATTCTGTGGTCGTATCGGCAATGTCAAGCGGTATGAAGCGTTCCTTTTCGCCCGGACGGAACATTACAAGAGTAGGGTCGGTGACGTTCCATTCCTTCGGGAAACGCAGGGAGAATGTGCTGGGCTGATACTGTCGTATTGCTCCGAACGGGCTTTTATAGTTTAAGTCGAAGCAGTCGAATATCGGAGTATCCATTAAAAAACATTCCTTTCGGATTAAAGTCGGATTAAAGTCGGAGGGTGGTTATATATACCCGAAAAAGTCCGTTGGTTGCAACGGACTTTCAGTTTGTCGAAAAAGTCTATTTTTATAAAAATAGAGCAAATTCTCTATCCCTAACCCCAAACCCCTTCCCCGTGGGAAGGGGCTATAT
>OKRY01003297.1_pt1 | contig 11961 bp, 8 predicted proteins | sample 1601121 | NCBI WGS metagenome assembly OKRY01 (sample SAMEA3541546, study PRJEB24748) | human gut metagenome | biome: human gut; feature: human-associated habitat; material: faeces | place: China | collected 2012
CTGTCGGCCGCGTGCCACGCCGCCGGAGAAGATCTCGCCATCCTTGTGCGGATATGGAAAATCTGCATCGAAATTCTCTTTACGGAAGAGAAGAGATGATGGAATATACCGGGGTACTGGTTCGGAAAGCAGTGCAGTACAGACAGTACATCAACAAATCAGATTCAGTTACGAGCCAGGTATGCGCCTATATTGATGCACATTACCGGGAGGAAATTCACCGGGAGGAGCTTGGGGAGCTTGTCTTTTTGAATACCGATTATCTGTCCCGGATTTTTAAAAAAGAAAAGGGTATTTCGATCAGCAATTATATTATTCAAAAGCGGGTGGAGGAGGCGAAAAAGCTTTTGACACAGAGCTCACTGCCGATTAATACGGTGTCGCTGTATGTGGGGTACAGTAATTTCTCGTACTTTACGAAGATGTTTAAGGATAATACGGGATACGCACCGCTGGAATACAGAAGAAGCTTTGGAGAGCAATAGCGGAACAGCAGGAAACAGGTCAGAATAGTGAAAGAAAAAGGTCAGATCAGGGAATATTTTTTTCGGATCAGATGTGGTAAAATTTCAGTATAAGAGTCAGAAAAATAATGGAAAAACAATATTTTTCTGACATTTTAGGAGGGGCCTGAAAAATCAGATACAGCAAAATCAGAGGAGGAAAAAATGACTGAGCAGAAATTAAAAGAGCTTCTGGCCGACATGACGCTGGAAGAAAAAGTAAACCAGATGAGCCAGGTGGTGGGTGCCTTCTTCAATAAAGATATGGACATCACGGCGATGGGACCGATGGCAGATAAAGGCTTTACACCGGAAAATGTAGCGCTTTCCGGTTCTGTTCTGGGTACCATGGGCGCAGAAACATTAAAGAAAATCCAGAAGGATTTCGTGGAGCAGCACCCGCATCATATCCCGATGCTGTTTATGCTGGATGTCATCAACGGCTTCAAGACCATTTTCCCGATTCCGCTGGGACAGGGCGCAACGTTTGAACCGGAGCTGTCCGAAAAGTGTGCGGCAGTTGCTGCAAAAGAGGCAGCCGTTTCCGGCCTTCACGTAACCTTCGCACCGATGACTGACCTGGTTCGCGATGCAAGATGGGGACGTGTCATGGAGTCTACCGGTGAGGATCCGTATCTGAACAGCTTGTTCTGTGCCGGAATGGTGCGCGGATTCCAGGGAGACGATCTGAAGGAGCCGTACAAAATTGCTTCCTGTGTGAAGCATTTCGCAGGCTATGGCGCACCGACAGCAGGAAGAGACTACAATACTGTAGAGCTTTCCGAGCATACCTTCCGTGACTTCTATCTGCCGTCCTATAAAGCCGGCATTGATGCAGGCGCAGCGATGGTAATGACGTCCTTCAACACGGTAAACGGTGTTCCGGCAACCGGAAACAAGAAACTGATGCGCGGCATCCTGCGTGACGAGATGGGATTTGACGGTGTTCTGATTTCCGACTGGGCAGCGATCGAGGAGATTATTTACCACGGCTACTGCGCAGAGCGCGAGGAGGCAGCAGTCCGCTCAGCCGAGGCAGGTGTTGACATTGATATGATGACCGGCATTTACTGCGAAAACCTGTGCCGTCTTGTAAGAGAGGGTAAGCTTTCCGAGGATCTGATCGATGAGTCCTGTATGCGTATTCTGGAACTGAAAAACAAACTGGGACTGTTTGAAAATGCGTATAAAGACGCAGACGAGACGAAAGAAAAAGAGGTAATTCTCTGCAAAGAGCACCGCGATCTGGCAAGAGAAGCCGCAAGAAAATCCTTTGTACTGCTGAAAAACGAAGAGAAAATCCTGCCGCTTGGCAAGGAGAAAAAAATAGCCTGGGTCGGACCGTATGTCCACAGCAGAAACCTGATGGGCTCCTGGTCCTTTATCGGAGATGCAAAGGATGTGACAAATCTGGAAGAGGCCGTAAAAGCGCAGGCAGATACGACAAACATGAGCTTCCATGCAGGTTCCCTGATGCTTGGTTCTGACATCCGTCTGGAGGGCTTCGGTGAAGCGATGGAGCAGTCCCATACACCGGAGGAAGAGGAGGCAATGCTTCTTGAGGCTGTAAACGCAGCAAAGGAGGCCGACGTTGTCGTTCTTGCGATCGGTGAGGACCGTCTGCAGTCCGGCGAGGCAACCAGCAACGCGAATATCCGTATCCCGGAAATCCAGCAGAGACTGCTTGAGCGGGTTTCTAAAGTCAATGAAAACGTTGTCGTTGTTCTCTTCAACGGCCGTCCGCTCGACCTGCGGGATGTCGTATCGAAAGCAAAAGCCGTTCTTGAAGTATGGATGCCGGGTACCGAAGGTGCCAATGCAATCGCAGACGTCGTTTTCGGTGCATACGCTCCAAGCGGTAAGCTGACCATGAGCTTCCCGTATTCCGTAGGCCAGGTGCCGGTTCACTACAACGAGTATTCTACCGGAAGACCGCATGTACCGGGCAAGGATAAAGACCGCTTCCGCTCCAAATACCTCGATATCCCGAATGCACCGCTGTTCCCGTTTGGATATGGTCTTGGCTATACGAGCTTTGAAATTTCGGACGTAACGCTGGACAAGACGGAACTTGGAATGGAGAATGAAATCAAGGCCTCTGTGACCGTGAAAAATACCGGTGATACGGCAGGAACTGAAACCGTACAGCTTTACATCCACGACGTGGCTGCATCCGTGGTACGACCGGTCAAAGAGCTGAAAGATTTCCGCAAAGTAACACTCCAGCCCGGAGAAGAGCAGAAAGTTGAATTTACGATCAATGAAAAAGAACTCCGTTTCCTGACTGAGAACGAACGTGTAGAAAGTGAGAATGGCGTCTTCGAAGTCTTCATCGGAAGCGACAGCACGACAGAGAACAAAGCAGAGTTTGTACTGAAAAAATAGGAATATATAGGAAAATGTGAAAAGCCAGCCCAAAAGAGCGAAAAGGATTCGCCCTTCGGGCTGGCTTTTTTATTGGCAGAGCTGTCGGATCCTTTTGCCCTGCCCCGATAGGGACATAAAAGCGGCAGTATAAAAAACCTACGTTTTGATACCCTTGTTTTTAACCACTATTTCGATTATAGTATAAGGAAGAAAGCACGAAAGGTGGACAATTATGAAATGTATTGTACTGGCAGGCGGAAGAGGTGACAGACTCTGGCCGCTTTCCCGGAAAAATTATCCGAAGCAGTTTATCTCGTTGGATGGCAGTCATTCGATTTTTCAGGATACGATTGCCAGAAATATGGCATACTGTGATGAGTTTGTAGTGGTGACAAACCGGGAGTACCAGTTTATTGTAGAAAATCAGCTCAAAGCATTTCAGGGGCTGACCTGGAGATTGGTTCTGGAGGAAGAAGCGCGTAAGACGACAGCAGCAATTTTGCTGGCATGTCTGGAATTTCCACTTTCAGAGCTTATTTTTATTGTACCATCCGATCATCTGATCCAGGGTGAGGCTTACAAGGATGCGATTAACGAAGCGGGTGTGCTGGCGAGAGAAGGTAATCTTGTTACATTCGGAATGCCGGTCCGGACGGCGGATACCCGGTATGGTTATATCTGCTGCGATGGGAATCAAGTGGAAAAATTCGTGGAGAAGCCGGATAGGCAGCAGGCGCAGAAATACCTGCAGGATTCCAGGTATCTGATTAACAGCGGTCTGTTTTTATTTAGAAACGGGGATTTTTTACAGGAAGTCAGGCTGCATTCCCCGGAGATCCTTGGAGCGTGTGAGCGTGCGTTTGAGGATAAGCTGATCGAAAAAGGCAAACATATCTTTTACCGAAGAGAGGTCCTGGAGCAGATTCCGGCGCAGGCGATTGAAGAAACAGTATTTGAAGAGACGGCACGCTGTATGGTTGTAAAGGCCGGATTTGCCTGGCAGGATGTTGGAAGCCTGGAGGATCTCGGAGAAGAAGGACTGATTTCTGAAAAGGATTCCAGGCAGGCGCAGTATAACTGCGACAATACGCTGATTATCAACCGTGGCAGCCGCAGCATTGTTGTGGCGAATCAGCTGGAAGATATCACGATTGTCAATACAGATGATGCGGTTTATGTCGGCAAAAAGGGCGCTTCTGAATCGTTAAAGGATCTGCGGCGGGAAAATCCGGCACTGCAAAGCTACTTTGACATGGGGCAGGTGATCTATAAGCCCTGGGGTACCTATGAAATCCTTTCAGCGGCGCGCCAGTATGTTGTGCGGAAGGTTATGCTGACACAGGGACGCACGATCTATGCCCACAAGCATGCGAGACGGACGGAGCACTGGATCATCGTCAGCGGGCGTGCACGGATCATGCTGGCTGGAGTGGAAAAAGAATACGGCAGCAACGACAGCATGGAAATTCCGGAAAATACCGTCCATCAGATTTCTAATATCGGTGACGTACCCCTTGTCTTTATGGAAATTTCCACCGGTGAAGAGGTTATGGAACGTGACCTGATCTCTGTGGAGAGCCGGGATCTGAATGAAGCGGAGCTGGGTTACAGGACAGAACCGTTTGTAAAAATGCAGCCTGCATTTAAAGACTATCTGTGGGGCGGTACCAAGCTGAAGGAACACTATGGCAAGCATTGTGACTATGACAGTATTGCAGAAAGCTGGGAGCTGTCGGCACATGAAGCAGGACAAAGCATTGTAGCGTCCGGACGCTACAAAGGCCGTCTGTTTGCGGATTATCTGTCGAAGATCGGGCGGGAAAACTGTGGCTGGAAGTGTCAGTCGATTGAGCGTTTTCCAATTTTGGTCAAGCTGATTGACGCGAAAGAAAACCTTTCTGTCCAGGTGCATCCGGACGATGACTATGCCCTTTCCCGTGAAAATGAGTACGGTAAAAACGAAATGTGGTATGTCTTAGAGCATGAAGAAGGCGCTGGAATTTACTGCGGCTTCAAGCAGGATATGACGCGGGAACAGGTGCAGGAGGCACTTACGGACGGCTCGATTCTGTCGCTGCTAAACTGGATTCCGGTCGAGGACGGGAAAGCCTACTATATTCCGGCAGGTACGGTGCATGCCATCGGAAAGGGCGTTGTCGTCTGCGAAATTCAGCAAAGTTCCAACTGTACCTATCGTCTGTACGACTATGACCGTACCGACCGTTACGGTAACCGCCGCCAGCTGCATGTGGAAAAGGCGCTGGAAGTCATGGATTATCATCGATACGAGCTGCCGCAGTTCCAGGATGAGACGGTAGTGAAGGATACTTATACCTGCCGGATCCTGAGCAGATGCAAATATTTTGAATGCGCAAGCTATCAGATTCACGGTACGGCAGAGCTGCCTGCCTATTCAGACTCCTTCAGCAGTCTTGTATGTGTCAAAGGCAGCGGAACCCTGTACAAGCAGGATGAAAAAATGCAGTTTTCTGTGGGCGACAGCTTCTTTGTTCCCTGTTCCGGAGAAAAAATCCGGGCGGAGGGAGACTGCGAGCTGATTCTGACGCATATCTGATGGCAATAGAAAATCAGGACGCGTTGGCTGTCCATAGAAGGAAAGCAATATCAGACGATTTCTCAATTGCATCAAAATAAAATATCCGGGAAAAAGGACATCATGCAGAACGTATATGAAAAGCTTATAAGCTGTTACGAAAGTATTCAAGAAAAGATTCCGTTTACGCCGAAGGTTGCGCTGGTGCTCGGTTCGGGGCTTGGGGACTACGCGGAGGAAATTCGGGTGGAGGCAGAACTGGATTACCATGAAATCGACGGTTTTCCGGTTTCAACCGTGCCCGGACATGCAGGAAAATTTATTTTTGGATGGATCGGATCCGTTCCGGTGGTGTGCATGAAGGGAAGAGTTCATTTTTATGAGGGCTATCCGGTTTCGGATGTGGTGCTGCCGATCCGGCTGATGAAGCGGATGGGAGCGGAGCTTTTGTTTCTGACAAATGCCTCCGGCGGGATCAATCCGTCGTTTTCTGCAGGGGATCTGATGCTGCTGACGGATCACATTTCTCTGTTTGCACCCAATCCTCTGATCGGGCAGAATTTTGACGAATTGGGAGTACGGTTTCCGGACATGACGCAGGTATACGACCGGAAGTTGCAGGAAATTCTGAAAAAAACAGCGGCAGAGCAGAAGATCGCTTTGCAGGAGGGCGTGTATGCGCAGCTGACGGGACCTTCCTATGAAACACCTGCAGAGGTGGAACTGCTGCGCAGGCTCGGCGCAGATGCAGTCGGCATGTCGACTGCGGTGGAAGCGGTCGCAGCAAACCATATGGGAATGCGTATCTGCGGAATTTCGTGTATCAGCAACCTGGCAGCGGGCATGACAAAACAGCCGCTCAGCCATGAAGAAGTGCAGGCAGCAGCAGACAGCGCTGCACCGAAGTTTCAAAAGCTGGTGACGGAGAGCATTCAGGCTTTTTACCGGGAGTGAGGGAAAGATTGAAAAATATCATTTTTCAATCACGAGATTTGTGTCTGCGCGCACTTGACACAAACTCGACATGCGCAAAAAACGTGCGCAGAAAGGAGGAGAAATATGCCGTGCAGAGGCGACTGGTTACCCGATTACAAGCTCCCTGCCGCCCATTTTTTCATACAAACGGTGAGAAATGGAAACCACCGTCCGGTTTTCTCCGGCGCGCCTGAGCGCATACAAAACCTCCTGCTCTGTGCCTACATCGAGGTTCGCCGTGATTTCATCCAGCAGCAGAATCGACGGCTTCGCTGCAACCGCCCGGGCAATGGACAAAAGCTGCCACTGTCCCTGTGAAAACAGTGCATCCGTGCAGGGCGTATCATACCCCTGCTCCATTCCGGCAATCACTTCATGCAGTCCTGCCAGCTTCGCCGCTTCGACCGCATCCTCTCTGGAAATCATCGGATCAGAAAGCGTAATCTGCTCCAGAACGGTTCCGGGAACCCGCTTAAAGCTCTGCTCTACGCAGCCAAACAGACGCCGTCTGATACTGTCCGGAAGCAGATAAGCGTCCTGTCCATATATTTTTACGCAGCCCTTTTGCGGACGATACAGCCCCAAAAGCAATTTAAAAATTGTGCTCTTTCCTGCGCCGGTGCGCCCGGTCATCGTTACCTGCTCGCCGGTTTTTATCTCGAAGCTCAAATGCTCCAGAACCATCTTTTCCTCTTCATAGCCGAAGCTGACGTCTTCCAGAGAAATGCATGCGACCGGCGAATCCGTGCCTGCGCTGGCTTTGCCAAGCTCTGTCATCACTTTTTCTCCCGCCTCCCCGGAGGTTTCCAGCCGCGTCGGCAGCTCCAGAAATTCTCCGACACGCTTCGCACCTGCCAGCGCCTCCTGGATCGTCTGGATTTCCATGCCAATGCTTTCGATTGGGGAAAAGATTCTCGAAATATAGGAAATTACCGCAACCGCCGTACCGACTGACATGCCGAAAAACATTCTGACTTCCGGGCCGGACGAAGCCGACAGCAGCATGACAACGCCCGTCACCAGCGCATCTGTAATCAAAATAACCGGAGAATACAGTGCATCGTAAAAATTTGTACGCTCCATCGCAGCATATCCCTCCTGCAGCGCGCGGTCATAGCGTTTGCGCATAAAGCCTTCTTTTCCAAAAACATGGATCATCCGAATGCAATGAATCGTCTCCGGCACAAGCCCCGACATCCGCGCGGCAGCCTTTCTGCTGTCCATCTGCGCAGCCAGCATTTTTTTCTGAACATGTCTTGTAAACAACGCAATCAGCGGCAGAATCGCCAGCAGGGTAATCGCGAGTCCGCGGTTTTTTTGCCAAAGCACAACGTAAATACCGATCATCGTGCAGGCGTCTGCAAACATGCTGATGATACCGGAGGTAAACAGCGTTTCCAGCGTATCAACATCTCCGACGAACCGGGATGCGATCGTTCCTGCGTCCATTTTACTCAACGTATCTGCGGACAGCTGCGACAGCTTTTCGCACATCTGACTGCGCAGACCGTGGGTCAGCTTCTGTCCGAATACGATCAAAAGGCTTTCCCGCGTAGATTCCAGCAATCCCGCCAGTGCTACCACGCCGAAATAGGAAAATGCCTGTGCAATCGGCATCGGGTTTTTCGCAGTCAGCCCGTCCACGATTTTTTCCAGAATCAGCGGCGGCACAAGTGCAGTGACGACTGCGCCGACTACGGTGATGACCAATGCAATCGGAAGCAGAAGATTCTGTGTGCAGATCGATCCCACCGCAGTGAGAATTTCATGATGCGCCTTTGACGGCATCGTTTTTTTCAAACGCTCACGCATGGTCTGCTCCCTCCTTCCATCCCTTGCACAAATTTGCATATTCCGGAACTATCTGCAGCATTTTTTCGTGCGTTCCTGTCTGCGTCTGTCCGTTTTCCATCCAGATGACCTGATCTGACTGATCAAACAGATACAGGCGGTGTGAAATCAGCAGGATAATCCGATCCTTTGACATCGCTTTTAATTCCCGGAAAATCTCCTCCTCCGTATTCCGATCCAGCGCCGCAAACGGGTCATCCAGAACGATCAGCGGCTTTGCATGGGACAGCGTCCGTGCAAGCGCCGTTCTCGCCTGCTGCCCGCCGGAAAGCCGCACGCCGCGGCTGCCGACCAGTGTATCGATGCCGTTTTCCATTTCGGACACTTCCCGGTCCAGGCAGACGCGCGAAAGCTCCCTGCAGACGTCGATCTGCTCCTCTCCAAGCGCGACATTGTTTCGGACACTGTCCGTCAAAAGCTCCGGATCGTGTCCCTGCCACCCGACCATGCTCCTGCGTTCTTTGTCTGAATATTCAGATAATTCTTTCCCGTTTAACAAAACATGCCCGGTATAAGGCACTTCTCCCAGGAAAATTTTACCAAGCGTCGATTTGCCGCACGCAACAGGACCCGTGATCCCGATAATCTGTCCAGGCTTTGCACTTATCGTCAATCCGTCAAAAATCTGCTTTCCACCCGGATATGCGCCGCCCGCCTGATCCAGCTTCAGGCTGACCGCCCCGGCTGTCTTTTCTTCTGTTTCTTCCGGAGGCTCTGTCAGCAGCGGACGGATTCTTTTCCACGAAACGTTCGCTTTCTGTACGGAGTTAAACAGCTTCGCCGCCTTCGAGGACTTGACCGCAAGCTTTCCATAGCAGGATAAAAATGTCGTAAACGCTGCGATGTTCCAAACCGCCCATCCGCTGTTTAACACATTTTTCGAACCGAAATACAAAATCAGCACGGTGCTTCCCATAGAAATCACCTGATACAGCGGAGGCATCGCTACGACCTGCATTCCTGCACGGACTGCTGTTTTTTCGTAATCCTCCAGCTGTTTTTCATACATGCCGCTGCGCTGTTTTTCACAGCCGTAAATCCGATAAGTCACCGCGTTGCCCGCGCGGTCCAGCGTCGCTGTATTCAAGCGTCCGGCGCTCTCCTTATATGCGGCATTGCTGCGCTCTACCACGGTTTTCATCTTTTCCGCCGTCATATAGGAAATTGGCGGGAAAATCATGCAAAGCAGTGCCAGCCTAAAATCATACCACAAAAGCATTCCTGCATAAGCAGCCAGGGCAACTCCTGTATCAAAAATCTCCGTCGTGAACTTCCGGATTCCCTCTGCGCACGCATCCACGTCAGACACCGCTTTTGTCAGAAGGCTTCCGGCCCCCTCTTTTTCCAGCTCACCTACACTTTTATGTACCAGATTCCCGTAAAGCACCTGCTTCATGCTCCGGTTGATATCGTTCGCAAACCGGCGCACATAAAACCGCTTGATGTAGCGCGCGCCCTGCACGAATCCGATCACTGCCACATACGCGCACACCAAAAGCAGCATATCGGTAAAAATTTTTTTCCCTGTAAATACATCCAGCAGGCACTGTGCAAGCCGTCCTTCAAACCACGGTCCCGCGAGCAGTCCGATATTATAAATCAGGCCGGAAACCGTCACCGCAAGCAGCGGCTTCCACTCCGTCACAAAGTAGCTTCCGATCTGATCCGGTTTTCTCCCGGCAGTCCTGATTCCCGATTCTTTCCTGTCGCACATCGTCGTCCCTTCAGCCATCCTTTTCTCCTCTGCCCATCCGTTCCTTTACCTGTAAAAATCCAGACCGACTTTCTTTTTTCGATCTCAGATACAGTCGATCCAGCATTTCGCAAAAGTGCTCGGTTTCTGATTCGTCCAGTTCCTCCATCAGCCACTCATAAAACGTCGATTCAATGCTGACCTTGGAGTTTTTCAGCCCTTCCGCCTTTTTTGTCGCATACAAAAGCTGACTTCTTTTGTCCTCCGGATTGTCCCGGCGAATCAGGTAGCCCTTCGCTTCCAGGCTTGCCGCCCGGCGCGCCGCGGCTCCCTTGTCGATTTTTAATTCTTCCCGCAGCTGCGCCTGTGTGATGCCGGGATGGTGCCGCACCAGATGGATAAAATCGAACTCCGCCGTCCCGATTCCTTCCTCCTTCATCGTCTGTACCGTCAGCTTATTTAACTCCCGCGCAATTTTCGTCATTTTCCGTTCGGTTTTATCCATCGCAAGCGTCCTCCTGAATTTAAGTTGCAGGGACTTTCCTGCATGATAGTTTTTCAAAATGGATGTACCTACATCTTTCTTTCATCCTAGTTTATCTGCAGAGAACTGTCAACCGTTTTCCTGCGCTTGAAATATCCGGAAAACCGCGCTATGATATTCTTAACTGACTTATGTATCTCACAAAGAAGGGAGCTTCATATGACTTTAGAACCGCTTATTTTAAAAATGATTTCCTACGATCACGGCAGCCCGGAGCGCATTCAGCATTTTCTGAAGGTGCACAGCTTTGCAAAGACGATCGCTGTTTTTGAACATCTCGATGAAAAAACGCTGTTCATTACGGAAGCTGCCGCCATCGTGCACGATATCGGCATCCGGCTGTGTCTGGAAAAATACGGAGACGGAAACGGAAAATTGCAGGAAAAAGAAGGTCCTGCCCTGGCAGAGCAGATGCTCTCCGAGCTGGGATTTGAAAAAGATGTGATAGAGCGCGTCAGCTTTTTAGTCGGTCATCATCATACTTATACCGGCATCGACGGTCTCGATTATCAGATTCTGGTGGAGGCGGATTTTCTGGTCAACCTCTTTGAAGGAAACACGGACACAGCCCATATCCGGGCGACCTATGACAACATTTTCCGCACAGAGACCGGGAAAAAAATCTGCCGCGAAATGTTTGGCTTATAATGTGGAGACATCATCAGCTTTTCTTTCCATTTCGCGGCATTTTGTTAAAAGGATGGGCCTCCCACAAAAACGGCGACGCTGCGCGGTTTCAGGATAAATTCACTGTCAATGACAGTCATCTGTGACTCCTTTTCGGGCATTTCCGGCTGGTCCGTATTGACCGCAAGCCTCCATACAAAGCCGTTTGGAAGCTTCGGCAGAAAAAACTGCTGATCCTCCCAGAAAACATTGACCGCCAGGTACACGAGATCTTCCGTTTCCAATTCCCGGGTTCGCTCCGTTTCCAAACTCCACACAGATTCCCAGCGTCTCTCTGCTTCCTGACTCCACGCGTTTTCCTGATTTCGTCCTGTTTTCTGGCTGCTTCCGGCCGGAACCGCCCCCGCAAACATCACGCCCAGGAATTTACTTTCCTGGGTCACATTATTGTCCCAGGGCTGATTCGTATGGACGCTGACCGTCGGGAACCCAAGCCCGGACGGACTGCATTCTCCGCGGATTGCAGAGTGTTTTTTGCGGAATGCAATCATATACCGGAAAAATTCGTAAATTTCTCTATTTTTTTCCAACAGCGACCAGTCCAGCCAGGAAATTTCGTTGTCCTGGCAGTAGGCGTTGTTGTTGCCGTCCTGCGTGTTGCGGAATTCGTCGCCGGCGAGCATCATCGGCGTACCCAGCGAGAGCAGCAGCATGCCGATCATGTTCATGGCCGCCTGTTCGCGTGCCGCAATGACGTCTGGATCATCGGTGACGCCTTCGACGCCGAAATTGGCGGAATGGTTCACCGACGAGCCATCATTATTGTTTTCGCCGTTGGCTTCATTGT